>Ga0209417_1007130_pt1 | contig 10976 bp, 16 predicted proteins | sample RifGroF2_FD_184002 | JGI IMG/M metagenome (GOLD analysis project Ga0209417, IMG submission 184002) | Groundwater microbial communities from Rifle, Colorado, USA - Groundwater F2 (SPAdes) (version 2) | ecosystem: Environmental > Aquatic > Deep subsurface > Groundwater | place: Rifle, Colorado... | reverse complement strand
GCAGTTTCTGCTTCCTGAGCAACTTTGGTCGGGTCAGCCTTCGGAACGATCGGTTTCGCCTTCTCAGGCTCGTCCTTCACGGGCGCGTCTTCGACAACTACGTCCTCTTTCTCAGGCTCGTCCTTCACGGGCGCGTCTTCGACAACTACGTCCTCTTTCTCAGGCTCCGTCCCTACGGCGACGTTAAACGCAAGATCGAACTCGTCTTCTGTTGCTCCGTTGCCAATAGTCTCTTCGTCCATAAATTCCTCCAGCTATTACCTATAGTGTAACATTACTATACACATTCTGTCAAGACAATATATGTAACAAATCTTTACATTCTTTTGCCCTGCCCCTAAATTCCTCACTTTCGTTGTTTTCGAGCTTGTCTCGGTGTCTCTCCCTCCGAAGAGAGAGAAGCTCCGCGAGGAGCATTACTCCTTCAGTATGCTTCAGCAACGCAAGCCTGTCCTCTATTTCAAGTTCTCGTTCTTTCACCTCTTCTCCCCCTTCGGCTTCGCCGTTTCCTTCTTCTCGCTCACCGTAGTCAGCAGCACCTTCAGATTTTCCAACTGGTTCTTATCTTTCGCCGACTTGGCGTTCGCCAGGTTCTGCTCGATCCTGGACAGGATCTCTCCTATAGTGGCGTCGGCGGTCGCCTGCACCATTTGTGTGTCCGCCCGCTTCTTTTCAGCGGACGCTGATACATCCTCAGTCTTGGCTTGCGTAAGCCCCTGCTCGATCTGGGACGCCTGCGAAGCGGCCTGTTTCATTCCTTCAAGGATCTGACGGGCTTCGGCCTCTGGGAGTACCCGGTCCACAGGTAGATCTCTGGCTTTCAGCCTGTCAATAAGCAGCCCGTGTGTGTCGAGAATGGCTCGTTCTTCGGGAGTGAGCGTCGAGACAAACTGATCGAGAGCCGCGCCCCGAACTTCCTTCGCCACCAGCGAAAGGTTGCCTTTGGCTACGACTTGGTAGTCGCCCTTCAGCTCATCGGACGGGTTGAACTCCATGTTCCACGCGAGGATGGACGAGAGCAAAGAGGTAGTGAATTTGTCGAAAGCTCGCACAGTGTCTTTCGTCACCATATTGGCAGACCCAGTCATCATCGACATATTGCTGGTCGTTCGGAAGGCCTCTCCCAACGGCTGATTCTGCATGGCTCCCATGGTGTAGGCTGGCAGGTTGCTCGCCACATCGAGCTGCTGCCGCTGCATCTCCAGGAGGCTAATAAGCTCAGGGATGTGGGACTGCGTGACGATGTCGCGCACCGCAGGATACTGAGCCTCCGGCCCGTCGCCTTCCCGCTCAATGGACATGAACGAGTGGATCGGGCCAATATTCTTTCTCCCTCTCGGCAGCAGAGAGGTGTTGACCTCATAGATCGGGCCGGCACAGGCCGAGGCATTGTCCATAAGCATCCTGCTCGTCGCACATATCGACATCTGCGAGTCGCGAATCTCCTCTGGCAGCCCGACACCGGTAAGGCCGGAGTCTTCATCTTCGGTATAGACGAAGGCGTGGTACTGGTCCGATGGGCGCTCGCCAAAGGCCGCTTTTTCGGCCTTGATAATCACGTCGTCGATCAGCCATACGTCAGCAAGGATGTCCTCGTCAAGCTCGTCGTCGCCTACCTCTACCCCAACAGATTGAAGGGTATGTGCCGAGATGAACAAGAGCCCACGATATACTTCGTACCGACGTGCCTGCCGGTTGGCCAGATTTGAAGTCTTGGCAATGTCGTGCAGATCGGCCTCATATGCCTTGGCAACATAGTTGCCCTCTGTGTGGTCCCTCAAGTACTCCTTGATTATTTTCCCTTCAAAGTCATCGCGCTTGGCGAGTGCTCGAAAGTCATGCCGGAGGAACACCAATCTCTCGAAGAATGCCTCCTGATCGGTCCACGCTCTAGCTGAAAGGTCCGGATACCCGTCCCAGATACGTACATACTCCGGGTAGGGGCGGCGAAGGGTTTTCGTCTTGGCTACATACTGACCCGTCTCATCGACCGTCCATACTCGCTCCGACTGAGTTCTGACCATTGGACTCCGGGCAATGCCGAAACCATACAAATACCCGCTCCTGACGACTTTTTTGCAAAGTTGCGGGTAGTCAACTCCAGGATCGGCAAGCTGATCAGCGATCTCGGTCTCCATCTTGGTCATCCGCATTTCCGCAAAAGCTCGGACTTCCCGCTCAATGGCGTCGCTTGTAATGGGCGCGGCAGGTCGCTGCTCCTGTTGGGCAAGTGCGAGTTCCTGCTGTTGGAGCATATCGAGGATGCCTTGCAGCGCGGTCTGCGGGATCGACGGAGACGGAGATACTGAGAGCCCCCAGTTCTTCTCCTGTGAGGGAAACATCATCTCCATCATCTTGGCTACGCCGCCCTTAACCTTGATACGTGTATCTTCTGGATACACATGCGACCGTTCGTCCGGGATTCTGGCAAGCACATCAGGATCATATTTACGCAGATACTGCCGTAGGTTCTTCATCCATTGAGCTTCGAGGAGGGCACGATCCTTTATGTGCTGATCAAGCACGCCCTTGACGTGAGTCCCTAATTTCTTCAATTCGTCATAGTTGGTAAGCATTTAATATCCCTCGCGTTGAGCTGGTCTATAGGGGGTTCTTGGGTTGAAGGGTCCTGCGTTCGAAGTGACTCTCATATGGTCGGCAGGGTCATACTTTCCCGACAACAAATATAAATCGCCATATTGCCCTGCTTCTGCTACATGGCTCCAATTGTTCTTCTCCGGACTATCGGAAAACTCCCCAGATAACTTCTTCTTAGGGTACCTGTACTTGCTTCTCAACGCCTCTATATATGTCTTGCATGACGGATCAATTATCATCAGCGGCTCCCCTTCCGGGTACTGACTCAACATGTGCTCAGTCGCCTCAATCCTGACCTTTGGGTCGTTGGTAGCCGCGCCCTTCACAATCGCGCCGTCCTCATCATAGTCGTCCTTCAGCACCTTGAACGCAGATGATTCATCTGAGTCGGCTCTGCGCTTACCAGCGGGATCGCCGATGAATATAAGCGGGTTATTTGGGAAGAAGTTTTTGATGATCGGGCGCAATCGCAGCTTACTGAACCTCTTCATACCCATATCAAACTCAACAGCTTCTCGCAGAACCTTCACTCTGCCGTCGAGCGTCATCTGCTTGAACGTGGCCGCGGGAGTAAGCCCGCAATCGAAAGAGATTATTACCGGAAGCTCTAGGTCCGCTTTGAGCGGAACTTTCGACACATGTTTGTCTGGGTTGAAAGTTCTGGAGTATACCGGCTTACCGGACATCGATGGCGAATAAATTCCGTTGATGTATGTGTCAACCCACGCCTTTGTCTGCCCTTTCGCGAGGTCGATATAATAGGTGGGATGCAGGTGCTCTCTGTTTTCTGCTTCCGGGGACAACCCTGACGGCTGCTTGAATGTATCACACTCTATAATGCTGTTCTCGTTGCTTTCTTCCTGCGGAAGGTGCTCCATAAGCTTATAAGCGTCGCTGTCAATTTCCGGCGGATTTGTATCCATAATAAGGCCATACCACGCATCAGGCACCTCAGATGGGTTCGGATACCTTCTAAGCCGACCTTTTATATCGGCAAACATTGATACCGGCAACTCCCTGAACTCATTGATGAATGCGCCGCTCAGCTCCAACGAAAGAACCCTGCCTACGTCGTCAGGTGTGTCAAGCGGAAGAAATAGTATCTCCGAATCTACCTCTCCAAAGTTAAGTCTAAACGTCATCTTCGACTCATGCCATGTTCCGAGCTTACGCATCCAATGAAGCCAGGTGGCGAGTGTAGTATCGCGTAATTGTTTATTTGTATTGCGAATTACTGCCCACTTAGATGATCTTTTGCCGTCTTTCCATGCGGGCATCTCTAAATTCCTGCGAAGTATCTCTATGCAACAGCCTACAGACTTGCCTGACCCGATAGGCCCCATTATGGCCCTATGAAACGCGTTGGATCGCATAAACTTGGCGATCGTTGGCGACGCTGTATACTTGAAATCTATCACGCTATCCGCCTAGCAGGGGTAGTTACCGCCCTAGATATGTCCCACTTCATTGTATTCACTCGATACGCCAACGTCTTAGAATTTATCCCTACCTCTTCAGCCCACTCGGCCACAGTTAGGGTCTTTTCTGAGAAAGAATATCTTTTCGCCAACCTGTGCCGTGCTGAGTTCTTCTTCCTGCGATCATTGTAACCGACTCCCTTCGGAGCAGTTATGGCTTCCTCAATTGGCCACCCTAGCTCAATTCGACGCTTTAGCATGTCATAGTCGACATCGAACTCTTTAGCTATATCGCTCAGCAGTTGCTCCTTCCCAGCAAATGACACAGTCTTCCGATAGTTCTCGTCCGTCAGGCGATGTGGCCTTGTGAACGCCTTCTCTATCCCCATCTCCCGCACTCGCCGCGCCAGTACATCTTTCTGCCACCCTAGCTCCTCAGCCCACTGCAACATGGTTTGGCTTCGACCTTCAAACTCATAGGTCTTGACATCTGCGCGACTGCGCTGCGCCTTGCTTTGAGTGCGCTTCTGGTCGTCAGTCCTTTTAGCGCCTGTCCTTACTCGGCTCATCTGCTCCCTTGACTTCTGAGAATGCTTGAGCCCTAGTTGGCTGCCTGCGGCGGGAGCTATGTTATACCCGCACCTGTGATTGGCTGACTTATGCACATCCATCATTCGCTGCTCGTAAAAGACTGCGTCCGCAGGGCTACATACCAAGACTACTTCAAAGTCAAATTTGTCCGCGCCATACTTGTTCCAAGCTCGCTGCAAATACTGAGAATGATGCACCCCCTTACCCAAGTCTCTGCGATGCTTACTCCATCGGTCTCGGAAACACTTAGCACTCCCCACGTACCGCTTGCCGTTCACAGTGTTGACTATTTGATATACCCCACTTTTCCTCTCCATCTCTACCTCAAGTATAAAACGGATACCAAGTAACGTTGAATTTGCTGACGCCTTTTTTGGCGATGTGTATATCTATTATACAAAATCCTACATGCGCCGCCAGTCTTTTCCCTCGCATCCACGAGGTTTGGCTCTGCATGCACCCGGCGGAAACGCACCAGACGTTACGCTCGAAGATGTTGACGTATTTATGGACGTGGCCAGTGATCATTACGTTCGGCTTCTCGCCGCCCGAGAATGCCTCTAATATCTTTTGAAGTCGGTAACTTAATGCGTAGGACGACGCATCTTCACCATGCCACAGCTTGAGCACCGCCCGTCCGTCGAGCGAAATGTCTCCCTCGTCATGGCCGAGGAAATGAAAATTATCGAGCGCCTCGGCAATGTCCTTGACAATGATAGCCCCGTTTGATTTCAAGAACCAGCGATCATGGTTGCCGTCGATGGCGAAGATGTCAGTATCGGTCCACTGATTGAATACATCGATGGCGGCGTGCTTCTGCGCGTCGTATCCGAGGAAGTCGAGCTCGTATATCTGCCCCGGTCTGTGGCTCATCCCTTCAGTGACATCCCCAGAATGTGTGATAAAATCGACTTTCTCCTTCTTGAACTCATCGAACGCCTGCATCAGCCTTGACTGAGGGGAGAGCATGTGCCCGATGTGTGTATCGGTGATGCAGCCTATCCGGATGCGATCTCCGGAAAAAGAAACGATGGGGACCTGCCCGGCGCCGGGGACGAGCCTCCCGCCTTTTGAGATTGCTTGGAGTTCCTGGTCCGAGAACCGCTCGGCTATCCGGGCAAGCCATTGCGACCTCTCAGGTATTGACACCTGCTGCTCAGATTTAGCCGCCCGAGAATATCGCTTGAATGTTTCGTCTGATATGTTAAACTCTTCTTTCGCTTTGCTCTCTCCGAACTTTGCGGCGTACTTAATTACCTGTATCGCCCTGTTTAGCGCATTGTGGCCCATGGTTTCTCCTCAGCGGTGTCCATATTCCTCCAACTCCAGTGCACATCCTATGCAATACTTACACCCTGGTAATGCCTCTCGTCGCTCTTCTGGTATCAGGTCTTCGCACTCCAGACAGTGCGTCAGCGACTCTCCGGCGGGGGTACGCGCCTTGACTGCGGCGATGGCTCGTTCCCGGTCGTCAGTCTCAAACTTCGATGCAAGTTCAAACTGTTCCATACCTAATTTTCCACCGATTATTCCACAATGATACCTCGGCCTCGCGCCGCAGAGTGAGCCCCTTAACCGCTACGACTTGCCCCTTAACCCTGCACTTGTTCCACCTCCGCAACTGGTGAGGGACCTCAGCAGGAAACCCGTCGTTCAGCAGCTTCAGGAGCGTCGAGCTTTCGAACGCTCCCACGCCAACATTGAATACGAACGAACAAAGGGCGTCGAATTGGTACTGCTTGAGCTCTGGTTTTACGTGGAAACTTATGTCCCACTCCGTTGCTGCGAGGTCCTGCTCAAGAAGCAAGTCGATGTGAGATTCGCGCAGGCCTTCGGCGTATTTGACAACCTCAGAGCCTATGCGTATCTTGCCAGAGGTAAGTTCACTCCGAGTAAGTAAGTGCCCCACGCCGATTGTAGGGTTCCCTTCGACGTCCAAGTACTCCTTGTTTCTCCGTCCCTCGACATCGTCTATGAAGTCGATTCCTGTCGCGCTGATCAGCATCCATCAGTCCCCCCTTTTCGCATTCAACGCACCCCACAATTCCTTATGTGCGTTCTCGTTTTTCTCCTCGTGCCTTAGTAACTCCTCTCGCCACTCACCGCGATTATCTTTTACGACAGCTCGAATATCTCGCCACATGAAACCTATGATAGCGATGAGCATCATCAGCACCGCCCCTAACACCCCCCCGATCGTAAGTAGGAGCGGCCAGTCCGCGGCGCCAGTAATTGTGTACTGCCTGGCTAATAACCGCTCAAGCACTTCAATAAACTCGGAAAATTGCATGGGGTTCATACCTGCCGTCCTTCCCGGTTCTTGCCCGGCTCAGAATTATCAATCGGTTGCCCCATCATTTTCGGATAAACGCACACTCCCCTCCCGCGTGCAGCCGGTCGGCGATGTCGCTCCATGTCATTTTCCAGTCGCCTTGCAGCGCTGGGTTCCATCCGTCTCCCCATGAATTGGGGCCGGAGATGGTTTTGTCGTAAATATTCACACACGTTCCGGCAGTACAGTGCCCGCCCATATCCCGACCTGTGGGCCGGCAGAAGCCGTCGGACGCAGGAAACAGCATGTCCCTGGTCCAACTCAGGCCGAATATGGCTACCCCATAATATCCGATCCCAATAAGGACTTGTTCAAGCGTAAAGGCCCAGACATATCCTTTTATCAACCCTGCCGCCTTCATGTACTGCAGCGCTGCAAGAAGCGATGTCCCTCCCGCGACTGGGTCGGCTCCAGGGTACTCTCCGCCCGGATACTCGTCGTTCTGCTGGATGCTGAAATACAACCGTTTGGCGAAGTCTGAGCCGAGAGAGATGATGCCTGGCTCATGCTCAAGCGCTGCAGTCATGCCCATGCCGACGCACGCACCAAGTTGACCTTGATCGAGGTGCTCCTGGCCAAAGGTCTTGACCCACCGCCTTGATATGATAGGCCGAAGTCTGAGGTCTATCCCGCCGTCGAGCGAAGGTGTGTCGAAAATACCGTGCTGGCGCGAACGAGCGTCAAACTGTTTGAGCCTACCCAACCGAGAGTCTACCACCTGCGAACCGTCGCGAAGAATAAACATCACACCCCTGGTAAGTAGAGAGAATTAGTGTTATATGCTGCCGGCCCTAGCCGCCTGTATCTATTCCATGCAAAACGCCCAAACACCCGGAGAATGCCGTACGCAAGCCGTGCCTTCCAGCTTACGCGCGTAGCGGCAATAACTATATCCCGGAAGAGGGCATCGAAGAACTCTTGATCGCTGAATACGAACATCGGGACATAGTCCGAAAAAAGAAGTCTGTGCTCCCTTCGAAAAGCGATCGCTCTCCGAGGGTATACCTTGGACGAGTCGTACTCACTCAGTAAGTATCCATGCTGATACCCGAAGTCATGGACGATGGCGCCGTAGCGAAGATCCCCGAGAGGAGAGAGGATGGGCCACAACAAACGCGGAACACTCGCCCCATCAGTAGTGAACCCCTTCGGGACGACTATGATGAGCCCATCTTCGAGTTCTACTCGCCAGTCTTGGGTAAGCCGAACTCGGCATGATTTCTGTATTGTCTGGAACTGCGGTTCAGGAATAAGCATACTATCCCCTCTTAAATTTCAATACTTTTCGCCCGACTACGTACGCCATAGCCACCCACACAGGCATGTCTGACCCGCCGTGCGCTGCCTCTATGGCCTGTCGTAGCTGGTCTGCGTTGTCGGTTATGGCGGACATATTCAGACCGAACTGCTGGCAGATCCAGGGCGAGAGGACGGCGATAACAATATAAAATTCAGATGTTTTGAACCCTTTTACTTGATCCTGCATAGCTTGTCCCCCACGCTGACTTTTTCCAATCTCCCTGACCCGATAGACAGAAACGCCGTTGCGCTCACTACGATCAGGTTTTCACACTGCCTGTACCCTCCTTTCTCCAAACAATTAAAGGAGAAACACGGGCCTTCGTTTTTGCAGTGCCTATCTTTGACTTGGTACATCCCTAGTGCCCCTCCCTTAATCATCATCAAACTCTCCTCGGCTATCCTTCTCATCAGGCACCTCGTTAGTTTTGTCGGGAATGGTTGCGTAATCGTCCTCCGGAATAAGACATACAGGGCAGTAGCTACCTATGTACGCGAGTTTGCATTTAGAGCACCGGTTCATATGTCAATTATAGTAGATGGTCACAGTCGTACTGTGGTTGCCATAGGGCGCGTGCAGGTACACCCCGCCGTGCGATGTGCCTGTGTCGGAGTCCCCGTCGCCGTTCGGGCCGATCCCTGGCTTGAACACAAACCCGCAACGCGGGTCTTTGCGATTGCTGGTTCTGCTGCCGTTTATGTCTCGAAAATTCTTCGAGGTATCTGATACATTGAACGTCTGGCCGTTGGCGAACACAAGCTTTATACTCCGCCCGAAATCAGGCCCTTTCTTCGATATCCGCCAAGCCTGCCGGCCCCCGTTACGGACACCGTAGCTGGTATATGTCGACTTATGCGCGTATCCGCTGACAGGTGGGTCCGTGGTTCCCGGAGAAGCTGGGGACGAAGTCCCTGACGTTGCCGTATAGGTTCCTTCGGTGGTCTTGATGACGAATCTAAGTGGGCGAGAATACTTATCCCCGGTCTTGAGTAAGCGAAACACAGGGCGCCCTTTATAGGACACTCCTTGCTGGGCCAGCTCGCCGTTCACGATCAGCTCAGTTATTTTGCCTGCCCATTCCGTCCCGAACAAAACAGCGGCGGTACCGTGATATGCACCTTCGCCTTTATCGCTGGTCCGCTCGAACGTTATCTTACCGACAAATTTCTTCGTCGTATCCGGCGGGGCAGTATCAGACCATGTATACTTGCATTTCGGGCAGGTAGGCATTATTCGATCTCCTCCACCACTACGGGCTGATTCTCTGCCGGTGGCTCGGCGGGAACTGCAATGTCTTCGACTACTGGATCAGGGGTGGGAGCGGGAGGTACATAGGTAGTGTCGTGAGAATCGGTGACGCTGCTGAGGTCCGGAGCATATTTAGCTGCCGCATCTTTAATGCCTTGCAACGCCGCCTGTGCGCCCTCCAGAGCTGCAGCAAGCTCGCCCTTGGCGTCCTGTGTGGTAGTCGTAGTGTTCGACGCTCCGCTGGCGTCCACGCTCATCCATGCGGTGCTCTCGCCGGAGGGGGTCTGCGTGAACTCGACCCGAGTCATCCTGTTATTCAATGTGCACGCCGGGAAAAGAATAATGAACCCCACTAAAAGTGCGAGCCATCCACACACCCAAGCCACAAGCCCAGCCTTAGAATTGAACAATCCTCGCTTTTTCATACTATCCCCCTTGTTTAAACAATTGGTTTTACTGGTTCATCCACGAACATTACAACCTTCTTGCCGGTAAGCTTCCAGCCGGTGCCGGCCAAGTAAGCCTGAAGCACGTATTCCCCAGCTACCGGCAGATCAGTGACCGCCGTGGTAGTGAACACAAGTTTGGTGCCTGAGAGCGTAGCTGTCCACGCCCCAGTGCCGCCCGTATGGGGTCGTTTGTACCAGATCTCTTTCGTCGTAGCAGCGGCAAGGAGCGCCGGATCATCTTCAGTATCTAACCGAATCTGAGCGCCTATCTGGCCTATGAAAAACCCACTTTCCGCAACCATTTTCTATACTCCTTTTAAGGATGTGTATCATATATTTACACCTTTTGCAAGGAAAAAGTGTAACTTTGTGTTACCTAGTTGGAGACGCCGCATCTATGATCCGAGTAACATCGGACACTTCGTCGTAGCTTCGCGATACCGTAGAGTCCCTGTCGAACGAACTCCTCGATATCGTTGACACCTCATCGTAGGTTCGGCTAACTTTCGACGCCTTGTCGAACAACCTCACTAGGGTTGACACCTCGTCCCAAGTCTCTATTATCCCTGATACGGAGCCGAGGACCGCTATGGTGTCTGCGCCGACCTCTACCGCCGACATGGTGCCTGTGATAACGTTTGGGCCGGTGCCTACGAAAACATCCTCGCCCATCTCTATGGCACTGAGGACGCCCTGAACAACCACATCCCCGGCGAATGCTGCGGAGTCGCTTCCGCTCTCCTGTGCCGCGAGGCTGCCAGTTACGACTACGTCGCCGAGCATCAGGCATATATCCGCCCCGGACTCTGTCGCTGTAAGCGTCCCGGTAATATATACATCGCCGGCAAAGGCGGCAGTATCCGCCCCGGTCTCAACCGCAGCGAAGCTACCTTCAACTAAAACGGTGCCGGCGAAAGAGGTAGTATCCGCCCCAGTCTCGACCGCTGCAAGCGTCCCGCTTATGAAGACATCCCCGGCGAAGGCGGCAGTGTCAGCCCCGGTCTCCGTAGCGGCAAGCGACCCGACGGCCACTTTCTCCG
>Ga0209417_1007128_pt1 | contig 10979 bp, 5 predicted proteins | sample RifGroF2_FD_184002 | JGI IMG/M metagenome (GOLD analysis project Ga0209417, IMG submission 184002) | Groundwater microbial communities from Rifle, Colorado, USA - Groundwater F2 (SPAdes) (version 2) | ecosystem: Environmental > Aquatic > Deep subsurface > Groundwater | place: Rifle, Colorado... | reverse complement strand
ATATCCATAAATTTTTCCACTTGTAAAGTAAACAACTGCTCATTAACAAACGCCAAGTCGCTTGTATACCAATAGGATCCATTTATATCACTGGAAGTAACCCATGTATAATATGCTCCATCTCCCGTACCTAATCCATCGCTCAAAGTGCTGCCCATAACTTCCAGTGCTTCCTTTAAAGCCTTTGCTTTACTTTCAGAAGTTCCTTCCCACATTAAAATACGAGCATATAGTGCTTTTGCTGCCCAGTAATTCATTCTCATTTTACGATTGGGCATTGATGTTCCTACACTTGTTGTTGATATAAATCCTCCTGCAACTTCTGCATCCCAGTAACCAGAAGGCCTTAATTTGCTTAAAGGATCACATTTAAGGTATTCAATAGCCTCTTCAATATCTTTTCTTAGAAGAGCAATTGTTTCTTTATATGAACGTTGAGGCGTTGGGTATTTTGAAAAAGCAGTAACATAAGGTACTGTGTACTCATTTTGAATTTCTGGCCTGTTTCCAAGATTTCCTTTTCCAAAAAGACGCATTATATCCAAGTGAACAAATGCTCTTAGAGCTAGCATCTCTCCTTTGATAAGAGAATCTGTAATAGGTGTTTGTGCAAAAACTTCTCTGTTCTTTTCTTGATATATTAATATTTGATTAATATTTGATATGACATTGTAAGCTCCTAACCACAAAGATTCTCTTTTAGACGGCAAAGGATCTGAAGTATATAAATACTTTGGCACATTTATGTCCGGAGCCCCAGCAACAACTGCATATTGTTGTGATAAGAACTCGACAGTTCTCCATGTCATCTCATGTGAGTATAGTTCTGGTTTTGCCATCTTCACATAGACTCCGATTACAGCATCTCTAAACCCTGTAACATTACTAAACTGTTGTTCACTAACAATTTCTGTTTTTGAACTAATATCTAGCCATTTATTACATGATCCTGCTATTATCAAACTAATTGACAATATTATCATAGATAGTGTTGATTTCATGCTATTAAATTTTAATAAATACTTAATTAAATCCAATTTTCTAGAATGTTGCTGTCAGCGAGAAAGAAATTGTTCTGGCAAAAGGATATGTCGTACCTCTTTCAATGCCAATTGTAGAGAATTTAACAACATCGTTCATATAAGCAGTAAATTTTAGTCTTTCCATTCCTAAAGAAGTAATCCATTTTCTTTTAAAATCGCAATATACACTTACCGAAGACAGATTAAATTCATTCTGATTTTGCACAAATCGCTGAGTAGCTCTAGTTGGCTCTTGGTGCCAGCTGCTTACTACTGAAAATAAATACAACCCCGTATTCATATCATATGGAGTATTTCCAGTATTACGCTTATATTGTGCCATTTGACCAACATTTGACCAACGGTCTGTCAACACTCTCCTGTCAAAGTTATTTGTGACGGCAATATTTTCAATCTTATCTACTAATGTTTGGTTGGATAATTGTCCTCCCCCTAAATAAGTACAGGCAATACTAATTCCAAATCCTTTGTATTCACCGTTAAATCCCAGTATGCCACGCCATTTTGGAACTGAGATTCCTGATGGTACCATATCGCTTGCCTTCCAGATATATGTTGCCTGACCATCTGCTCCTTTTAATAATTCAATACCTGTCATAGGATCGATACCATAAGAAGGAACGGCCCAAATAGTATTCATTGGTAAACCGTCATAATAAAGAATAATTGGTTTTGTATTGGATCCTATAACAGTTTGACTGGATCTATCATTTATAATTGCTAGTTGTTTGTTATTGTATGATCTCATAGCTTCGGATATCTCAAGAATCGTATTCTTTGAATTTATATAAGATCCATTTACTCTAAAAAAACCATTATTATTGTGGAATAATGTATATGCAAGAAATAGCTCGATTCCTTTATTTTCTACCTTACCTAAGTTAGCGGAAACATCTGTAAAACCAGTCGATGGAGCTGTTGATACACTTGTTACCATATTTTGAGTTATGGTTTTGTAAATATCCATCTTTACATTAAAGCCCAAAAAATCAGCATCAATACCGATATCATAGTCCATTTTCTGTTCCCATTTTAAATCTTCGTTTTCCATATTAGCAGCATAAGACCCAATTAGGTTAGTATATCGGTCCGTTGAATAATATTTATAAACAGTAAGTGATTTATTGTTAAGAAAGTTCTGATTACCAGTAGAACCCAAGGATCCTCTGATTTTTAATTGCTTAATCCATAAGATATTTTCGATAAATTTCTCTTTGTGTATATTCCAACCGATGCCCAAACTCCAAAAAGTAGCCCAACGATTAACATTTCCAAACATCGATGATGCGTTTATGCGATATGTCCCATCAAACAGAAAACGGTCCATATACGTATAAGACAACATACCCAAAAACCCTACTTCTCTGTTAAAACCACTTGTTCCGCTCGGTCTGATTTTAAGTTGATTATATTGCATGGCAAACATAATATCGTTCATATTCGTAGAAGGGAATCCTTCTGTATAGTGAATTTCTTCTCGATACTTACTTTCAGCTATATTGGAACCTGCTGTAATGAAAAAATTATGTTTATCGTTGATTGTTTTACTATAGTTCGCATATATGTCCCCGGATATTTTATCGCTATTCCCATAATTTACCTCATACTGGCCTTTCCTCTGTATATCGGCAGTTGAATATGACGCAAACTTAGAATGAGTAGTAGGATAGTATCTGTCTGCGCTATTATTTTTCTTTGTTACACTAAAACGAGCTCTGACTTTTAATCCGGAACTTATCTCGTATTCAGTCTGAAAATTATTTGTTAATTCAAAATACTTAGATGTTAATGAAGTCCCTACTGTTCCGTCATTCAAAGGATTAGGAATATTACCTGTTAAAAGAGGTAACAAATTACCATAATCGTCATAAGGATTTAGATAAGGATTAATCGTTGTAAAACGCGAAAATGATCCGTAAGGAGAATCAGAAGCATTATTATTAGTGAAACTTAAATTGTTCTGAAAACGGAATTTTTTAAATAGGTATAAAATATTAAAACTCCCGCTTAACGTATTACGACCGGAACCTTTCATAACGCCCTGATTATTGTAATCTGATATGTTTAAAGAGGTTCTGAGATCGTCTTTACCTAAATCAATGTTGACTGAATGTTTTTGCCCTGTACCCAAACGTACAGGTTTTGATAGCCAGTAAGTGTCCAGACCTTCCAGTACTTTCTTGCGTAAAACATAATAGTTATCCGAACCTGTAGGCCAGGTTTCGTTGTAATATACATTCTCTCTAAATTCCACATCTAGCTTTTCCAAAGCGTTGCATAAGTCATAACTGGATAAATCCGGCATAGTTAAATCCAGACTGCCTGTATAGGAAATTCTTGGTTTGTTTGAGCTAAGTCTTTTTGTTTCAATAACAACTACTCCATTAGCTGCCCTTGATCCGTACAAAGCCTTTGCAGACGCATCTTTTAATATGGTAAGTGATTCGATTATGTTCATATCCAAGTCAAAAACCTTCTCAGCAGACGCCTCAAATCCATCTAATATGAATAACGGTTGATTTGGTTTATTTTGATAATTTCCCTTTAAATTATCATCTCCTAATGATTCATCAAAAGAAGTACCACCTCTCATACTCAAATTTGGTAATGTGTTAGGGTCTGAACCCATAACAAAATTTTCCATTACAAAAACTGATGGATCAAGGTTTTTTAGACTTTGGAAAATATTCTGATTGCTTACTCGCTTCAACTCATCTCCCTTTATCATTATCGCTGATCCTGTAAAGCTTTCGGATCTTCTCGTAACAACTCCGTTTACTACCAACTCATGCATTTCAAGTGCTTCATCTTCCAGCAAAACCATCAACATCTCCTGTCCTTTATATGCAATTTCCTTTTTTTTCATTCCAATGAAAGAGAACTGTAGTATAACATTTGTTGGATTATCCACACTTAACTCAAAATTGCCGTTAAGATCTGCCGCTACACCATTTTTTGTCCCCTTTACTATAACCGTAGTTCCAGGCAGAGGCTGTTTACTAAAATCAGTCACCCTTCCAACAATTTTGTGTTTTTCCTTTTTTACTACAATCTCCTGTTTTACTTTTTTTATGTAGATTATATTATCACTTCCTATCTGATATGTAAGACTGGTTTTTTGAAATATGGTATTCAATACTTCAGTTATTGAGGCATTTTTCATTTTTATGCCCTCAACAAATACAGAGTTTACATCGTCGTTTGAATATAGAAAACGAAATTTCCCCTGTGATTGGATTAATGCCAGAACATTTTTAAGACTGTCCTTTTTTATGTCAATATTAATCATATCCTGAGCATACACAGAATTGCTCAACTGTAATAAAACCAACATAATCAGAATGTTGCGGATTTGCTTTATTACATGAACACTAAATATCCCTTTAACGGGAAACTTTTGTCGCATTTTGTTCATAATCTGTTATGGTTAATTTAAAGAATTGTATCATTAATAAGGACTTACCCTAACCTTTTTGCCGTTTATATCAAAACGGACCTTCTCCAGTGTTTCAAGCTTTTCAAGAAAATCTGTAATGTTTGAATATTTCATCAATTCACCGGTGAATCTTATATCACCAAGATTGTACTGGTCATAGTCAACTTCCATGTCATACCATCTTGAAAGGGTATGCAATATCTCTCTAAGAGACTGATTGTCGAATACATATTTGTTATTGCGCCATGCTGTGTACAATTGTGTATTCACTTCTTTTACAGTCATTTCGCTGTTGCTTACATTAGATTGTTGCCCGGGATGCAACTCTGCATGACGGTTACCGGCATCTATGGATACCTTGCCGCTTTCCAGAGTGGTTGTGATATATTTTTCGTCTGAATAGGCCCTTATTGAGAACTCGGTTCCCAGTACCGATATTACATGATCGTTTGTAACAACTTTGAATGGTGACTTTTCATTTTTGGTTACTTCAAAAAAGCCCTCGCCTTTAAGATATACCTTTCTCTCATTTCCGGTGAATGAAACAGGGTACTTAAGTTCACTTTCTGCGTTTAGCCATATTTTAGTGCCGTCAGAAAGCTTAAGCACAAACTCTCCCCCTCTTGGGATAATTATTGTATTGAATGCAATTTTTTCTGTTGTAACATTTTCGTACTTGAGAGTATCGCTCTCTACCTTTATGTTGTCTTTTACAATTAGATCCCCTGCATTCTTATCACCTAGTGTCACCTTTTCTCCGTCAGACAATATAAGTACGGCATTGGATGTTCCAGGACGGATATCGGCCATTGCCTGGTAGACTTTGGTTCCGCTATCCCTGAAATAAACAAGTGAGAGCACTGCCACAGGAATTAGTATAAGTGCTGCCCATTTTAAAATCTCAATTGATTTTATTCTTTTTGACTTGTCGATTTTCTTACAACAATCTTTGTAGTATTTATCGTAATCATATCCTTCAAATCTCCTTTCAACAGCATCAGCATCGATGTTTTCTTCCAATAATCGCTTGTAAAGAAGCTCATTACGATCGGAACGGTTTTTCCATTCATTAAGATTTCTCTCCTCCCCCCCGGTAATGGAATTATTTCTTTTTGCAAGAATGAGTTCAGCTATCTCAAAAGGTGTATAATCCTTCATCAGCATTTTTTTCAGATAAGACACCAACAGACAGAAAAGTGGGTATTCCAGTTACAAAAAAGTGTAAAGCGACCTGTATACAAGAGAATATTTCTCCCGCAATAACTTCTTGGCTTTTTTGCGTTGTGTCTTTATTGTCTCAACCGATAGATTGAGGTCATTTGCAATTTTCTCCGAAGAATCGCCTTTGAGCACTCGTTGGAAAATGTTTCTACACTGTGGCGGCAGCTCGTTTACCAACAAATGCATCTGTCTGTACAGTTCATTCTCTACTATTTTATCAAAAATCAGCAGATCATCCTGAAGGTCAAGAAATACGCTGTCGTTTGTTCTCCTGCGCTTCTCGTCACGGATATAGTTGAGACTCTTGTTTCTAACAGCTGTATAAAGATATGATTTAAAGGCGCTTAAATTATCGGGCAAATTATAATTGCTGTTGAGTCGGCAGAATGTTTCCTGAACAATATCCTCAGATTCATATTGTGACAATCCAAAGTTTTGTGCGAAAATTGTAAGTGATGCAAAATAGTTATCATATAGAAGGAGAAAAGCTCTTTTATCTCCTTTGGATAACTTCCCTATATGAACATCCGAAAATTTCATCAGTCAAAATTAGTAATATTGCACCAGAATTTGCATGATTTACTCAATTAGACACCAAACAACGAGAAAATGGGTATCTGCACAAGAAAAATTTTAGTAAATAAAAAGGCAACTCATTGTTTGTATGTATATTTGTTATAAATAAAAATCTTATGAAACACAAAATCAGCCTGATCATTGCTCTTGTTTTTTCGGTATGCAGTGCTTCAGCAGAAAACCAGTCTGCCCGGCAACTCTTCAACCGTATACTAGGAGATAAAAGCAACCATTTCATTCTGGAAGAGATAAAAAATGAATCTGCCGGAGACACTAACTATAAGTCAGACTCTTTTGAAATAGAGAACAGTGCGGATATGCGGATAATAATCCGCGGAAACAGTGCAAACAGTATGGCAGTGGCCCTGAACCACTATCTGAGGTACTACTGCAGAACCTCAGTAAGCTGGTATGCAGATGATAACATAATACTGCCCGAAACTTTGCCTCAGATTGAAGAAAGAATAAAGATAAATTCCAAATGCAAAAACCGGTTCTTCCTCAACTACTGCACGTTCGGATATACAATGCCCTGGTGGCAATGGCGCGACTGGGAACGTCTGATAATGGAATCAATCTTCCACTTGCAATAACAGGTCAGGAGTCTGTCTGGTACCGTGTATGGAGAAAGCTGGGGCTCAGCGATGAGACAATACGTGGATACTTTACCGGTCCCGCCCATCTTCCATGGCACAGGATGCTTAACATGGACTACTGGCAGGGTCCCCTCCCACACTCATGGTTAGATGGACAAGAGATTTTGCAGAAAGAGATTGTTAAAAGGGAACGTGAACTTAACATGACTCCGGTATTACCCGCTTTTGCCGGCCATGTTCCATACGAACTAAAACAGCTGTATCCGCAGGCAAAAATCAGCAAACTGAGCCAGTGGGGTGGTTTTGACACAATTTACAGAAGCAGCTTCCTTGACCCTATGGATCCACTTTTCAAGAAAATTCAGAAAGAGTTTCTTGAAGAGCAGACAAAGTTGTATGGTACGGATCATATCTACGGTATAGATCCTTTCAACGAAATTGTCCCTCCAAGCTGGGAGCCCGAATATCTGGCCCGTGTTTCCAAAACAATCTTTGAAACCCTCTCCCAGGTGGACCCTCAGGCAACGTGGCTTCAGATGAGCTGGCTCTACTATTATCAGAGAAAAGACTGGACAAACCCTCGTATTGAGGCTTTTGTGAAGGCGGTTCCTCAGGACAAAATGTTGCTTCTTGATTACTTCTGCGAAAGGTCCGAGGTTTGGAAGTTGACAAACAAGTATTTCGGACAACCATATCTGTGGTGTTACTTAGGTAACTTTGGGGGAAACACCATGCTTGCCGGCAATATAATGGATGTTGGCGAAAGAATAGAAAACACCATGAAAAACGGTGGTTCAAACTTCTGGGGCCTTGGTTCCACCCTCGAGGGTTTCGATTGCAATCCTCATATGTATGAATATGTATTTGACAAGGCATGGGACTTTTGTATATCTGACGAAAAGTGGATGCAAGCATGGGCCGACAGAAGGGCGGGTATTCAAGACGACAACATGAGACAAGCCTGGAAAATACTGTATGACAGTGTATACAACACAACTTCAAAGACAGGTCACTGCAATATGGTAAACGCACGTCCCAATATGGAGAAGCAGGAACGATATGCCAAAAGCGGAATATCATACAACAATGAAGTTTTGCTGCATGTATGGGAGCTTATGCTAAGTGCAAATTTAAAATCCAGGAAGCAGACAGATGTTTATCTTTTTGACATAACCAACATAGGGCGTCAGGTTCTGGGCAACTATTTTGACAATCTGTGGGATAAATATAAACTTGCATACAAATTGAGAGATGAGGCAAAGATGAACTATTTGGCAGAGAGGATGATGGGTGTAATGGATGATACGGACAGAATGTTAGCTTCAAACTCATCGTTTCTTCTTGGAAAATGGATATCAGACGCCCGAAAAATGGGTAAAGATTACACAGAAGAAGATTATTTTGAGAAAAATGCCCGTAACATACTCACATCGTGGGGCGACAAGGGTCAGCAACTCAATGACTATGCCAACCGCTCATGGTCGGGTCTCATTTCATCGTTCTATGCCAGAAGATGGCAAATGTTCTTTGACGAAGCAAATCTTGCTATTAAGGAGAAACGTGATTTCGACAACGAAAAGTATAAAAGCCGGGCCATAGATTTTGAAGGGTACTGGTGGAGTGAGAGACGTGGAAATTTCACATCAGTACCGGAAGGCAACAGTGTTGTTATAGCAAAGGAACTTCTGGAAAAATACAAGAAAGAGATTCTGCATTATTAACAATATAAACAAACACAGCACAAAATGAAAAAACTATTTTTTGCACTATTGCTGACCCTATTGGCATCCATAGGATATGGCCAGTCACAGTCTTCTGGAAATGGCTTTAACTTTGGTTTAGAGAATTCAGTTAACGGAAAAATGCCTGATAATTGGAAAAAATGGGGCAATGCCAATTACTATAACATTGGCATTGACAGTGTTGTCAGGCACAGTGGAAAAAATTCAGTAGTAATCTACCCAATGCAGATAGTTCCAAATGCATTCGGATGCCTTGCAAGCACTATTCCGGCCAGTTACGAGGGAAAGATGATTGAGTTAAGGGCATACATCAAAATGGAAAACATCAATGATGCTCCCATTGGGCTCATGCTTAGGATAGACGGTGCTTCAGAGTCAATAGCCTTTGACAACATGCAAGATAAAGGAATTAAAGGTACGGCAGACTGGACACAATATTCCGTTAAGCTACCCTACCCGGAAAAAGCAAAGTATATTCATATAGGTGTCATATTGCAGGGTTCCGGCAAACTATGGGCCGATGATTTTGAGGTATTGATAGATGGCAAGGATATAGAAGAATTTAAGACAAAAGAGATTGTTACTGCTAAAGCTGAAAAGGATACAGAATTTGATAACGGATCTGGAATATACAACAAGCTGCTTTCCGACAAAAAAATTGATGATATCAAGGCCGTAGGCCTCATATGGGGATTTCTTAAGTATCACCATCCAAACATAGCTAAAGGCGACTTCAACTGGGACTATGAGCTTTTCCGTATTTTGCCAAAAGTTGTCCAATCCAAAAAACAGAATGAAAGAGATTCTATTCTACTAAGCTGGATAGAGAGTTTAGGGGACTATAAAACCGACATTAAAGAAATATCAGATACCGAAAAGATCAAAATCTACCCCGACCTTAATTGGATCACTAAGTCTAAATTCTCTCCTGAACTTGAAGCGATGCTTCTAAAGGTAAAAAATGCAAAGAGATCTGATGAACACTACTATATAGGGTTTGATGGAAATATAGGCAATCCCGTTTTCAAGCATGAAAACGGTTATACTGCAATGCAATACACCGATGCTGGGTTTCGTCTGCTATCGCTATTCAGATATTGGAACATTATTCAATATTATTTCCCATATAAGAACCTTATAGAAGAAGACTGGAATGACGTTCTTACAGAATTTATCCCTGACTTCGTAAATGCTTCAGATGAATTGCAATACAAGCTTGCTGTACTGGAATTAATCGCAAGGGTAAATGACACTCATGCAAATATATGGGGTACAGATAATTCACTAAGAAAATATATTGGTGTTAACTATTCACCGGTTGCTGTAAAATTTATTGAAGGACAGCTTGTAGTTACAGACTTTTACAATGAAGTTCTGGGAAAGGAGACCGGATTACAAAAGGGAGATATCATTGCAAAGATTAACAAAGAACCCGTCAGTAAAATTGCAAGTAAAAAAAGCAAATATGCCCCTGCTTCAAATATTCCTACCAAACTGAGAATTCTTGCGGATCAGTTATTAAGGTCAAATGACTCCACAATAAACATAACCATTAAAAGAGACGGAACTTTTACAGACAAGGTTCTAAAGACATATTCTTCCAGTAAAATAAATTTTTCAGAATACTGGCAGAAAAATGACTCATGCTTCAGGTACATCAATACTGACATTGCTTATTTAAATCCCGGCAGAATAAAGAACTCCTATCTGCCAGATATCATGAAGGAGGTTCTGAAGACAAAAGGTCTGATAATTGATTTCCGTAGCTATCCATCAGAATTTATTGTATTTACCTTAAGCGAATATCTATTACCAAACAGCACCGAATTTGTAAGATTTTCTAACGGGAGTATACAAAATCCTGGTCTTTTCACATTTAACAAAACATTGAGTGTTGGAAGGAAAAATGACAACTTCTATAAAGGTAAGGTTGTGATTCTTGTTAATGAAACAACTCAAAGTTCAGCTGAGTATCACACAATGGCATTCAGAACGGCCCCGGGTGCAAAGGTAATTGGTTCAACCACTGCCGGTGCAGATGGAAACATTTCCAGATTCGTCCTGCCAGGAGGCATTAGTACTGCTATAAGCGGAATCGGTATTTACTATCCCGACGGGCGAGAGACCCAAAGAGTCGGGATTGTGCCTGATATAGTGGTAAAACCTACAATAAAAGGAATTAAGGAAAACAGGGATGAATTAATTGAAAAAGCTATAGAGGTGATTAACTGCCAGTTGTTTTAACAAATAACTGTTTATCTGCACATTACAAATTTAGTTTTCGGATAAACCCGTAACCGTTCATTGAGCCCCGCCTTTTTATATGTATTTGTGATCCTTAATTTTGCGTTTAAAATAAAAGGAT
>Ga0209417_1007125_pt1 | contig 10985 bp, 4 predicted proteins | sample RifGroF2_FD_184002 | JGI IMG/M metagenome (GOLD analysis project Ga0209417, IMG submission 184002) | Groundwater microbial communities from Rifle, Colorado, USA - Groundwater F2 (SPAdes) (version 2) | ecosystem: Environmental > Aquatic > Deep subsurface > Groundwater | place: Rifle, Colorado... | reverse complement strand
TAATGGTATTACGCTACCTTAGGACCGTTATAGTTACAGCCGCCATTGACCAGGGCTTCAGCTTCTCGCTTCACCACCACTAGGGCACCGAAGTGCACCCAGTAGGAAGTTTACAAAAAACCTTAACCTTCTGGCATTGGGCAGGTGTCAGCACTTATACATCCTCTTGCGAGTTTGCAAGCGCCTGTAGTTTTGGTAACTAGTCGCTCCTCCCTATTCTGTGCCACTCTCATCACTACAAATAAAAATTACTCATAGTGGAGAGTCCCCCTTATTGCGAACTTACGGGGTAAATTTGCCGAGTTCCTTAACGACGCATAACTCGTACGCCTTGGTGCATTTACACCAGTCCACCAGTGTCGGTTTGCAGTACGGTTACTGATACCATTACATATACTTGCGTATATGAATATAGAAGTTTTTCCTGGAAGATTAATCCAACAAATCGGATTCCCGAGGGTCACCTTTGCATCACAACTCGCGTCCATCCACCGAAGTGGAAACGCCTTCCCGGATTTACCTAGGAAGACTCTCTTGTTGCTTGCACCCCAATCCAATAAGGGGCTTGCCTTTTCAATCCTCTCTCTCCATCAAAAGTATCAGCAGTACAGGAATATTAACCTGTTGTCCATCGTATACGCTTTTCAGCCTCTACTTAGGACCGACTAACCCATGGATGACTGCCATAGCCATGGAAACCTTAGACATTCGGCGAGCAGGGTTTTCACCTGCTTTACGTTACTCATCCCAGCATTCTCACTTCTATACGCTCCAGCAACTCCTTCCGGGTCACCTTCACAGCTATTTACCAGTTGCTAAACTGGTCATGTATAGAACGCTCCCCTACCGCCCATTATGTCCCGAAGGACAAAATAAACTCGCAGCTTCGGAATTTACCTTCAGTCCCGTTAAATTTTAAGTGCAGAATCTCTTGACTAGTAAGCTTTTACGCACTTTTTAAAGGATGGCTGCCTCTGAGCCAACCTCCTAGCTGTCTGAGAAAATCCACTTCCTTTCTCACTCAGGTAAAATTTAGGGTCCTTATCTGACGATCTGGGCTGTTTCCCTCTTGAGCACAGGAACTTAGCTCCCTGACTCTAACTGCCATAATGTACATCTCGGTATTTGGAGTTTGACTGGATTGAGTACTCTTTCGAGCCTCAGATCCAATCAGTGCTCTACCCCCAAGATTTAAATTACAACGCTAGCCCTAAAGCTATTTCGGGGAGAACCAGCTATCACCAAGTTCGATTGGCATATTACCACTAACCACAAGTCATCTCATAGATTTGTAACTCTAAATAGTTCGGGCCTCCATTCCAATTTCTTGGAACTTCACCCTGCTCATGGTTAGATCACTTGGTTTCGGGTCTCGTGCATGCGACTAAAATCGCCCTATTCAGACTCGCTTTCGCTTCGGCTCCCCAATAAACATGGTTAACCTTGCCGCACACAACGAACTCACTGGGTCATTCTTCAATAGGCACGCCGTCACCGGATATACCGGCTCCGACTGTTTGTAAGCATACGGTTTCAGTAACTATTTCACTCCCCTAACAGGGGTACTTTTCACCTTTCCCTCACGGAACTAGTCCACTATCGGTCGCAAAAGATATTTAGCCTTGCCAAGTGGTATTGGCCGATTCCCACAAGATCTCACGTGTCCCGTGGTACTTAAGGGATTAGAAAGAAGATGCTATCTTTTTACATACGAGGCTTTCACTCTCTATGGCATACCTTTCCAGGTATTTTCTGTTAAGATAATATTTTGTAACTCCTCGAACTGTTTGCTGACAGTTCCACTAATCCTTACAACACCCATATCGCACGAACAGCAATCTACGAATTCACTTCCTCAATTGTCGCAACGCGACTCTCAATTCAGATCCTTCTTACACGATATGAGTTTAGGCTCCTCCCTTTTCGCTCGCCACTACTAAGGGAATAAACTCTTGTTCTTTTTTCCTGCAGATACTGAGAGGTTTCACTTCTCTGCGTTACCTTCTATACAGCTATGAATTTACTGTAAGATAACTGGATTTAACTCCAGCTGGGTTATCCCATTCGGAAATCCTCGGATCAGAGCTTGTTTGACAGCTACCCGAGGCTTATCGCAGCCTACTACGTCCTTCATCGGTCTTTTGCGCCAAGGCATTCACCGTATGCCCTTTTTTCGCTTATATTGAAATTACTTTCTATTCAGTTTTAAATGTGCAACTACAATTACTGTGAACTTTGTTGTAAAAAAACATTGGACCTACCTCAACAACACAAGTATGCACAATAGTTGGTTATACTACTATCCAAAGATTAAAGATTTCTCTTCTTTCTTTGTTATCTATTTGTATATATGGACCTGAAGGGAGTCGAACCCTTGACCTCTTCATTGCAAATGAAGCGTTCTAGCCAGCTGAACTACAGGCCCCCTACCTTAAATTCTGGTGGGCGCACCAAGGATCGAACTTGGGACCTCAGTCTTATCAGGACTGTGCTCTAACCAGCTGAGCTATACGCCCATTGATATTTGGTACATATATTTAAAGAGCTAGCTCTTAAAAGCTAAAAAGTGACAGGAAAGTCTTGGTTACTCCTTAGAAAGGAGGTAATTCAGCCGCAGATTCCCCTACGGCTACCTTGTTACGACTTAACCCCAGTCATAAGCGTTACCTTCGTCATCCCACTCACAAGGAGCGGAACACCTTCGGGTATCACCTACTTCCATGGCTTGACGGGCGGTGTGTGCAAGACCCGAGAACGTATTCACCGTGGCATGGCTGATCCACGATTACTAGCGAATCCAACTTCATGAGGTCGAGTTTCAGACCTCAATCCGAACTGAGACCGACTTTATAGGATTTGCTCCATCTTACGATTTGGCTTCCCATTGTATCGGCCATTGTAGCGCGTGTGTCGCCCAGGACATAAGGGCTATGCGGACCAGACATCATCCCCACCTTCCTCCTCGTTTTACCGAGGCAGTTTCCTAAGACACTTGTAACATAGGATAGGGGTTGCGCTCGTTTCGGGACTTAACCCAACATCTCACGACACGAGCTGACGACGGCCATGCAGCACCTGTGTATCACCTTCGAAAGCCTCCCCTGTTTCTAGGGGCATGCAGATACATTTCAAACCCTGGTAAGGTTCTTCGATTGCCGTCGAATTAAACCACGCGCTCCTCCGCTTGTGCGGGTCCCCGCCAATTCATTTGAGTTTTAGCCTTGCGGCCGTACTTCCCAGGCGGGATGCTTAACGCGTTAGCTGCGGCACTCAATACTTCCATCCAATCCCGAAGGATTAGGTAGTTGTACCAAACACCTAGCATCCATTGTTTACGGCGTGGACTACACGGGTATCTAATCCGTTTTGCTACCCACGCTTTCGAGCCTTAGCGTCAGACAAGGACCAGCGAATCGCCTTCGCCACTGATGTTCCTCCCAATATCAACGCATTTCACTGCTCCACTGGGAATTCCATTCGCCCATTCCTGTCTCAATTTCTGTAGTATCTCGAGCTTTCCCACGGTTAGGCCGTGGTATTTAACTAAAGACTGGCAGAAACGCCTACGCTTCTCTATACGCCCAATTAATCCGGATAACGTTCGTACCCTACGCATCACCGATGCTTCTGGCACGTAGTTAGCAGGTACTTATTCATGAGGTACCGTCATCTATTCTTCCCTCATAAAAGGAGTTTACAATCCGAAGACCTTCATCCTCCACGCTGTGTCGCTGCATCAGGGTTGCCCCCATTGTGCAAGATTCCTAATTGCTGCCTCCCGTAGGAGTATGGACCGTGTCTCAGTTCCATGGTGGCTGACCGCGCTCTCACGCCAGCTACCCGTCTTAGCCTTGGTGAGCTTTTACCTCACCAACAAGCTGATAGGATGCGGACTCATCTCAAAGCGCCGGAGCTTTACTTGTTCTAACACTATGAAAGAACAAGACTATCGAGTATTACCCCGCCTTTCGGCGAGCTGTTCACGACTTTGAGGCAGATTATCCACATGTTACTCACCCGTTTGCCACTATTCTAAGCGAAAAATCATCAACCGAAGTTTCAGAAATTCCATAAAGAATCGTTCGACTTGCATACCTTAGGCACACAGCCAACGTTCATCCTGAGCTATGATCAAACTCTCATTGAAAAACGCTTGACTTACATATTACCGAAGTAATACGACCAACCAGCATTATTGTTGGATTTACATTTTATCTGACTAAATGAATTGTGTGACCGAATCACACCAAATTAGAAAGTCTATGTTTTAGACTTCCTGTCACTCTTCAACTTTTAAGGAGCTGAGAGAGAGAACAACGAAGATAAGAAACAAACTATTGAACCAGGGTGTTCGTTAGAGCTAATCTCTAAGAGGAATCCTGTATCTCCTTAAGTATCCCAAACTCGTGAGAGGATTTTAACACAACATTATTCTATATGCAAGGGTTATTTATTCTAAACCTGTAAAGAAAAAAGCCTCATTAGTTCCTCGAGAGAAGTAGCCTCTTCTGCCGTCTTATCGCGCCCCCACTCTATCAACCTTGGAAACCTCAAAGAAAGCCCTCCGGCTATACCTTTATCGGCTTTCAAGTTCCTCGTTATCTCATCAGATTCAACAGAAAAAACGACTTCAGGGTTAACCCATATATCTGGAATCAATGTATCCTCGACAAGCACATTTACAGGTTTTTTGACTAGCGAAATGTCTTTAAATTTCTCAGAAATATTGGCAAGAAGTTCATCCGAGAATCCCGTTCCAACTTTACAAACAGCTTCGTAAGAATTACTCTCACTATTATATATAGCACCTAGCACAGCACCAACACCCAATGCCCCCCTCTTTCCAGAGCCATGATAATACCCTACCGCAACAAGATCTATTGTATCAACAAGTCCTTTCTCCATGGACTTTTTTAGCTTTATCCACTCATAATTCCTAACTCCAGGTAAATACCTTCCACTTTTCTGCTTCACGATTATTCCTTCAAGACCCTCGCTTACTCTATTATCAAACACCTCTTTCAATCTAGACATCTCACCAATCGCTTCCGTTGGAGATTGACTTATACCCCGGGTGGTATCGGGCACTACTTCCTTTATTGTTCTCGCCCTTATTTCAGTATCGAGCTCGGAGATATCCTTTCCGTTTAGATCAAAAACCATCGCTTTAACGGGGATATCCTTAGCTTTCTCTCCTACCCCATACTTTCGTCTTCTCTGCATAGTCTCCTGATACGACAAAAAGTTGTTTTTAGCATGATCCCATCCCAGTATCTCGGAATCTAAGATGAACGATTCTGCCTTCATTGCCATTGCATCCTCCACTATTTCAGGGAACATCTCGGTTACATCCTCCAGATTTCTCGTAAACAATTTCACCGCCTTAGAAGCACTACTCTCCCCGAAAAGACCGTTAGCATGTTCTTTCTTTAGGTGTTTTCTCCAAATTAAGCTACTTTCTCCCTGCACACTTTCGTCATATTTGTGTATCTGGCACCTTAATCCGTCGTATTTAGGCTGTACAAGGAACTCTTCCTCAAATCTTTCAAATACCTCTTCGAAAGAGCCAACTCTTTCAACAAGTCTTGGCAATATTGGAACTCCAGGGAAGATTGTCGTAGAGATATTATTTTCTTCTCCGAGGATGGTAGATACATACCCCAAATCTGGATTAATGCCGTAAACACGATCTAGAAGCTCCCTTTTACTCTTGTCTCCCTGCAAAATATTTGAAAAAGCATCTAAAACGCTCTTTGCATTAATACCAAGTCTTAATTCACCACATATTATTCTAGCTAAATATTTACTTTCAATTGGAGACATCTTAGAGAACAGTTCCCCTACTATATTTGCCTTCTTTTCTGAAGATCCAGTACCTGAGCTATTTATTATCTGCCACATGGATTCATATATGTCCATTAGTGACAATCCTTTTGATTCATAGCCCAATTCTTCAGTTACTTCCCTAACTACTTCTCCAACATCCCCAAGTTTAACTTTTCGACCTTTTAGGTCATATTTCCCTCCCTTAGAGGAGAGAATATTACCCAAAAGCTTGAAAATACTCTTTTCTGACAGGTTAAATTCACTCACTACAAATAGTGGTGCTACTCTACCCTGGAGAATATATGACAAAGCCTGCCTTTCCTCTACATCGAGACTTATGAATAGCTCTGCAATAATCTTGGACATATCGTTACGAGAGGATATCTTCTCTAATTCTTCAAATTTCGTTGCTATATGGTGAAAAGTTATACCCATGGTACTATGTTAAAAGATATCTGTAATATGTAGACTTGGTGGAACCCTCCTGAGATACGTACCCCTTGCCCACCAAGACATCCATGTCTCTTCTTAATGTTCTAGTTGAAACTCCTGGGAAATGAACGACCAATTCCTTCACCGTTACTCTACCCCCTGCAGCAAGAATCTCCATGGCTTTTTTCTGCCTTGCATTTAGAGACTCATCAATCTTTTTACTCTCCTTCTTCCCTACCACATCTTTTTTACTCGTATTCGGTTTTGTACTCGAACTGTGAACAATCTTTGTTATCAAAAAAGCTCCTAATAAAAATCCGGAAAGACCTAAAATTGTATTCAATATAGCCCGTTCTTTTTTCATATCTACTATTATATCCTTTAGGGAACCCTTTGTTAATTACTTCAATTCTGCCAAATTATCTCCGTGTGAGACGTGTACATCTAGCGGGACTTCCAAGCTTACAATATTTTTCAATATATCTAAGGCTTTTTTCTCAAATTCATCTACTCTACCCTCTACTACTTCAAATACTAGCTCGTCATGAACTTGAAGCAAGATATGTGCTTCCTCATTGAATTCTTTCGCTATTAGTTCATCCAATTTTACCATTCCTAGCTTCATTATGTCCGCTTCGCTTCCCTGTATTGGCATGTTTACAGCTTCCCTTTTTGCAGCTTTGTTCATACGAATATTTTTAGATCTAATTCCACCAATCATCCTTGTAGTACCAAACATCGTTTGTACATAACCCTTTCTGTAAGCCTCTTTTTCAAGACTTCGGATATATTCCTCTACTCCAAGGTAATGCTCGAAGTAATTTTGTATGTACTCTAGCGCGACACTACTATCTATCTTTAGCAAACTACTTAGTCCGAAAGGTGTTTGTCCGAAAAGGATTGCGAAATTGACCGTCTTTCCAATACTTCTTTCCTTCTTTGTTATATCCTCTATCTCTTTTCCAAGGATTCTTGATGCTGTCGCACTATGTATGTCTAGGCCATCATTGAAGTCCTTGATCAGGAGATTGTCCATGGACATATCCGCCATGATCCTTAACTCAATCTGGGAATAGTCCATACCAACAAGCTTAAATCCCTTCCTTGCAACAAAAGCTGTCCTTAATTTCTCAGACCACTCTCCCTGTGCAGGGAGATTTTGCATGTTAGGATTGATAGATGAGAACCTTCCAGAGGTTGTACCTGTTTGTTTGAAGTCCGTATGTATGGATTGATCTGCAGAATCTTTCGCCATAGCTAGCATAGGAGATGTGTATGTACCATATACCTTACTTAATGCTCTAAATTCAAGGAGTTTCTCAACACATGGATGTGCTCCAGACAAAGATACAAGAATATCTTCTCTCGTTGAGAATCCGTTCTTAGAAGGAAGATTTAGTTCATTGTAAAGGACATCTGATAACTGTTTTGGTGAATTGAGGTTAAATTCGTGCCCTACACTAGCGAATATTTCCTCCTTAATATTCCCTATCTTCTTAAAGAGTTCGTCATTTAACCTCTCAAGTACTTCTATCTCCACCTTTATACCTCTTTCCTCCATTTTTGACAGTACAAGAGCTACAGGCATTTCAATTTTTCTTAGTACATTAAGCAGATATTCTGCTTTCACTTGTAGATATTTTTTTATGCTTTTTAGAGTATATTCGTACAGTTCTATCTCGTTAGCTTTGCTAATTTGTGCATTCTTCACCTCTTCTACCGCATCAAGGACAGATATTATCTCCAAGGGGGAAATCTTTTCTCTAAAAACCTTCCCTACGTAGTCAAATGCCAAATCTTTTAAACTTTGGTCTCTCTTCTCAGAGTTAATAACGTGGGAAAACAGCGATATATCAAGGCTCTTGGATAAATCCACCTCAATAGTGGTCCCCTTGTGTGAAACTAGGTTTTCGAAGTTACAAAACGTTGTTTCACAGTCGGTACGTAGCGTGTAACTTCCGTTTTCGTATGCCCTGTCCGTTTTTACCCCCATATTGTCCACAAACCTGGTAAGTATGAGCGGCTTGTCTGTTGTGGATTCCTCCTTACTTAAGAAGCAACACACTACTCTTGCAGCATTCTTGGAAAGGCTTTCAAGTTCTTTTTCAGAGGCCCACTCTACCGAGCCAGTACTACCGTTGAATATATTTAATTGAGGAGAGTATCCGCTTGAGTCTTTCCGTAAGATATCGTCCAACCTTGCGACCAAGGATTTGAATTTAAACTTACGGAACAGATCCAAGACATTCTTTCTGTCAAAATCTTTCATTAGGCATGACTCAAGATATATATCTACATCCATATCTTGGTCAATCTTCGCTAGTTTCCTGCTAAGCTCTGCCTGTTCAATTCCTTCTCCGAGCAGTACTTGGAGTCTTGGTTTAAGCTTTGTTAAGTTTTTGTATATTGTATCGAAATCTCCATATTCCCCAAGAAGTCCAATTACCGTCTTGTCTCCCACTCCCTTTACACCGGGTATATTGTCAGAGACATCTCCAACTATCGCTTTGTAATCTACCACTTGTTCTGGATATACCCCAAAAGTTTTAAATACGTTCTCTCTGTCGTACTCTAGAAGGTTACTGAAATTACCCGAGGGCAAGCAGACCTTAACATCTCCCCTTACAAGCTGGAAAAGATCTCTATCTCCACTGAGGATATATAGTTCTAGATTCTGGTCTTTCCACTTCCCGCTGTCAACCATCTTAGAGATTGTTCCAAGGATATCGTCTGCTTCGAACCCTTCCTTTTTTATGATTGGTATATTGAAGGCCTTTAAGACTTCTTCTACAAGTGGAAATTGATCTATGAGAGATTGGTCTGTTGGTTTTCTAGTAGCTTTGTAATCTAGATACTCTTCGTGTCTAAATGTTGGCTTAGATGTATCAAAAGCACAGAGTACATACTTTGGGTCAAATGTCTTAAGGGCGGAGAGCAACATAACGGTAAAGCCATAAACAGCGTTTACCTGAACACCATCGTCAGTTTGAAGATTACCAGGATATGCATGGAAGGCTCTGTGAACGATTGCATTAGCATCTATTGCGAGAAACCTATCCTTCGAGGTTTTTACTAAGTTCATAGTATTAGTCTACTACAACTAGAAAAGAGCATCAAACTCTTCCCTTATGACGACCTCTTTCTCTACGAGAATATCTACAAGTTTTTCGACATACTCCTTCTTCTCAGCAAGAAGCTTTTTTGAATACTCATACGCTTCATCGATGAATCTTTTAACTTCCTGGTCTATGAGTTCGGCAGTCTTCTCACTGTATTCCCTACCTCCGCCATATGTATATCCAAGATGTTTTGTTTCTTCCATATCTCCGTATTTAATCATTCCCAATTTCTCACTCATTCCGTACTCCATTACCATTTCTCTTGCGACATTAGTTATCTGCTCAATATCGTTTGAAGCTCCGGTAGATATCTCTCCAATAAATAGCTCCTCCGCTACTCTACCAGCAACTCCTGTTCGCAACCATGCGAGCATCTGCTTCTTGTAGAGGAACTTTGTATCTTTCTCTGGAAGATATACTGTAACACCACCAGTTAGACCTCTCGAGATAACGGAGACCTGTTCTACTGGGTCTGCTCCGTCTGTGAACTTTGCCACTATGGCGTGCCCTGCTTCATGGTATGCTGTCTTCTTAATATCTTCAGCCTCTTTGTCTCCCGCTTTCTTTCTTCCAAGCTTAACCTTTAGATATGATTCCATTATGTCTTCCTGGCTAATTTTCTTTCTGTCTTCTCTTGCCGCCATTATTGCAGCTTCGTTTAAGAGATTTTCCAAATCTGCACCAGAATATCCTACGGTCTTTTTTGCTAAGACATCTAAATCTACCCCGTCCTCGAAGACTTTATTCTTTGCATGGACATCTAGTATTGCCCTTCTACCTTTAAAATCTGGCATATTTACAACCACGGTCCTGTCAAATCTTCCTGGCCTTAAGATTGCGGGGTCTAGTACATCTGGTCTGTTTGTTGCTGCGAGTACAATTACGTTTTGCCTTTCTTCAAGGCCATCCATTTCTACAAGTATTTGGTTTAATGTCTGCTCTCCTGCACCTGAGTGTAGAACTGTACCTCTCTTCTTTGCAACAGCATCTATTTCATCTATGAAGATGATACATGGAGATGCACTTCTAGCTTTCTTGAAAAGGTCTCTAACACGAGAAGCACCAGCACCAACGAGCATTTCTTCGAATTCTGAACCTGAGGTATGGAAGAATGGGACTCCTGCTTCTCCTGCGACTGCTTTAGCAAGCAGTGTTTTTCCAGTACCTGGAGCTCCTGCAAGAAGAACACCTCTTGGAATTCTAGCTCCGGCAGAGAGATATTTTTTTGGTTGTTTAAGGAAATCTACAATTTCGGTTAGTTCTTCTTTAACATCTTCAATTCCAGCTACATCTTCAAATGTAATACCCGTTTTCTTTCCAAAGAGTAATCTGGCCTTGCTTTCTCCAAAATCCATAATCTTACCACCAGAGGCTTGCATGTTCTTTATCATGATGAAGACAAGCACTAGTCCTGCTCCAAGTAGTACAAACGTAACAATATCTCCAAAAGAGATACCAATGGCTGGCTGGTAGAAGTCATTTTCCAAATCTTTGATATTTAATCCTGAGTCTGAGAGTATTGTGTAAAAATCTGCTCCTTCTGGAAGAAGTGCGTATTCACTCTTTTTGATATTTCCCTCCCCTTTCATTTCAAGGGTTACAATTCCA
>Ga0209417_1007123_pt1 | contig 10986 bp, 8 predicted proteins | sample RifGroF2_FD_184002 | JGI IMG/M metagenome (GOLD analysis project Ga0209417, IMG submission 184002) | Groundwater microbial communities from Rifle, Colorado, USA - Groundwater F2 (SPAdes) (version 2) | ecosystem: Environmental > Aquatic > Deep subsurface > Groundwater | place: Rifle, Colorado... | reverse complement strand
ATAAAAAAGAAATGATAATTTGGAGAGGTAATTTTTGGGGTTTCCTGACAATTATAACAATCTCATAATGAAAATCGATGAAATTTTACATGTGTTTGACTCAGAGGGGAGGAAGAATTTTGAGGAACACGATGTCAATGAGGAACTCAAGAAGTTCTTGCCAAGAAATAGGGATGACATAAGCCAAGAGTGTTTAGCTGAGCTTATTGCATTTGATTTTTCAGAGGATTATCAAAATGACAAGACGGGTTGGGGCACATATTTTGGCCCAATGTGGGTAATTAATAGTGGCGATGGAACAGTTTCGGAATCGCCTTCAATTAATCAAATTAAGCCCGAAATAATTGATTATTGGAGAATTAGGGCTAAGGCCAGTAGAAATCCAATTCTCATTGCTCGATATAGTGGTCTTGTTTTCGATTTCCAATATCGAATTTGTGGCACCAATCCATCATTTGAATTGGTAAGAATCTATATCGACTCCCTTATTCAAATTGCAGATATGGATTACCATAAAAATGAGCATAACACCATTTCAAAACTAAAACGGGCATTAGGTCTCTCAAAGCAATATAACCAGACTGATTTAATTGAAAAATGCAAACTGGCTATAATGAGTTACGAGGATCGTCACGGATTGGAAAATAAACCTACATTGTGGGGACATTCTTTTGATTTACTTGTAGGAGATAAGTTGATCCGTTTGAGTGAAAGGGAAGAAATAATAATTATCCGAGATCTTGAATTAAAGCTTGATCATTTGGGGAGAGCCGATCTGGATAGTCCAAAAATTAATCCGTGGGCAATCAAAGCTGCAGCCACTAGGCTTGCTAGCTACTATAAAAAGAAGGGTAGAGTCGGAGAAGTAAAAAGGGTTATTCTTAAAGTTAGCACTTCTTTTGACAGGATTATCAATCATGCATCACCTTTGGAAGCTTCCAATTGGCTGGAGCAACTTTATAAATTGTTTGATGAATATGACTTAAGAGATCAAGCGGAAGGTGTCTTAGTAAAATTGCGCGAACTTGGGCCAAAGGTGGCATCCGAATTAAAGCCCATCGAGACTTCGATTGATTTGCCACGAGAGGAAATCGAAGCTTATATTAATGCAATGACATCAGGAAGTATCGGGGATATTCTAAATCAGGTTGTTGCTAGGTATATACCAGATAAGGTGCAAACTAGAGAACAAATTCTTGATTTATCAAAAGTTGCTCCATTACAATATTTATTTGAACATCAGATTACAGATGACAAAGGTCGGATGGTCGCTTTAGTTGGCTCACTTGAGAATGATTTAGAAGGGCATATTGTATTTCAAGTATCTCAAAATCTATCTTCTAATGCATTCTTATTAAGAATGATTCTCCAAAGATCAATTGAAAGATTAGGCTTAAGTAAGGTTGATGTATTGAAATTCATTGAAAATTGTCCAATACTTGATAAAGAAAGGATGGTTATTATTGAAAGGGGACTCGACGCATATTTTGAAAACGATTTTATTTCAGCCATACATTTACTAATTCCCCAAATTGAAGAAGCATTAAGAAATCTTGTGGAGTTTTCCGGCGGAAATATTCTAAAACCCATAAATGGTATTTTTCAATTAATTCCCTTTGGCCAAGTTTTAAAGGATGATATTCTGGTGAAAGTACTTGGGGAAGATATATCGATTTATTTTCAGGTCCTTTTTACAGATCAGAGAGGTTGGAATTTAAGAAATGATGTGTGTCATGGAATGGCTAAACCAAGTGTGTTTAATCACCAAACTGCAGACAGGGTTCTTCATGCATTTCTATGTTTGGGCTTAGTCCAGGAAAAGGGAAAAACAAATAATCTTTCGGAATAAATGGAAAGTCAACGTTGTTGTTATCATCAATAAAATACTCTTTTGATGGGTCAGTTACCTTTCCGTTGAGAAGGTAATCAAGGTGTCATGCTTTTTCTCAATTGCCTCAAGTCATTTTTCAATTGTTTAAAATGGATTTTCCATCGCAGATTATATTACGTACCACAAAAATAATTAGAAAACATTATTTACCATACATTGGTAGTATGGGATTGAACTGAAAAGAATCAAGAGTCTATGAAGCATGGGGAAGGTTTTCATTTATTGATCAGCCCCTTTGTTTCTTGGCCACATTCAGCAGGCTCATTGTTCTTAATATCTCGTCATCATAATTTGAAGTTCCGATATTGTTTAATAGGCGAGGGATTACGTCGTCTCGGAAGCTTAGAATGTCAAAATTCTTTGGAGTTAAATCAAATTTGTCTGCCAGGACTTTCTTCCAATTTTCAATGTTGTAGGAGGGCTCAATTCTCCATGTACACCAAACACGGGTTATGTTTTGGTAGTTAAATCCAAATTGGGCGTAGGTACTTTTTATTGATTCCAGATATGTTTTTCCCTTGACAAAATCAGTATTGTCGTGATCCGGCCTTGAATTCCTCGGGATTCCAAAAAATTTGTATTCAATTTTTTCGATGATTTTTTCAAGGGTCTCACCCCATTGTAACCCATGAGCAACACTCACCTCAATGTGGTACTCTGCCTTGTTATTAAGGTTAAATGCAAGGAGGTCAAATTGTCTATTATTCCCCTTGACTACCTTTATATCAGCGGCAGTCAAGTAGTTCAACTCTCTGAAATACAACTCAACAAGATGTTCAGTAGCGTTCATTTCTCAATATTGATTAAAAATTGATCAGATTACTATGAGAATCTAAGGTACAGGAAATAGCCTTATGTTAATCTATTCCTATTGATTTTAAGTGTCCTTTGTAAAGTGAAGTTAGTTAGTTTTAAGTTTGTTTATTCATCTTTGTCATCCTCTTCTTCCTTCTTCGCTTTCTCTATTTTTGCCGGGAGAGCATCTCTCTGAAAGCAATCCAAAGATCACTTTCCAAATATGAAACCCTTCCGCCCATCCGGCGGACTTATTGCACACCGTTCTTGGTCCAACAACTCAGATTGCTTGGGCCACAATGTAAAAACTCACATGCCTCTTCATTGGTTACCAACCGATAACTCTTCCCGGATCATGGATTTTAGGTCTTCATAGGAACAGGTTATCATTATTATATTGCCAGTCATATCATACTGATTTTAAGTGGTTTTAGTTAATTGCTTAACTTATCATTTGGGCTATCCTTATATTAAGTGTTTGTTATGCCTCATCAAATTCGAACTTGTATCCAATGAAGTTGTTCTCAATTCCATTGTTGTGGATGCATATAATGCCAGCCAAGATTCCCCCTAATATCTCCACTATTTTTCAATACGAAATATTTCTGGCAGCCTCTGCTGCTAATTAAAATGCAAGTATGTTCTGGTATATCCAACGACAATGATCTACCTTTTTAAAAAGTGCAGACCTCGAAATTGAAGTCCGTACTTGAGAGAAATCCGCAAAACAGGCATCGGTGTTTTCTCTAATATGGATGAATAATCATGAAGCACTTTTGTGGGCTGATTATTTGGAGAAGCGGAGGTAGTTTCTTAACTTTCACTTTTAACTTCATAGATACTGTCATATAAATAGAAATATAAAATACCGTTAAACATGAGAGAAATATTTCGAATAAATGCTATTCTTGATACGGACCTTGAGAAAATTCTTGAATCCAAGGATTTACTTAAGACTATTCAACAAGGACAAGCTAAATGCTTTATTTGTGGGGAACTTATCTCGATTTCAAATATTAGTGCGATTCATTTCATTGAAGGAGAAGTAAAGCTGTGTTGCGATAATGAAAAATGTAGCAACTTTAAATAGTTCCACCATGCTGATCACACTTGTTACTGTTTTAGGAATTCCACTGGGTATTTCTTTGTTCTTGCTTTATCAAATTATTAAAGATCCTAATAGGATTGATCAATATATTGCTATCGTCAGTAGGCCGATCTATGTTATTACTAAATGGTGGTCTAAAAAATATATTGGAGCTGAAGTTTCTTATCAGGTTACTGAATTCTTTAATAGACATATTATCAAGAATATAGCAAATCAGTCCAATATTAAGGTCGAAATTAACTGGGTTATCGATGAAGAAGACCCTATATTAAAAGAAGATAATACCGTTATAATTTGTTTGAAAAAGGACCGAGATCAATCCCGTAATATATTAAAGGCTGCCGAAACCACCATACCAATTGTCACCTTCAATAAATTACGATCAAATATCCAAAAGCACGTCACCAAATCAATAGACCTTGTTTCTCTGAGGAATCTGGCCATAAAGCTAGGTAATCACGGTAAGTACTCGTATAAAAAGCACTTTCTAGACCCTCAAACGGAACAGGATGAGCGTATTGGAGAATTGTTTCAAAAGCTCGTTGAGATTGATAATAGGGGTTATTTTGTTCCAATATTTTTAAATGAATTGGAATATGTAAGCGATGGAGTGTTCTCCAGTGGAGATAATTCTGATCATACGGATGAAATTGTTGCCTTCATTGAATATTTGATAAGCATCTCAAGAATTGAAGTTGGGGATGAAGTTAAGCAGTGGAGCTATTTTTCAAGATTGTTTAACGCTGGAGTTATATTATTAGCCAATAATGAGAAGATGATCACGAAGGGCGTTATGCCCTATATTGACCGAATTACAACTAATCTAAGACAAGGTCACGAGAGTATTTACATATTATCTGAAGAAAGCTCTTGGGAATTCTTAATACGATATGAAAGGGCGATTGAAGAGAATGACAGGATATTAATAAAAGGAAATTATTTAGCCACAGGTATTGTTCGCAATGATCATCAAAGAAAATCAAAGGTCAAAATTGTTTTATTACGGAAAATTGACATATATGTTGATGATGTTTTTAAAGAGAAAATTGATGCCTCAAACATTGAAATTGGTAAAACAGTCTTTGGAGAAATAACAGATGTATATTTGGAGAATGCCGTCGTGTCTGTTATGGGCATAGATGCATTTATCAAAAAAGTTGAGTGTTCGTGGTATTCAATCCAAACCTGTGGTGATGTTTTAAAAGTTGGTGAGAAGAGAGAGTTTCTCGTAAAAGCTATTGACCAAAGAAGACTTTCAATAGAATTATCGCTGAGGTATGTAGATCATGATCCTTGGATAATTCTCGATAAACTGAAGGTTGGCGAAAAAGTCGGAATCACGATTTTAGCAAGAAATAGTATCGACTTTATAGGTCGAGATTATGACGGACATGAACTTTTTGTGCCGATCAAGGAGATTTCATGGTTTGACACAACCGAGGATCAGAAGAATAGATTGATCGGTAAAAATATTGAAGTCATCGTCATTAATGTTGATGACAAAACCAAGCTTTATCATGGAAGTTTGAGGCAAGTGGAAAAAGACCCGTGGGCAGAAATCAACCGTAAAATAAGGCCCGGTACCGAGTTTATCGGGAAAGTAACAGAAGTGAATCCTAATTTCATTAGAGTTGATATTAAAGACGGTCTAAATGGCGTCATACCAAAAGAAAGACTTTTCGAAGCTGGGGGTCTGTATAAAAACTTTGTTGAACATATCGTCGTGGGCCAAGGAATCGATGTGATTGTTACAAAGGTCTTTGTTGCACGGAAAAAAATCCATCTGGATTTAAAGAAGTAGAAGACAGTCAAAAGTTGCGCAATCCAAATGGCTTAGTAGCATCAAGCTCTTTTCTAAATAATTCTCTGTGAAGTCTATTTGCTTTGAATTGATTATATAAGGCTAAAAATGTAATGAAAACACACACAATTGCAATCAATGGATTCAAAATATCACTGATTGTGTCACCAATCTGTCCTGCATGCGAAAAATCAAGTCCAAAAAATGACTCTTTAACAAAAATCAATGGCGCAAGAAATGAAAATAAAATCACAATTACGGAAAAGTAATAATCCCAATAGATAATCTATCCCGTGTCGAATTCTTGTCATTAATATTTGTGGCATTGACTTGCTTATTCTTAACACCATTGTTCTGACGACATAAGGCCAACTGCAAAAATATTATTCGAATTGAATTTTATCAATTTCTTCCATCAGTCTAGAAGTCTCAGCTAGAGCTGCAATTACTTTTTGATAATGCAAGATGTCATCAAATTCAAGTTTTCTGTCTTTGCGGTCTTTGAGCCATTTTTGGGCAGGTTGATAACCACCAATGGAGAATTCCCAAGCTTTCTGGGGAACTCTGTCGAAGAACTGTGTTGCGTTGATGAAAACCTTGCCAACCTGATATTTCGTTTTGCCTACGACATTGTCTCCGTCAATTGGATATTGGGTTATGGATTTTTCTAACTGTGAGCTTTCAAGTAAATGTATCTGGCGTATTTCGCCACCCAGTTTTACCAATTTTAAAAACGTGTCTTTATCTTTTGGATAAGGTACTCTAGGGAAATTTATTTTTAAAAATTCCTTGTATTTCTTTCTGTAAGCTGGTGAATGCAAAACGGCATAAATGTAATCTAACAAGTCGATAGGTGCAAAAGTGTCTTTGCTTATTTTCTTTTCTTCTGTGAAGGATAAACCTAATTTCTCAGCGATTTGGTTTACAATTTCAAATTTAAGATTGGGGAGTCTGTTCAGTTTTAGACTATTCGTCAGATTTACAATTGTTTTAGGATATAGGTATAAAGGAAAAATACATGGTCCCCCTCGCCTAAAGATATTGGTGTCAGTAAAGCGATTCGTGATGTAAACACAGTCAAAAAAGTTTATATTAGCAGCTTGTGGTTGTGCAACTAAAACAAGACCAATATTTCCATTTTTTAAATGATGAATAGTTTTCTCTCGTGCTCGACCTAATAGTTTTGTGTCATAATAAATGTACCTGTTTTCAAAAGGACGATATGAGTATTTACTAACCTTTGTACTGTCAAATTGTTTAATAAGACTGAATATGTTCTTTTCTAATCTTTCTTCTTGATCAGACACAAGGTTTTTATCATCATGTGTTTTAATTCCACTTGTTTTGAATGGCATTAATTCTAATAATTCAAAGCCTTTGTTATACTCATTCTCTTCACTAAAATCTTTAGGCACAAAATAGAAATTTGGAGCTTTTATGTGTATTTCTTTATAACCGACACTTTTAATAGTATTTCCAATAAGAAAATCATATTTCAATTCTCTTTTCCCAAATAAATCGAAATGGTGAACCTTTCCTAATTCATTGACCTTTTTTTTCCCATTTTTAACAAATATATTTATTGAAACACCTTGTTTAATATCAAAAACATTAACATCTTCACTTCCATCAGGAGCAGTCTCTTTTTTAGTACTATTACCGTGTAAATCTATTATAAATATTTTGTCAAAAGTTTTAAGCAAATTCCAACGCATTCCCCTACAAATGGTAGCATCTAAAAAAGTATGCGGATTAATAAAGGCTAATATCCCACTAGCATTTTTTTCAATGAAATATTGTCCGTATCTAATAAACTTATTTTCATCGGCATTAATGGCTTTAGGGTTCTTTTCCTTCAATTTCACGAAACCACCTGGTTCTTTCTTATAATCTTCCATTAAATTTGAAATCCATTCGCCTTGATTAGCACTTTCTCCACTATAAGGTGGATTACCAATAACACACATCACAGGTGTATCACGCTTAATATGGTTTGCTTCATTTGCTTCGGTGCTCAACCAATTTGCTAATAAAGTTCCTGTGTCAGGGTGGCTCTCTTCTAAGCTGTTGGTGAGATAAACTCTGAATCGTTGGTCTTTGGTTGGTTTGTAACCTGTTTCGTTAAGTAGTAAATCTAACTTTAAATGTGCCATAGCATAACTTGCCATGAGCAGCTCAAAACCATTAAGTCGGGGTAATATATGTGTTTCCACATAATCACTCCAAATGCCTTGAAGCCCTTCATTTTTTTTGTGGATTTGCTTAATAACTTCAGCTAAAAAAGTCCCTGTTCCTGCGGCAGGGTCAAGAATTTGAACACGGTGCACTTCAACTTCCCGTTCAATCTCTCTGGTTTTTGACCGAGCATCAGCGGTAGCTTTAGTATAATCCTTAATTCTAATTCTAGTTTTACTGGTGTCGCCTAATCCTTGTTGTAAATCAAATTCAGTTTTTAAAATCTCGTCCACCGCACGCACAATAAAATTAACAACAGGTGCAGGCGTATACCAAACGCCTCTTGCTTTCCGCAATTTTGGATCATATTTGCTCAAAAAAGTTTCGTAAAAATGAATAATTGGATCTTCCATTTTTGTACTCTTGCCATAGTTCTTCAAAATCTCATCAACGTTGCAGGCAAGAAAAATAAGAATCAAATCATCAACAATCCATTTAATACGGTCATCAACCTCCAATCCAGCAATATATCCAAATAGTTTTTTAAGAAACGGGTTCGATTTTGGTATTAGTTCATAAGCTTCTTGCCGGCTAAATGATTCTAATGAAGGGTCATGAGAACGTGCTGCAAACAATCCGTAAGCAATTGTTTGAGCGTAAACACCAGCAAAGCCTTTAGGTGTAATATCGTGTATAAGAACTTGTTTAAAGGCATCCATCTGTTCTTTTAGCGTGCTGTCCTCGCTATTGGTTTCATCGCTCACGAGTGCCTTTTCTATCACTTCTGAAAGCAGGCGGGCTTTACCAGCCATCATTTCTGCGAGTTTCTTGCTGCTTCTAATAGTTTGGCCAATATGAGTACAGAAGCCTTTTAAAAGATTTTTAAAACTCTCAAAATTCTGAGGTAAGGGTTTAATACCTATAGGGGTCAATTCCCCTATAGCAATCTGTGTGATGAATTGCCCATCCCGATAAAGAAGAAAGGTCAAGTAATCTGTGAATAACAGGTTGCCAAGTGAAGCCTTGTAACGGTCAAATTGTTCTTTGTTGCCCGTTTTCTTTTTGCCTTCAAGGTCCTTATCTCCAATATCCTTTGCTTCGATAAAACCCACAGGAATTTCCTTTTTGGTCAATATATAATCAGGAGCCCCACAAGCTTGTCTCTGCGGTTCATTAGTAGCTCTAATTTCCGGTACAAGACTCTCAATAAGCAACTGTAAGTCTCCACGAAATGTATGTTCAGTTGAATTACCAAGATTAAAACGCTTGTTAACGCTGTCAATGTATTGGTCTAGGTTCATGATTAGTCGAATTCTATTTCTACAAATGTATCAAATTACGCTCACGCTTTGTATTGAAAATTCATCATATTTGTGGAGAGACTGACATTCTTTACTTGATAATTTTTTGTTGAATATCAGTGTAAATGATCAGGGACTCATTTGAAATTTCTTTAATGGGAGATAAAACTTTGTCTTTTGGAAGCAGAAAATACGGGCCCAACCTGATCCACCAAATCACAAACATTCATAACCTCCTGTTTGCAATATAGGCAACCCTCCACATGGTTCATGACCTCCGCATCCAGCATTCCAGTATCGTAACACAAGAAGTCTTCAGATTCAGCCACTTTTTTTTCGTCCAAGCATTTTTCCATAGCATCAATCTTTATAGTATAGATGCACAGGGAATGCTAAAATGGAGAAATGCAATCTACATTTTTATCATCTGGTCTGTTTCGGTTTGATCACCAGTGAATTGGTAAAAACAAGTGCTACTTCTCAGATTCAGCTTGTCCAAATTGATTTCTTTGTTACCCGTTTCCTTCCTTTAATTGATAAGATAGTAAAGATCATTAACCTCCTTATCAAAGATCTTTAACGTCACAAGATCATACGATGGCACACTGTAATTGATTGTAGTAAATCCGTTAAAGGGATTTGGGAAATTTTGTTCTATAAAGGCTGGCTTTGCATCAGACTGTTCTGGATTTGATTCCGAGTCCGAAAGCTTAATTATTTCCAAATAATATGTTGAATTATAACAATATGAAAAAACAACTCAAATCGGCCATCATTGTTGGTGTCCAATAAACGAGGCATGCTAAAGTCATCATCAGAATAATTAATTTAATTACTCTCCCCACCTGAATAATAATCTCTACTTTGACATTTTACAGTCCCCTAATAGCAAGCTAAGTTCACTTACGACTGTTCGACCAATCCAACAAATTAATAAAGAAGACAAGAGATTTATTGATAGTTATGAGGTTGTAAATCCCTGAAATTCGGATGACTGGTTAAGTTTAAAAACACCGATTAAATTTAAAAGAGCGACTAAGAAAAGTAGAACCAAACACTGTGTCCCTTTCAAAGCCAAAGTGAGGTATAAGTAGGCGCCACTTGTTGTTTACCATTATCGGTTGAAAATTGTCAACCCTTTTGTTTAAAGACTGTTTTTTTGCTTAATAGGACCGTTGACAAATAGCTTTCAAATTTACCCAATACAAACAGTCAACAATTTACTCAAGATTATTCGTGTGGCCTGCTTAAGGATGGTTTCTGTTGGATCAATTTCTCCTTCTATTCCACATTTCTGACGTGTTGGATTAGTTTCATCCCCATTTCCGCCCCTTATATGGTGCATCTCGAGGTTGTTAAGTCTTGCAATGGTTCTCTTTGTTAGCACCAGCTTTGGCTTTTCGTTTTTCATACGGGTTGTTATTAGGTTTGTTTCTGCCTGCATTTGAACGGGTTTTCGGCTGTATACCCGGGAGCGAACAGATTTATCCAACTGTCAGAAATCCGTTACTCCTTCTTTAATCCTGGTTTATACCCAAAGGTTACCCCCTGGTAAGCCGATAGATATCAACCCGTTATCAACAAAATAAATTTATTCTTTAGCTGCTCTTGTGGATGGCGACCGAAGAACGACGATTTTGTTCAGCAGATCGAACCAGAACGGTGCCCCCAGTGAAACAGCAAAGGCGGTGAGCAACAGTCCGGCGATTTTCTTTATGATGGCCCAAAACCCTGTGAGGGCGAGGGCTTCGCTGTCCCACCCCACCGGCATTCCGGCATCCTGCACCTCTCGGTTCACCTTTTCGAGGGTTTTTGTGGCGTTTACCAGGGCCGTGGCCGATTTCCTCTCGGTTTGGGGTGCCATCGGGTTATTCTGCGTGGTGCGGATCGCTTCCACCTGCCGGGCAACCTGTTC
>Ga0209417_1007119_pt1 | contig 10993 bp, 12 predicted proteins | sample RifGroF2_FD_184002 | JGI IMG/M metagenome (GOLD analysis project Ga0209417, IMG submission 184002) | Groundwater microbial communities from Rifle, Colorado, USA - Groundwater F2 (SPAdes) (version 2) | ecosystem: Environmental > Aquatic > Deep subsurface > Groundwater | place: Rifle, Colorado... | reverse complement strand
CCAGAGCACGGCGAGTAAATCTAGCAAACGCATTCTATGTGTAAACTCTTCCCAACTTGACCAAGCTCCGTGTTTCCATGACCAGCGACGTCCGAAAATTAAAAGCGTAACAAGAACAATCAAACCAATGATTGGAACAAACGAAAGAAGAAACCAAAGATAAAGTCTTGCGCCAAATGTCCAACCTTGTGTGAAAAGCATCGCGCCAAGAGACGGACCTCGTAAATATCTTGCTTTACGCTGTTCGTCTGGTTCAAGCACAAGATGAAAGCCGCATGAACCGCATTGTTTATTCCAAAGTTCAACTTGATGTTTGCATTGTTTGCAAGTTTGCATATTTTTCAACGTTGCACGCAGGCTGAAGCCTGCGGCTACCTAACATAATCTAAAGGATTCTGAAACTTACCCTTCTTAATAACTTCAAAATGTAAATGCGTCCCTGTTGAACGTCCTGTTGTTCCTGTTCTCGCAAGCGCATCTCCAGTTTTCACAACGTCTCCAACTGAGACAAAATTTTTCGAATGATGCGCGTATCGAGTAATATATCCATCACCATGATTAACTTCAACAGTAAGTCCATACCCTCCGCGCCATCCACTGTAAATAACTACTCCATCGCGCACAGCATAACTGTTTGTCGTATAATCTCCGTCAATATCAGCTCCTGTGTGTCTCCACCCGTAATACTGTGTAATCGTATGCCAGTCCGTTGGCCAAAGCCAATAACCTTCGATCGGAGAAGATGTCGAGGGAGACACAAAAAGATTTGCAACAGAGGAAGAGCGTTTTGGCGCTTGAGAAATTGGTTCTCCGCCAGGAATCAAAAGCTCATCTCCGATTGAAAGACGATCCGCGCTTGCGAGTTTGTTTTGTTCAAGAATTTTTTCCGGCTCAACACTATAGCGCTGTGAAATTTTTGAAAGTGTGTCACCAGAACGAACTTTATATAAAAGACCATTGGCAGGCAAAATCACAAGATTTTGCCCAGGTTGAATTGTGCTACGAAATGTTAAATTGTTTGCCCAAAGAACAGTGCTAAGATTCAAACCAAATTTTTCAGAAATCTGACCAAGAGTATCTCCTTCCTGAACAAGATATGTTTCAATCTTGTCGCGAGTTGGAACAGAAGACGCGGCTCCAGCACCACCTGTTGTTGAAGTAACATACGATTCATCAAGATAGTTTAAATCAATATGCAAGTTTGCATCCAGAATTGTGTCATCAAGATATGCGACACTTGTTCCAGTTGAAACAACACTGTCGCTCGCTGTAATGACTTCTACATCTTGCGAGTCATCAACAGCGATCAATGAATGTAAAATACTTTTTTGTCCAAAGGTCTGCGCGCGAACTTCTCGCGTACTGATATTTACAAACATAACTGCCATAACAAGAACAATCATCATCACATGAACTGTGTAACGATTTGTAATAATGCTCAAAAGTCTATGTTTTGTCGGACGCGCAACACGGTAAATAAGATGTCGAATAAAAAAAGTGAAGCGATAAATTGGAATTCCAACCCAACGAACCAAAAAAAGCCCTGCGATAGAAATCGGTTTGGTGATGATACCAAACCCTGTTCCGCCGTAGCGCTTGAAAAGCATGAGTCCGCACAAAATACCAAGGAGTGTGCGGACAATTAATTGTTTTAGTTTGATGCGAATATAGAGCTTATTAGGCGATACAAATGTTACCGAAAAAACGAGAAAATGTCAATTACACTTGCTTGAAGATTACTTTCATTATAAGCTCTGATATCTGGTGCGAACCAGATGGAGGAAACATGTTTCTGAATTGTGATGATCACTCTTTATTCGTGTCATACCATGGAGGATCAATCCTCCAGTGGCAATGGAAAGAACATTTCATCCTCGGACCAACAAGAATGGAACGCATTGGAGACGAATACAAACTCCGTGGCGAATCTCACTGGTGTTTTCCGAATTTCGGATCAGCTCATGTGCCACTTTCGCAAAGTGGTGAACTTCTACCAAAGCATGGTTTCTTGCGTCAACATACAATGACCCCCGCAAGACCAACAAGGGATTTTGATACTTCAAGAACACGACATGCTTATCTAAGCACAAGTATTGAAGTAACACCGAGGTTCTTGTGGCATAGTGAAATCAAGACAACCCACTTTGCCGCTCGAGACCCTGATAGCCATGAATTCAAACTGACCTCCTGTCTCACCGTACAAAACATCACGCAACGTGTGATTTCAATGCCGATCCTACCGGCCTTGCACCCATACTTTAACATAAAGCAAGGTGCGACTGCCTTGATCGGACAACGAGAAATCCACATCAGTCGTGGAGCTGTACTGGGTCCACTCATGATTGAACGTCAAGATCCGATCAGTGTCCAACTTTCGTTCGGAACAGTTATCATGAAACCGTCTGACAACTGCAAATGGCTCGTTGTCTGGTCTGACAATCCTTCTTCGTACATCTGCATCGAGCCAGTCTTCTGCGGTAAGCCAGGGACTTTCGGCACAGGTGAACATGAGACTTTTTTGTCACAAGGCAAAACAGTAGTATGTGAAGTTAAATTCGCTTTCATTCCCGTGTAGAACTCTGCACGGATTTTTTTACTCAAAAACTTCATCACTTTTATTATTATTCTTACACTTCCTTTGACAAAATGCTATTTTTTTTCTAGTATATCCTCGTTCATTTGTTTAATCCTTAATTCCCTTTGCTACTTTGCCCCTCTTCTACTTTGCTACTTTATTTTTATATATGCCCATCACTTACTACGCAATCGGTGCAGGAATTCTCGCACTACTCTACGGCGTCGCGTTAATTCAATGGATCCTTAAACGTCCGGCTGGCGAAGGCAAAATGAAAGGTATCGCGCTCGCGATTCAAGAAGGCGCGAATGCCTACATGTCACGCCAATATAAAGTGATCGCTGGAATCGGTATTGTAATTTTTATCATTCTTGGATTTGCACTAGACTGGACACTCGCGATCGGATTTTTGGTTGGTGCAATTCTTTCCGGTCTTACCGGTATTATCGGCATGTCAATTTCTGTTCGCGCAAACGTTCGCACAGCAGAGGCGGCAAAACATGGTTTGTCAGCGGCAATGGATGTTGCGGTACGCGGTGGTTCAGTCACTGGACTTTTTGTCGTTGGTCTTGCCCTTATCGGTGTTGCTGGATTTTACGCGATAACAGGTGATGTTCAAGCGCTTGTCGGACTTGGATTTGGTGGTTCACTCATCAGCGTGTTTGCGCGTTTGGGCGGAGGAATTTTCACAAAAGCCGCTGATGTTGGCGCAGACTTGGTTGGAAAAACAGAAGCAGGAATCCCAGAAGATGATCCAAGAAACCCTGGAGTGATTGCTGATAATGTCGGAGACAATGTTGGTGACTGCGCTGGAATGGCAGCTGATTTATTCGAAACATACGCTGTAACAACGATCGCGACAATGCTTCTTGGTTCACTTTTATTTGAAGGAAATCAGACAATAGTTGTTTATCCTTTAGCTCTTGGAGCAATTGCTATTGTCGCATCAATCATCGGAACGTTCTTTATCAAAATCAGCGCGGACAAAAAAATCATGAAAGCATTGTACAAAGGTTTGATTGTGGCTGGTGTACTTGCCGCGATTGGTTTTTATCCTGTTACAACAAAAATGCTTACTGGTGTTTCTGGAATTCAACCAATGAGTGTTTATTTTAGCGCGATCGTCGGGCTAGTTGTCACAGCGCTAATGATTGTGATTACAGAGTATTACACAAGCACCACGCACAAACCAGTTCAGGAACTTGCAAAGGCTTCTGAATCCGGACACGGAACAAACATTATTGCTGGTATTGCGCTTTCAATGAAATCCACTGCATTGCCAGTTCTTTCAATCGTACTTGGTATTTTGGTCTCGTATCAATTCGCAGGCTTGTTCGGAATCGCGATCGCGGCAATGGCAATGTTGTCACTAACAGGAATCATTGTTGCGATGGATGCTTATGGTCCAATCACAGACAATGCTGGCGGAATTGCTGAAATGGCAGAACTTCCAAAAGAAGTTCGTGATGTAACTGATCCACTTGATGCAGTCGGCAACACAACAAAAGCTGTTACAAAAGCTTACGCGATCGGATCTGCTGGTTTGGCAACTCTTGTTTTGTTCGGTGATTATATTCACGCGATCAAAGCAGAAGGTGTAGATGTTGTTTTTACTCTTGTTGACCCGCGTGTGATCGCAGGACTTTTTCTCGGCGGTCTTGTTACATATCTTTTTGGCGCAATGGCAATGGAAGCTGTTGGAAAAGCGGCAGGCGCTGTTGTTGAAGAAGTTCGCCGACAGTTCCGTGAAATTCCAGGCATCATGCAAGGAACAGCAAAGCCTGAATACGGAAAAGCGGTTGATATAGTAACTCAATCAGCGCTTCGAAGAATGATTGCTCCTGCTGTCTTGGCTGTTTTGTCTCCAATCGTTGTTGGATTTTTGCTTGGACCTGAAGCGCTCGGAGGACTTTTAATCGGTTCAATTATCACTGGACTCTTTGTTGCAATTTCAATGACAACAGGTGGTGGAGCTTGGGACAATGCAAAAAAATTTATTGAGGCTGGAAACTACGGAGGCAAAGGTTCTGATGCACATAAAGCAGCCATCACTGGAGACACTGTTGGGGATCCATATAAAGACACTGCTGGTCCAGCGATCAATCCAATGATAAAAATTTTGAATATAGTAGCTTTGTTGATTGTTGCGTTGATTGTTTAGGGAAGTAGCAAAGTAGAAGAGAAGTAAAGTAGCAAAGGGTTGTTGGAAAAACAAAAAAAACGCGTGAAAAAAATATTAACGACTTACCTGCTTAGCTTGTCGAAGCAGTAAGTCGTTTTTTTTAAACACTCCTATTGACACCATACAAAACATGTGTAAAATAGTGAGTTCACTGTGGATTGGCCACTTTGGACAAAATTTCCCATGAAATAGGGAGGGATTCATGTGAGAAGTGAGGAATTTCGTGGTCATATTGAGGACTGTGTGCGTGAACTGAACTCAAGGTTTGAATCAATCAGACCTAAAGGTTCGAAGGGTGCAGCGTCTGCAAGACAACCTATCGCAGACTTCTGTGGCGTACGTCAGAGCTCTGTCGCAAGATGGTTCCGTAACGCAGAAACTCTTCCTAACGGGACAGAGCTCATAAAGCTCATGTGCTATCTACAGTTGATCGGCTACCATGTGATCGAGTGGGAAAAAATCCCAGTTGCTCGCAGAAACTTTGCGGAACTTGTCGGGTTCGGAATCATTTCAGCAGAGCAAGCTCGTGAAATAATCGGTTATTCCACAACAACCACAACCTATCAAGTTCTACTGGGCCACTACGGCTCAAACAAAGAAAAAGATAGGACGATGTGGGACACGTGGAAATCCAAAATGAGCGAGCTTGAACAAGCAAAACAAAGGGCACTACAAGTATGTGGTCTGGATCTCCCGAAAGGGCAGGAGTCGAAAGGAATTTCTACAAAACGTTCCACTGTCGTCATCTCTCTCATAGACAGTCTGATCACGCTCCTAGAGGACGAGTCTTTTGTGAGTTTTGAACCAGATTCTGTCAACTTTCGATCACTCACAGAAACAGTCAACAAGCTCTCTGACAAATTGAACGCCCTTCGTTACAATCTCATACGGCAATCGGAGCTGAAAGGAGACGGCTGATGGGAAATGCAAGCTACAAAGCCGTTGTCGAAAAAATCATCGAGCACGGAAAGCACGGGCCGTACGCAGTCGCACGGTGCGAAGAACTTGATTCGGTCATTACTTTCGCGCTGGACCGAAAAGTCTGGCAAGAAGATGATTCACCAGATCCTGGAACGCTCGTGATACTTTCGAGGGTCAGAAAAAAGCGCGCCGGGTGGCGAGCTTTGAATGGGCGGTATGTAAATCCGTCCGATGAGCAACCAGCAACAGAAGGGAGAAACGAGTTATGAAGGTACTGGGAATGCGAAGGGTCAGAATATCTGACCTACAGATGAACATGTTCGTGCGACAGGAACTGAATGAGAACCACGCGATATACTTGGGCCAACTCATCGAGAACGGTGTTCCGATGAGAGATCCAATCGAGGTTACTGATCGCGACGGAGTTCTGAACATCGTCGTCGAAGGCCGTCACCGCAAGGAAGGCTACGAACTGGCGCGTGTTGAGGAGGTCGATGTTCGAGTCCTCGAATGCGAATCCGAGGCAGAGATGATCGGCTACGCGTACCGTGCAAACACCGGTGGATCTCTTCCGCCAACACCACAGGACACAGAGCACACTGTCATGTTGCTCATCGATAATGGAGAGACGATCAAGCACATCGGTGAGCTTCTCGGTCTTCCGGCTAGCATGACGCGCATTTACGTCAAGGCTGTGAAGGCCAAGATCGCAAGACAGCAGATCATGAAAGCGACTTCCGCTATCACGGAAGGTGGGCTCACGGTTCCGCAGGCCGCTGAAAAGCACAATGTGGATCCCGACACCCTCAAGGCTCATCTTTCGGGCAAGCGCAAGAAGCACAAGCAGGGAATCGCGGACATTCAGCGCAACCTTACCACAGCGTACAAGTCCCAGGGTTCCAGTAACGCAGCGCTGATCAGAAGCCTCCTCGAGAAGCTCGAGGATGGCGACGTGACGCGCAAGCAGGTGACCGAGATTTTCGATCACATAGCTGGACTCCAGAAGGGTGCGATACGCTCTTTCGAAGGATGGAGGAAGAGGTTCGAGGCAAAGAAGGCCTAACCAATCAGAACTTCGCACATCACTCTTACAGCCCTCTTGGGCTGTTTTTTCATTGACAAAATAGTAGTTTGCTATTAGCCTTTAGCCGTCAGACAAGCCTTTAGCCATTAGCTTTTAGCCCTTATGCCTTCAATCAATATCGAAGAAAAAGAAAAAACAACTATAAAAATAACCTTCACTGTTACTCAAGAAGAAGCTCGACCTTATCTTGAAGAAGCGGCTGTGCGACTTTGCAAACAAACTCCAATTCCTGGTTTTAGACCTGGAAAAGCAGATTTTGAAATGGTGAAACAAAGATTTGGGGAAATGAAACTCTTGGAAGAAGCGCTTGAGCCTATTATTCGAAAATCATATGTTGAAGCGGTCTTGGCAAAAAATCTTGAAACTGTTGGATCGCCAAAGATCGATGTTGAAAAATTAGCACCAGGAAATGATATAGTTTTTACGGCTGAAGTTACGCGAATGCCAAAAGCGCTCTCGCTTACTGATTACAAAAAACTAACTGTCACATCAAAACCTGTTGAAGTTACTGACAAAGAGATCGGCCTTGCACTTAGTGATATTCAAAAAATGCAAACAAAAGAAATTCGAGTTCAAACAGGAATGCAAATCAGTGGACAAAACAAAGTCGTCCTCTCAATGAATATAAAAAAAGATAATGTTGCGATTGATGGGGGACAGTCACCTAACCACGCTATTTATTTGTCCGAGGATTATTACATTCCAGGTTTTAAGGAGCAATTGATTGGAATGAAAGAGGGAGATCAAAAAACATTCACACTTCAATTTCCAAAAGAACATGTTCAAAAAATGTTAGCAGGAAATAATGTTGATTTTGATATTACAATCAAAGAAATTTATAGCCTTGAACCTCCAATGATTGATGATATGTTCGCAAGTTCCCTTGGAATGAAAGACTTAAAAGAATTAAAAGAAAAAATCGATAAAAACTTGAGAGATGAAAAAGAAATTGAGGAGCATACTCGACAAGAAAAAGAGATGTTTGACTTGCTTGTAAAGAAATCGCAGTTTGAAGAAATCCCAGATCTTCTTTTGAATGAAGAAATAAATAAAATGATCGACGAGCTCAAACGCAATGTTGAGTCTCAAGGTCTTGAATTTGAAACTTACATTTCAAATCTTAAAAAAACTCTTGTTCAACTTAAAATCGATTTTACTCCACAAGCATTAACAAGAATCAAAGTCGCAATCGCTCTTCGTTCAGTTGCTGAAAAAGAAAATGTGGAATTAAAAGACGATGAAGTTGACGCGGAGCTTGATCGAATCGCTGAACATTATGAAGATCCTGAAATGAAAAAACGAGTTTATGAACCGTCATTTCGAGAATATATAGAACGCGTGCTTGTAAATCGAAAAACTATTAGTTTGCTTAAACAGATCATGGTGAAGGTATGATTCTAACAGTTTACGCAAAACCAAACGCAAAAAAAAATTCAGTTGAATGGGTTGATGAAGATACGGTAAAAATTTCAGTTACTGCAAAACCTGAAAAATGGAAAGCCAACGAAGCGATTTTAGAGCTTTTGTCAGAGGAACTCGGTGTAAGAAAAACAGCAATGGAAATTATTCGCGGAAAAACAACACGAATCAAACAAATTGAAATTCAGTTATAGAACTGGGTCATTTCCACCTTTTGAAAAAGGATTGCACCGTAAAATTCGCTTCAAAGCCATCCAACCACCACGCAAAACACCATATTGACTTACGGCTTGATACCCATAATCTGAACAAGTTGGATGAAATCGGCAAAAACCATCAGGATAAAAAAAACGAACAAAGCCGTGATCAAAAGAAATCGTCTTTTGATACATCTTGATCGTGAACAAAATAATTGTTTTTATAAAAACACGCAAACTCATATAAGTATGCGCGTTTTTTGTTTAAAAGTTTTAAAAATTTCTTCTTCAAAATCTTTGCTCTTTTTTCCAATTGCTTCTTTCTTTGGCATCAACACAACATCAAACCCGGGACAAAAATTCTTTAATCTTTTAAAAATTATCGCGTTAATCTGTCTTCGCAAACGATTTCTCACAACAGCTTTTTTTGAAACTTTTGTTCCAACAACAACAGCAAACCGAGAAACTAAAATATGGTTTGAACGGTATTTGATGTTTACAAGTAAACCAAAGACGCCTTTGCCTTTGGCAAAGAGCGTTTTGATATCTTTATCATTACGAAGGCGATGCTCTTTTGAGAGCATACTTTTTATTTATCACTAACACTCAAACGCTTTCGTCCTTTTGCACGACGACGTTTAAGAACAGTCTGACCAGTGGATGTTTTCATGCGAGCACGAAATCCATGCACTTTTGAGCGCTGACGTTTTTTTGGTTGATATGTGCGTTTTGGCATATATGGATATTATATTATGAAACGAGACTTAAAAATACTAACATCTTGTCCACAACAAATCAACCTGCATACTAACGTTTTAATAACTTGCCCACATGTGGACAATTGGTTAAACTGTCAGCCGTATGAACACCAACGAACTTTGGCAAGCAGTACTAGGTGAACTTGAGCTTTCACTTAGTAAGGCAAACTTCACAACATGGTTTAAACAAACCTTCATTTCTGAAGTTCTTGAAAACTCTGTCATTGTTGGAGTGCCAAATTTGTTCACAAAAGCTTGGCTTGAAAAAAAATACGCCAAAGAAATTCTACAATCCCTTCAGGATCTTACAAATGGAACTGTTAAGCAACTCGCGTATCGAGTTGAAACAAGATCTCAAAATTCACAGGTTGTTAATCTTTTTGAACCAACACCAGAGCCTCAAGTTCAAAGTGATTCATACCAACCAAGAACAGAGCATGAACCACAGGAAATTCGGACTGGTGAGTTTTCTTTGAATAATAAATATTGTTTTTCGGCTTTTATCGTAGGGAAACAAAACGAACTTGCACATGCGGCAGCACAAGCGGTTTGCGCGCAACCTGGAGGAGTTTATAATCCTCTTTTTATTTATGGTGGAGTTGGTCTTGGAAAAACTCACCTTTTACAGGCTGTTGGAAATGAGCTTATTCGAAAAAATCCAGAAACACGTATTCTTTATGTTACTTGTGAGCGTTTTACAAATGATTTTATAACAGCTCTCAAAACTGGCAGAATGGTCGAATTTAAGAATCGATACAGAACAGTGGATGTTTTACTAGTTGACGATATCCAATTTATTACAGGAAAAGAGGGAACACAGGAGGAATTTTTCCACACATTTAACCAACTTTATCAAAACAATAAACAAATCGTAATCTCCTCTGATCGACCACCAAAAGCTATCCCAGCCCTTGAAAATAGGCTCGTTTCACGTTTTGAGTGCGGAATGATGGCAGATGTTGGTTCTCCTGACTTTGAAACACGCATCGCGATTCTTGAAACCAAATGTCGAGAGAAATCTTATATGATGGAAAGAGAGATTCTTCATCATGTTGCGACAGTGATTCAAACCAATGTGCGTGAGCTAGAAGGTGCATTAAACAAAATCATTGCCTTCCACCAATTCAAAAATATAAAACCAACTGCTGAAAGTGTTAAACCAATACTTTCAAGTTTTCAATCTTCCAACACCCGAAAATCAATCACTCCGAAACAACTCATTTTAACTGTGGCTGGATATTTTGATGTTCAAATTGAAGATCTGCTTGGACAAAGTCGTCAAAAACGTCTGGCATTTCCTCGACAAATAATTATGTATATTATGCGGGAGGAGATGAAAGCGAGTTATCCATCAATTGGAACAGAACTTGGTGGACGAGATCATACAACTGCAATGCACGCTTACGATAAAATCAGTGGTTGTTTAGAAACTGATGAAAAACTTCAACATGATTTGGAACTGATTAAGCAGAAGTTATACGCAATTTAGTCACGTGTTTATATCTATGTTATAACTCTGTGAATGATTGAGGAAAAATTGGAGATAAAAAGATGAACTAAAAATGTGTTCAAAGTTATCCAGAGTTTCATCCAGCACTTGCACTATTGTTCGTCCACTGTGGAAATTTAAAAAAAGCTCTAAAATTAGCGTTAAAAATGACTTTTCCACTTCATCCACACCCCTTACTACTGTTATTGATTCTTATTACTAAACAATTAATATAATAAACTGGTGAAGTTATGAAACTATCTTGTACAAAAGAAAATCTTCATCAAGGATTGGGAATAACAAGTCATCTACTGTCAAAAAATGTTAATCTCCCGATACTTCAAAATGTATTAATAAAAGCAGAAGGA
>Ga0209417_1007116_pt1 | contig 10996 bp, 23 predicted proteins | sample RifGroF2_FD_184002 | JGI IMG/M metagenome (GOLD analysis project Ga0209417, IMG submission 184002) | Groundwater microbial communities from Rifle, Colorado, USA - Groundwater F2 (SPAdes) (version 2) | ecosystem: Environmental > Aquatic > Deep subsurface > Groundwater | place: Rifle, Colorado... | reverse complement strand
CGACAATGATTGGGTCAATGTAGTCGTTTTTATCTATGTTCATATATATCGTATTATCAAATGTTTGCACAGCAAGCAAATTCATTTTTTTGCCCCCTTTCAAATAAATGGTTTTCGATTTGTCAAGATGTTTTTGATTTGTATTATTATTTGTGTATTTACAATTTTTGATTGACATAAAAGCCATTTCTCCTGTATGTACTAATAAAAAGGGGGTGATAAAAATCAAACAAAAAACAATTTGCGATGAATTTGGGTTCGACCATACCGTTTTGTCAAGGATACGAAGGGGCCACAAGGAAGTCACTACATTAAATACAGTATCAGCACTTGCGCTATGCAGTATCTTGAAATGCACAATTATAGAGTTACTAAAGATGTCCAACACAGAAATAAACAATCGGTTTCTTGATTTATACGAGAAACGCTAATTTTTACCTTAAACTTTGCGATTTGTGAACTAAATGGAAAACACCCAAATCATTAAAAGTCTGGAAAGAGAGCTTGAGGAAATCAACAAGCGCGTGGCTCTGGCTCTCAGCGTTATCCGTTCGCTCTCTAAAGAAGCATCACCACGCCAAAATGACGCGGTTAAGGTTGGTCGGTTCACCATAAAATAGGAGGCTGCCATGGACCAATCAATTCATCCAGCTCAACCAGCGGTCTACCCAGAAGAGGCTAAGAGGTATGCGAGAGAACGGACACTAACTCAATGGGAGATTGCAGAGAATGAAAAGCGCAAACAGGAATCAGAACATGCTGAGTGATTTTATGGCTTGGGCATTTATACTCTCAATCTGGACGGCCTGCCTTCAGTGCTGCTTTGAGGCTATGGCTAAGTAAGGAGAAGAAATGATCGCTTCAATGGCCAGAATGTTTCTGTGGTGTGTGGCAGGGGTGATGTTTGGGGCAGTTATAACCGGAGTAATATTCATGTAGCATAAACGTAACGATAAGGAGAGCGTGGCTTATGGGAACCGAATTAAACGAAGATGATATTTTGGCATACGATCCTTTTGAGGGTGATTTTGGCGATACCAGCGACCGTACCTTGAAAGACAAGATGGTCACGGCCCGTAAGGGTGGCGAGTGCCATATGTGCGCCCAATTTATCAACCCTGGCGACAGGATACGATCAAGGTCAGATATTTTCGACGGTGAGATGATGTATTCCAGGTGGTGCCCAGCTTGTTGCAAAGCTATGGCCGACAGTTGGGAAGACGACGGCTTTGCGCTTGAGGAAAGAACGTCTATTGGCACCAGGATGCGCGAAAAGTAAAGGCCCGTAACGAAAGGAGGAGGCATGGATTCGTATTATGTCGAACTGGCAAGGGTTGCCTTAAACAAGGCCACTGAATCTTTGAACAATGCCCAGGAATACCTTGCAAGGGCAAAGCCGAATAACGGGACGTCAGAAAAGTTAGCGGACTCAAAGGCTATTATGCGCAATGAGTCCGAAAAGATCGAGCGTATTACGGCGTCTGTGGTCGCCATGAATAAGCGTTTTGGTCGGTATTTGGTAGACGGCCAGGCGTGGCCAACTAAATAGGCTCGTAATGACCAGTTTTGCATACCTCGGAGCAATAATGCAAGCCTTCGACAAGTTAGTGGATAAGATGCGCGAGATAGAATCGCTGTCAAGAGAAGCGCGAGAACTGACCTACGAAGTACGCAACGAAGCAGCAGAATACGGAGCTAAACTGTACGCTGAAGCGATTGAGGGATTACAGGAAGTCAGGGACTACGCAACTACAATCTTAGAATCAGCACTGGCGGCTTTGGATGTGCTGAGTGAGGGGGAGTAAAATGTATTGGACACTAATGATATGCTTCGGAATCTTAAACGGATGCGTACTTCATCTTAATGAAATAATTTTTGATAAGCCTTTGTTTTGGGCAATCACAACTCCGGCTGCTGTTATAGAGTCGTTTATATCGGAGGCACTATGCAAGTAACCAGCAGAGACATGCAAGGCATACGTGACGCGCTATCTTTGATGTTCCCGAATAAATACATCGACATAGCCTACCATATCAGAACACACTTTCATTTCGACGGAGCAAAGGAACTGGAACGGTTTGCGATCTACGTCGATGACGATAAGTGGGGCGCAACCAAAGAGTTCCATAATTGGGAATCACTCAGGGCTTATGTTCATGGGCTTGACACGGAAGACACCGTATTAATTACTGAGGGGGAATAATGACAGAAAAAGAAAAGACACACTACCGCAAAGCGTTCAACTCTCCGTACCTTTCAAGCGCAGATATCGTAGAGCCTACCATCCTGAAAATCAAGTATGTCGCACTGGAACCGGACCAGACCAAGAAAACCAAAGACCTGTTCAACACGGCGTACTTTGAAGAAAAAGAAATCCGTCCCGGCGAAGTGCTGAAGCCTATGATCCTGAACGCCACGAACTCCAGAACCATGAAGGCCCTTGCAGGTACTCCGTTTATTGAAGATTGGCGCAATATCCATGTTACGGTTTATGTGGACGCCAATGTACGGTTCGGCAGGGATACCGTAGAGGGCCTGAGAATTTCCACCGAAGCCCCGCGCATCCAAAAGCCTTCGCTAATCCCGAATCAAGAGCCGCAATGGTCCAACGCTATCGCAGCATACAAACGCGACGGTAACTTTACCGCCATCGAAAAGCGCGTGTCTGTCAGCGAAGCAACGAAAAAACTAGTCTTGGAGGCTGCTAATGTGGCACCCGGTAAAACAGAATAGCGAAGATGCGTGTCCGTGCTGTGGACTGAACTGGATGGAGTTAAGAGCGGGTAAGGTTACTGGCTCTACCATAGCACGGATTATGGCGAATGAGGGCAAGGCGTTTGGTGATCCGGCGCATCGTTTAGCGGTTGATATAGCCGTGTTTGAACTTGGCGGTCAGGTTTCCTCTGACAGTTACAGTAACGCGCATATGGAACGTGGCATCGAACAGGAACCGATAGCACGGCAGAGATATTCAGAAGCGTACTTTGTTGATGTAGCCGATGGTGGGTTTTACGATAACGGGCAGACAGGGTGCTCTCCAGACGGATTGACAGACGACGATGGATTAGTACAGTTCAAGTGTGTGATTAATTCGCAACAATTTCATTGCGTTAAAACGAATGAATACGATCCGTCTTACAAGTGGCAGCTCATTTTTGAGCTGAAAGAGTCTGGACGGAAGTACACTGATTACGTTTCTTACTGCGCTACGTTTCCGCGATATAAGCAGCTTTTTGTGCACAGGGTTAAAGCGGACAGTGTGAAAGATGAGTATTCGCGGATAGATACACGGCTGAAGGAGTTTAGAAAACTTGTCGAAACTAAAAAACAGCAGATAAAGGGGTAGTAATGAGCGCCAATACACCAGAACCGATGCCCACCAAAGGAAAGCAAGCAGTCTTGCCAGAACTAATCCAAGACCTACAAGCCCGCGCCGAAGTAGGCATTAAGAAATACGGCACGCCACTTGAAACTGATAATGGCCGTGACCCGCTGATGGATTTTTACCAGGAGTATCTTGATGGCGCAATGTATCTGAAGCAGCACATGATGAAAAACGGGAGTACATTTCTTGAGTTTGAACGCGCTGTCAGGAGATGGGCTAATGACCGTGGGCTGATTGATGGTACAACTACCCATAAGCAAATGGAAAAACTTTTTGAAGAGTACAACGAACTTTTTGACGCATTAAATTGCATGACGATACGTCACATTAAACTTGAGATCGGTGACATGCTGGTAGTTCTGGCCAACATCTGCACCCAACTTGGCTGCACTCTAGAAGAGTGCGCGTGGCTTGCCTACGACAAAATTAAGGACCGCAAAGGCAAGATGGTAAACGGTACATTCGTTAAGGAGGAAGACTTATGACTAAATACATCGAAGGAAAGCTGACAATAAGCAAGGCCAGCAATGATGTTGTGAGAATACAATTTAAGGATTGCAATTCTGTTACACGTTTTGCTACAGCGGAACTTAGCCTTGAGCAATATGCACAAGCCATTACAGGGCTATCAGAGATACCTTGCATGATTGAAATAAGCAACCTTCAGAACGTAGGGTTAAGAAGGATATCCGACACACTTGAATTTGAACTCGAAGCACAAAACAGTTACAGCCGGAATCTGCATATCGAGCAATTACTTCGCTGCGTACCTGATGGGTGGAAAACGACTGATGAGCTGTCATCTCAAAATTCTTTTTTTGAAAAAGATGGGAAGCGATGGGCAAGAGCTACAATTAATAAATGGGTTAAGGAGGAAGACTTGTGCCAAAACCTCGCTCAGAAGTAGATTGGCAAAAATTCGCAATACCTAAATCCGGCAAAGTAAGACTAAAAGCACATAAGTACAGAATATTCAAACAAAATATGCACGACAGGGACGGAAACCAATGCATAAATCCAGACTGCTCGTTCCGATTCGCTGGACCACCCATGTCAAATCTCACCATCCATCACACGCCACGCCGCTCCCAAGGTGGCAAAGATATTCCAGAGCACGTTAGTACAGTATGTTTAGGATGCCACGACCTAATCGAAAAACACATTATCTCTGACCAGTTTTGCGAAGACAACTTGATCCTGCTCTACGGGATGGACAATGAAAACATTCGTGCTGCACAATGACGGCTATAAATCTAATGCCATCAGATACATACAAAACCTACCAACTAAGCCGCTATTCAAGTGTACCATTTCAGAAGTAAAATCTATCCGGTCTATAGAGCAAAACGCTAAGATGTGGGCCATGCTCACTGACATCTCCCGCCAAGTAGATTGGTACGGCAATAAGCTGACCAAAGAAGAGTGGAAGATTGTTCTTACTGCCGGTCTAAAACAGCAGAAAGTAGTCCCAGGACTTGACGGCGGTTTCGTAGCAATCGGCTCCAGCACAAGTAAGATGTCTATCGCTGAAATGGCTGATTTAATTACGTTAGGCTACGCTTTCGGTAACGAAAAGGGTGTGAAGTGGAGCGAAGTGGAAGTGTTGGAAAAGATACCTATCGAGGCATACGAAGACTAAAGCAATAAACCATAAAGGAGAGAAACATGAGGACACCACCAGAATCAGAATACGATTACAAAGACCTTGAAAAACTGAACGCAGAGCAATGGCAAATAGCCCTTTTAAGGATGAATCCAAGCTATGTATTTTGGGGTCCGTATGAAGATTATATGTGCGACAAGAACGCCGGGTGGGGCGCTCCATCGTTCTATAAGACATGGAAAGAATTTGGGCCTTGGACGCTGGACGATCTAAACGAGCTTGTAAACTTTTACTTTGAGGTTGACAGGGAAAACGCCAAGTGCCTGGATTGCGACGGAAGCGGGTACTCAAAAGAGGCTAAAATTATATCTGATTCTTGGTACGATTTCGATAACCGGGGAACAAGATGGTGCGACAATATAACCCAAGACGAGGTTGATGCGCTTTGGGATCACAAAAGGCTCAGGTTTGATTTTAATGAAAAGCCAACCGCAAGGCAGGTGAATACATGGTCCGTAAAACGACCTGGGATGGGGCATGACGCCATAAATAGGAATATATGTATTGAAGCAAGGTGTAATAGACTCGGCCATGTACTATACTGCGACAAATGCGGTGGAGATGGCTATGTCTATACTGCAAAAAAGGCTCATGTTTCTCTTGTAATGTGGTTCATCCATCCAAGAAAAGGTTGTTCAAGGGGCGTCGAGGTCAAAACAATTTTAGAGAAAGACATTGTTAGCGTATTTGAATATATAAAGAAGGCAGCGGCAAGGAACGCTGATAGATTCTCAAAGATTGTATGAAGTACTGCTTGAACTATCACATATAACTTTGCGATACTACAAGGAGAAACCATGAACCTGCAAAGCGCACTCTACATTGACGAAGACTTCTGTGACATTGGCGTAAACGAAGATATCAATGCAAAGCCGTTCGATAGATCACCCTGTCTGTCACGACCTGATAACGCTGGACTACCTTGTCATTTGCTGTACGAAGATAAGAACAACCCTACCTGCGAAACGTGCGCTCTGTGTGGCCGTGGAGCTAAACCTTGTGGCAATCAGCCGGTAACACCTACGAATAACAAGAATACCGTTAAGCGGCAGTGCGCTATGCCGTGGTGCGAGAAGAACACTATTAACAGGTCTGGATTTTGTCGGGGGTGCGAGATTGCGCTGGTTAACCGGACGAGGCTGTGGAAGGAAAAGCGGGAGGGTGAGCCGCCGGTTGAATTTTTGCAGCAGGTGCCGAAGCATGGCGGGAGAGGACGCAATTTGTTTGTTGGGTTTTAATAAAATTTTGGTTTGTGATTGATTTATTACAATTTTATTGCATTTAAGGGGGCTGTATGCAAAAGTCAAATGAACTTCATAGCATGAAACTACACGATGTTTTGACACCAAACACAGTGCCGCACACCATGATAATCAGAGTTCCAGGTGGTTGGGTTTACAGGTTCTTTAACGAAAGCGGAAATCCTTATGCACCTCAATTTGTAGTAGATTCTGTTTTCGTTCCTTGGAGTATAGAGTTTGCGTTTGACGGCGCAAGCAAGGACATAAAATTTTGAAGGAGCAGTTCTATGGAAGATTGGAGAAAAAAGGCTATAGATTATTTGAAACAATCATTTGATCCTGAAATGGCTAATGCTATCAAGGCATTACAAGACGGCAAGGGCTACCTTACTTCAACAGTTCCTGTACGCATCGTTTTTTACGAGGACATGCCAAAATGATGATAATGCCGTCCAATAATACGTGTGGGATAGTGCATTACTTAGCGGGTGCCTACCCAGGCAGTATTGGATTGCTAATCAGCCCTGCCGGTTGGAGAAAGCCGCCTTGGTACATGCCGTATGCGTTCGATAATGGAGCTTTTACTGGTTTCAATGAAGAGGCTTTTTTGGGTTTGATGCTAAAATCAAGAGTAATAAAGCACAAACCATTATGGGTAGCCGTCCCTGATGTTGTCGCTGATCCAGAAGCAACCTTGAAGTTATGGCATGAGTGGTGGCAAAAAGTTCCATACAAAAGAGCGTTTGTCGCACAAGACGGACACGAAGCTAAGGATGTTCCAAAGGAAGCTGACGCTGTTTTTGTCGGTGGTTCTACGTCTTGGAAGCTATCGTGCGCCTATAAATTCAAGGGCGTGACTCCTTGGTTGCATATCGGAAGAGTTAACACAGCGAGTAGGTTGGAGTGGTCCGTTGATATTGGAGCTGATTCTGTGGATGGAACAGGATGGTTTCGTTCCAGTAAGCAGCAAACAGAATTGATTGAGTTCGTTACTGGAAAAGGACAACTGAAAATATCGCTGTAAAAAGGAGATTTAAGATGCTTGTGAAGCATTACAAAAAAACCTGCAACTGGCCGGGATGCGAAAACGGAACACAGGCAAACTACTGCCACGAGCACACCAGATTTATTAAATACCGCAAACAGAACTGGACAATATATAACGACACGAAACCACCAATTGAATGGCTCCATCGTCCACGAAGACGACCAAACTGGGAGGCCAAATAATGGAATTTATAGTAAGAAATAAAATGAAAGAGAAACAATGTTGGCACCTATGGTTTGCTTGGTATCCTGTGTGCGTCGGAACAACACCAGACGGCGACGAAAAGTTTGTATGGTTTAAAAACGTGCAAAGATGCTGTGTTTTCGCTGATGGCTACGATAATTTGTATAGAGAGGTAAGTTTGTAGGGGGAAGTTATGAAGCTTAACAATTACAGAATGGCCTATGTCTCGCTAAACCCGAAGAACGGCGAACGGTCTATGTGTTTGGCTGATCCTGACGTTCTGATTGAAACTATAGGGCTGATTCGGAAGTGGAAGGAAGATGGGTAAGGTTAGGCTGATGCCGATTAATGAGGCTAATCGGTTTGTGGTGTCGCGGGAACAGGAACAGATGGAGATGTTTTAGGTGGAGAGCATAAATGGATAACAGGCGAGTTGATATGATGGGATATAAAGTTGGGATGGTTGAAGTTATAGGTAGTGCGGGATGCGACAAATGGGGAAATGCACAATGGCTATGCAAGTGTGAGTGCGGTAAGGAGTTTGTGGCCCTTGGTTGCAATCTACGCAAGAAAAATAACACAACATCATGCGGATGTTTTCAATCAAGAAGACGCACGAAACATGGATTGGCAAAAACTACGGAGCACAATGTATGGGCCATGATGATTCAGAGGTGTACAAATAGTAAGACAAATAAATATAAAAATTATGGAGGAAGAGGCATAACTGTATGTAGTAGATGGCTAAGGTCATTCCCTGCCTTCTACAAAGATATGGGACCACGGCCACATGGATCAACTCTCGACAGGATAGACAATTACAAGGGTTATTCAAAATCAAATTGTAGGTGGTCTACTATTGTAGATCAAAATAGAAACCGTAGAATTGGTGACAGGAATACGTCTGGCCACATCGGAGTAACTTGGTCTAAGGCAAGAAGCAAATACATAGCACAAATCCAAGTTGATGGTAAATGTGTTAATTTAGGAGGATTTACTGATATTGATGACGCAATTAGCGCTCGTCGTAGTGGCGAATTGAAATATTGGGGTGTAAAATGGAACCACGACTATACCAGATTAGGTCTATAGACGGGATATACGAAAGCTTTAGGGCAGGTAACAAGAGAGTAATTCTATGTGGATGCACTGGATACGGAAAAACAATTTTGGGGGCTGAGATATGCAAGCGGGCTATATCAAAGGGCAGAAACGTACTCTGGTTAGCAGACAGGAAAGAATTGATTTGGCAAGCGCGAGACAGAATGACTTCCTACGGCATAGGCGATAGCGTTGGCGTTATTATGGCTGGAGAAGATTCTAACCTGGAGCGCCCTGTCCAGATAGTATCTGTGGCCACATACTCAAGGCGGTTGCAGCTCGAAAGCAATCTGGCTTTCAACAAATGGTTCCATAAGGCCGACCTCGCTATATATGATGAATGCCACTTGTCGCTTGCCCCTATCCGTAGAAACATACTAAATCTCTATAAAGACAAGTACTTAATAGGACTAAGCGCCACCCCTGGCAGGAGTGACAAGGCTGCTATGGGACTGATTTACGAAGACATAGTGATGGGGGCAACAATCCAAGAATTAACAGACCTCGGATTTTTGGTTCCAGCCAGATACTACGGGGCAAAAGTTCAGCCGGATTTAAAAAACATCCCAATAGTAATGGGTGAGTTCGACAAGAAAGAAGCTGGCAAAAGAGTAAACCAGCCGCATTTGGTGGGCGGGATTTTAGAGAATTGGTTACGGATTGCCGACGGAAGGCCCTCAATTATCTTCGCACAAAATATCTCCCATTCAAGAAACATAGAGAGCGCATTCCTGAATAAAGGTATCAAAATCAAGCACGTAGACGCATACACACCAAGAGAAGAACGCATCGACACACTTGCAGGACTTAACGACGAATCCATAACGGTAGTAACGAACTGCGGAGTATATGCGGAAGGCATAGACGTTCCCGCTGCTGCCGTGTGCGTATTGGCCGCTCCTGTGCGGTTTATCGGACGCTATATTCAAAAATGCGGAAGAGTTTTAAGGACACACCCAGGTAAAACAGAGGCTTGCATAATCGACCATGCTAATTGTGTCGGTCCTCCATACGGCCACGGATACTTAACTGATCCAATAGAATGGGTGCTCGAAGGTACTGAAATTAGGCCAAAGAAGCCAGTAGATAAGAAGGAACCAGTGATTTTAACATGCGAATACTGCGGCACAATGTTTAGGGGCCACAGATGCACGACATGCGGTCACGAAGTCAAAGGGTACGGAAAGCGGATAAAGGAAATCGAAGCTGAATTGGTGGAGATAGGCCCAAAGGCTAAAAAAGAAAAGTACACTTCTGATGATAAGCGCAGATGGTGGCAGATGCTTGAGTACGAACGGCGTAGGCTTGGAAAGTCCGAAAGTTGGATAAAGGCTCAATATAAAACAAAATTCGGTGAGTGGAGAAAGGGAAATGCAGACCTTGGACCGATGGAACCAGACCAAGCAGTTCTTGGGTGGCTAAAATACCAGAGGATACGATGGGCTAAATCTAAACACCGAAAGACGGAGGCCGCATGATAGACGTTGAACTAATCAAGCGTGAAGCCACTGGTAAATGGATTGGTATTCTGGAGGGCATTGGCCTGGAAGTCCCTCTACCAGCCGGTAAAAAACATGGAAAATGCCCCATCTGCAAAGCCGGTAAGGACCGCTTCAGGCTATTTGAAGACGCTGCCGAAAGGGGAGCCTGGTACTGTTCGCAGTGTAGCCCGAATACAGGCGATGGATGGCAGTTGATCCAGCTTTCATTAGGCAAGACATTCTACGAAGCAGTAACCATGGTAGCCGGTGTAATCGGCAGCGTAGAGGCCATCCCCAACAAAACCGAAGACAAAGACTACCGCCAATACCTAACCGACCTATGGAACAAAGCCAAACCCCTATCCGGCTCAGACCCCGTATCCTGCTATCTCCACTCCAGAGGCATCTCAATCGCCCCCCTAAACATTCGCTATTCAGCTAAGTGCTGGTGCTCCGAAACTAAACGCGACATGGAAGCCATGATCGTTAAAATCATGGACAAGGACGGCAAGCCCATCGGTATTCACAGAACCTACTTGGACGGCCCGAAGAAAGCCGACATAGAAGAACCCAAGAAGCAAATCAACACCGTAAAGAAACCCGGTGCGTTACGGATTGCTGCGTACAAGGATGTTTTGGGCATCGCAGAGGGGATCGAAACGGCCCTTTCAGCCCAACAACTGTTTGGTACACCTACTTGGTCAGTCCTAAACGCCACTCAGATGGAATTATTTGAACCGCCTACCGATGTCCGAAAGTTTGTAATCTACGGAGATAATGACAGAAACTTCAAGGGGCAGTCAGCGGCTTATAAACTTGCAAACAAATTGTATTTACGCGACTTAATTGTTGATGTACAAATACCAGACAGCTTTGGTGATTGGAATGACGTA
>Ga0209417_1007114_pt1 | contig 10996 bp, 8 predicted proteins | sample RifGroF2_FD_184002 | JGI IMG/M metagenome (GOLD analysis project Ga0209417, IMG submission 184002) | Groundwater microbial communities from Rifle, Colorado, USA - Groundwater F2 (SPAdes) (version 2) | ecosystem: Environmental > Aquatic > Deep subsurface > Groundwater | place: Rifle, Colorado... | reverse complement strand
CCTATTTGAAAGCCCTTGCGGCCTATGATAATCATATCCCGTTTTATGTGGCCGCACCGTCATCAACCTTCGATGAGGAGATGGAAACGGGGGACGAGATACCGATAGAGGAGCGAAGTGCGGAAGAAGTGAGGGGTGGTGAGGTGCCCGTAGGGGTGCACTGCGTGCGCCCGTCTACCCCGGCATACCGCGCATGCCCGTCTTCCCCGGCGCACCCGTTATCCGGTGTGCCGGATGGTGTGGCGGTGCGTAATCCGGGGTTTGATGTGACGCCGGTAAGGTTGATTACGGCGTTCATTACGGAGGATGGGGTGAGGTAGACGGGCGCACGCCGTGCCAGACGGGCGCACGCCGTGCGCCCCTACGGGCACCCCCACATCCCCCCACACCTTGGAATCATTCTAAATAAGCCTCCCTGAGCGCTTTACAGTTGCCGGATTGAAACAAATCGATACTTTTGACGAACGTATGTAGATATGTATACGTATTTGTTAAAACTTTCACAGCATATGAAGAGTTTTTTAACGGGAATCCTACTACTACTGGGCAGTGCAGCGGCGATCGGGCAGTCGAATGATGACTGTTTGGGTTGCCATGATGATTCCGGATTATCGAAGCTGGTGGGCGGTAAAAAGGTGTCGCTCTATGTGAACGGCAAGGTTTTTACGAAATCGGTCCATAAGGACCTCGACTGCACCGCCTGTCATGAAGATGCCGCCGTGCAGGAGTTTCCGCATGCGGATGTGCTGAAGCCGGTGAATTGCGGCAATTGCCATGATGATGCCCAGATGAAGTTCGATGCCGGCATCCACGGCCAGGCCTTGAAACTGAAGGCCCTCTATGCTCCCGACTGCTCCGAGTGCCACGGCAAGCATGATATTCTGCCCAATTCCGACCCGAATTCCCAGACTTACAAGATGAAGATCCCCTTCCTGTGCGGGAAATGTCACAGGGAAGGCGCGCCGGTTGCCCGCGTATATAACATATCGGAACATAATATTCTTGAAAACTACACCGAGAGTATCCATGGGGTCGGACTGCTCAAGAAGGGGCTGATCGTTTCGGCCACCTGCAACGATTGCCACGGCGATCACCTCGTCCTGCCCCATACAAGCCCCAACTCTTCGATCAACGTCAATCACATTGCAGCCACCTGCATGAAGTGCCATGTGAAGATCGAGGAAGTTCACACAAAGATTATCAAGGGGGAGCAGTGGGAGAAGAAACCGGGTGCGATCCCTGCGTGTACCGACTGCCACGTGCCGCATACGGTTAATGTTCAGTCGATTGTGCCCACGATAAGCGACCAGGCATGCCTCAAGTGTCACGAAAAGGAGGGCATCAGCAAGATGGTTGACGGCAAAATGGTTTCCATGCAGGTCAGCAAGGATGATTTACCGAACTCCGTACATCGGAATATAGCCTGCGTTAAATGCCATTCCGATGTTTCGACTCAGCGTGCCCGGCCCTGCGAGACCGCACGTAAGATCGACTGCTCGGCTTGTCATGCCGAAACGAGCAATCTCTATGCAACCAGCGGCCACGGCCAGGCGCATGAGCGGGGCGACAAAAACGCGCCGTATTGCACCGATTGCCATGGAACGCATAAGGCTTTATCCCGATATGACGATACGTCGCCGACTTACCGCACCTCCATTCCCAAGCTTTGCGGCGAGTGCCATAAGGACGACGGGAAGGCGAATGCGACGGCTAAGCTGCACGAAGTCAATGCAATGGTGGATTACTCCTCCAGTGTTCACGGACGGGGTTTATCGGAAAAAGGACTAACGGTAACGGCTGTGTGTACCGACTGCCACAATTCGCACCATATCCTGAAGGAGGACGATGAACAGTCATCGGTAAATGTTAAAAATATACCGGCAACCTGCGCCACCTGTCATAAGGGGATCTACAATGATTACATCAAGAGTGATCATGCAATCACGAAATCGGACGGGAAAAGGATCTATCCCACCTGCGTTGATTGCCATAATTCACATGTGATCGAGATAACAGGAGGGGATGCGTTCATGGCGGAGGTCACCACCCAATGCGGTAAGTGCCATAAGGAGACTGCGGAAACCTATCTCCAGACCTACCATGGGAAGGCGCATTCGCTGGGGCGCGAGGATGCGGCGAAATGTTCCGACTGTCACGGATCTCATACGATTCTGAACGTGAACAACCCTGCATCGAGCATCAACACAAAGAATATCGTGGTCACCTGCCAGAAGTGCCATCCGGATGCCAATGCACGGTTTACCGGCTACCTGACGCACGCCACGCATCATAATAAGGAAAAATACGGGGCCCTCTATTATACTTTCTGGGCCATGACGATCCTGCTGACCAGCGTATTCCTTTTCTTCGGCATTCACCTGCTGATGTGGATTCCGCGTTCGATCGGCGGACGGCGGGAGAAGAAGCTGCATAAGAACACGTTCACCAGCAAATATTATGTGAAGCGCTTCAACCGGAGCCAGCGGATCACCCACCTGTTCGTGATCTTCAGTTTCCTGACGCTCGCCTTCACGGGCATGATCCTGAAGTTTGCCAACATGGAGTGGGCATCCTTCCTGGCGAAGCTGATCGGAGGCGTTAAGGTTGCCGGCGTGCTGCATCGCTTTGGGGCCGTCATCACGTTCGGTTATTTTGCCTTCCACCTGCTGACGCTGATCCTGATGAAGAAAAAGAACCGGGTATCGGTAGGCAAATTCATTTTCGGCAAGGATAGCCTGATGTTTAACATGCAGGATATAAAGGATTTTGGCAACACTATCAAGTGGTTTGTCGGCAAGGGTCCGAAACCGGACTATGGCCGCTGGACCTATTGGGAGAAGTTCGACTACATGGCCGTATTCTGGGGGGTTGCCGTGATCGGCTTATCGGGCCTGATGCTATGGTTCCCCGAGATCTTCACCAAGGTATTTCCAGGCTGGCTGATCAATATCGCCCAGATCATTCACAGTGATGAGGCGCTGCTGGCTGTCGGATTTATTTTTACGATCCATTTCTTCAACACCCATCTTCGTCCGGATGCCTTCCCGATGGACACGGTTATTTTCACCGGCCTGGTGCCGTTTGACGAGTTCCGCAAGGATCGCCCGCGCGAATACAAGGCGCTGAAAGAGAATGGCCGACTGAAGAAGCTTCTCGTGAAGAAAGAGGGCCTAACCCGCAGGGATACCGTGATCAGGGTGTTCGGGTTTATTTTTGTGGGGTTCGGGCTGGTGTTGGTGGGGCTGATTATTTTCTCGGTGCTGTTTGGGTATAAATAGAAGGCGCAAGGCGCAAGGCGCAAGGCTCAAGTAAAAGAAAAGCGGGCAACCCTGAGGTGCCCGCTTTTTCTTATTGCCTTAAGATCTTAAGATCTTTCTTTCGCCTTTCGCCTTATATCTTTTGCCTTACTTCGTAGTCGGGTCATCATGTGCGATCTTCGCCAGCATAGCCTTATAGTCGAAGCCCTTGAATGTGGGGCTTTCGGCGTTATGGCAGGTTTTGCACACTTTTTCGGTTGGCTCGATCATTCCGCTGGCCAGTGATTTGGCTTTGTCTTTCATGATGGTAGCGGTTTTGTAGACGCTTCCCGGACCGTGGCAGGATTCGCAGGATACACCTTCAGCGTTGGTGATGGTTTCCTGGGCTAATTTTGCGTTTGCAGCAGCGGTTGAGTGGCATTTCAGGCATTTCGGGTCCTTGGCTTCATCGCCTTTGAGGACCTTCATGGCCGAAGCATGCTTGCTGGCTGCCCAAATCTTGTACTGCTCACCTTTATCAGGTTTGTTGTGGCACATTTTACACTTTGCGGCTCCAACGTATTCATTAACCACGCCGGAGGGAGTGGCTGCCAGCAGGAAGCCGGCGGCGATCACAAACGGGAAAATTTTAGCGATCATAGTTTTGATAGTATTTGTTAATAGATAGTTTCTTATGCAGTTGCCAATATATGAAAATAATTCCATATGCAAAAAGGGTACCACGATGTGGCGTTCCCCGCTTTCGCGGGGATGACAAGTGCTTTGCAGTTATCGGGTAAAAGTGTAACTTGCGGAAAATTAAAGTAAAAGGGAATATGGGAAGATCGCAGGAGACAAGCAACAAGAAAGAAGTCAGAAGTAAAAAAGAGAAAAAGCGCAAGGATAAGGAGAAGAAGCGGGAGTTTCGCAGGGAGAATGACAACAGCGGCAACCCGAACAACATGATTGCCTATGTGGATGCCTACGGGAATATTACATCCACACCACCGGAGCCCATCCGGAAGGAGGCCACCAAGCTTGAGGATATTGAAATCAGCATCCCGAAGCGCGACAATTCACAGAAAAGCGATCCGATCCGTAAGGGAATAGTTACCTTTTATAATGATTCAAAGGGTTTTGGGTTCATCCGCGACCTGGAATCCCAGGACAGCGTATTTGTACATGTTAACAATTTCCTCGAAGATATCAAGCAGGACAATGTAGTCAGCTTTGAGATCGAGAACGGTCCGCGCGGACCGGCGGCGGTGAATGTGAAGTTGTGGAAGGCGGCGGTGGTGTAGGAGGTTACCGGTTGCGCCAGAACTGTCATTCCGGCGAAACCCGGAATCCCCGGCCAAATGCTCCGAGGGAGGGGATCCTTGCTTTCGCAAGGATGACAACACGCTCACTTCGAATCTCTAATAGAAATATTCCGGTTTGAGCCATTGCATTTTATCCTGATGCGGACCGTCCCGTTGTTATCGGCGATGAGAGTTTTAGGTTTTCGTCCGTCAACAGTCAGTTGATACTTTCCTCCAGCCGTCAGGTTTCCGATTGAATAGTTTATCGTGCCTTTCCGGCCCGATGTTTCCTGGTTCCATCTGACTTCGGATGTATCACATTTCAACATTTCAACCGATATTTCAGCTCCTTCCGGAACCCTTGCATTCAGTGATGCGGGTCCTTTTTTATCCTTGAAATACTCCAGTACCCCGTTCGCCATCATTACTCCAAACTCCCCTTTGTCCTTAACCTCATACCCCAAACCCCGTACCTCATACCCATCCCCGCCCAGCCCGATTCTCAGCGTATTCCCCCGAAACTTGTAATTCAGTTCCGTGCCGGCGAGTTTCACGGGCAGGTGAGGACTGAGCCAGAACCGATCGGGGAGGGGGTTAATTCCGTAGAGGGATTTATATAATCCGATGATGGCCAGGCTGTTCCCGGCGAGAATATCGTCGCCGAGGCCGTCCTGTTTCAGCCGCCCGTAGCGCTGGAAGGCAAGACCATCCTTCTCGTACCGGGCAAGTATTTTTTCTATGTATTTCAGGGCAATATCGGGCTTGTATCCGGCATAGGCTTCCACTCCCATGGCGCCCCATGACAGGAAAATGTCGCCGTTTTCATAGATTGGGAATGGGTACTGATATTCGAGCCCCTCTCCGGGTTCGTAGGCGTAGAGGCAGATGGGCCAGGCAAACAGGTCCTCTTTCTGCATCTGGCTTTCGATCCGGTCGAGGATAGCATTTCTCCGGGGTATCTGGTCGCAAATTCCATAGGCGATGGCCATGAAATTGACCGGCACTACCAGGTTATTCCCGTGCACCGAGCCGTCCTTATCGCGCCAATGCACATACCATTGGTTCTCCGGATCCCAGAAACCGCCGTCGGCCGTGGATTTGTTAAAGCTGATTTTCAGACTGCTTGCAAATGCTGAATATCGGGCTGATTTTATTGGATCGCCCAGTTCGCGTTCAATATCGGACCATAAGAGTAAAGCCTCATACATTTCGGCATTGACGAAAGCGTTTTCCCAGGAGGCCCACATGATGTCGATCCAGTCGCTGCCCTTGCGCTCGGAGTGGTCGGCGGTCATCATTTCGACGAGGTGGTCGCCATCGGAATCGCGCTTCAGGAGGTATTCGAGTGCCTTTTCGCACGCCTCCTTCTGACCTTTAACCCAGCTGAAGTCGCCGGTTTGGTGGTAGAGCTCAGCCACGTTGATCACAAAATCGGGATTGGAATCGAACAGATAGCCCCATTGGGCCTCATAGAATCCTTCGGGTTTGGCGGTGCCGGCCATGGCGTCGCTGTTGTCATAGGCCCAGCGCGAGATCACGCGGCCATCGGGGTTGATGGCATGATCGCGGTAATAGTTGAGGCACTCCTTGTATCCTTCCAGATATTGGGGATCGTTGATGGCGATGCCCATCTGGCCGATGTACTGCTCGTGCAGGCAAACCGGGCCATACGGCGTGTGCCAGCTGTTGCCGCCGAAGAGTTTCGCGTCGATCACCCCGATGCGGGCGATGGTGTTCAGCAGCCGGGAAACCTGACTCCCATTCAGGCCGGCGAGCTTGCCGCGGTCGGATTCTTTCCGGTAATTGAGCCAGGAGAAAGCGACCGTCTCTGTTTGGGTGCCGGCCGGAACGACCAGCGGAGCCCAAACATCGGTTTTTTTTCGGATGAACCGTCTGCGGCGGGTATCGGGGTCGTATCGATATACTCTTTCCTGATCCGAGAGGGTCACAGACCAAAGCAGCGCGTCATCCTCCGTCCGGCAGAATTTTGATGCGGCTTCCTGTCCCGGGGCTGAGGTTGCAATGCGTAACCCGTTGCCTGTCTTCTCGTTCCAGAAGGCTGTCTCGCCTGAATGGACCCCGTAGGTACACAGTTTTTCATTGAACAGGTAGAACCAGGCCAGACCGCCATATCCGGTGTTGGCTCCCTCCCAGGTATTGATGCTGTTGAAGCGGATGGCAGGGAAGGCGGTTTCTTCGGCTGTAAAGGTTACGGGTACGGAACGTTCGGTATCCCAAAATATCTCATAGTCGGTTATCCGGAAGGTCCAGGTTTCCCGAATCGTGGCTTCCTCGTTGCTGTAGTGAATCTTCCGGACGATGATCTCATTTTTTCCGGTTTCTACAACGGGTTGATTATCAGGATTAAGCGAAGAAATTATTCCGACGGTTGTTCGTACTTCCGTGGTCATCCCATTGGCGGCCCCGATCACATTCTCACCGTTGACCACCAGCTTTGTAATGGCGCACTGGTTGTGGTAGTTCAGGGTAAAGGCGAGGTGCGCATTGCCAAAGGTGATGATCTGGTCGGGTTTGGAGTCGGAGATGTGGACCTGGGCATGGGCCGGGAGGAGGGAGAGGAGGAGGGTGGTAAGGGTAAGGAGGTGTTTCATAACGAAAGGTACTAAATAAGGGACGCGGTCCCCGCTTTCGCGGGGATGACAAGAGCAATTGCGGATGGTGGTGGTGAGGGATGCGGTCCCCGCTTTCGCGGGGATGACAAGAGCAATTGCGGATGGTGGTGGTGAGGGATGCGGTCCCCGCTTTCGCGGGGATGACAAGTGGCCTGGATGGAGATAATTTGGATCTCAATTTCAACATTCAACACTTTGTGTTCGAATCTCAACGTTCCTTTTGAACCTTGATATTTTGGGCGGACCATGGGTCCGCCCCTACACGGGCGTCCACCGGACGCCCCTACGGGCACAAATCGTGTGATGTATTCCACATCACGGTTCATGTGTCACTATTCACTGGTTGCGGGCCGGCTGAAATCCCTCACAATCGCCATGGCATCGGCGAGGTCCGATTCGAGGATCATCAATTTAACGTTGTCGGCGTTGATCGGATGATAGAGGAAGGTTCCGTGGACGTCGTTTTTTGTAAACGATTCGATGCCGGCGTCTTTCAGAAGACTCTGGAGCAGGTTGGCTTCCCAGGGGGTGCCGGAGTAGATTTCGATGACGGGGTCTTGTTGCATAATGGTTAGTTTACTGGTTATGGACACGGTCCCCGCTTTCGCGGGGATGACAAGTGCATTGATGATCCCTGGTAGCAGAGGGACGCGGTCCCCGCCTTCGCGGGGATGACAAGTACATTGGCGCATTTTTTTACTTAGTCAGAAAATCAATATAGTTCTCACGGTTAATAATTGTGAAATCTGAATGTTGGTAGGCATCAAGGAACTGCCGGGGTTTTCGTGTTTTTGAATCTGTCCATTTGAACTCGAAACCGCTGATTTTTCCTCCCGACTCTTCAATCAGGTCAATTTCTTTTTGATCATACGTTCTCCAGAAATAGTGGCTAACTGTTTCCTGAAGGTAGTGGTTTTTCTTTAACCGTTCCGAAATGCAATAGTTTTCCCACAGCTTTCCAATATCATCGCGGGAATTCAGGGGGTTGAAATTTGATATGATCACATTCCTGATGCCATTGTCCCAGAAATAGTAACGTGGACTTTTTGTGTATTCATTCCTGAGGTTGCGGCTGAAACCATACAGGGGATAGAGCACATAGCACTTTTCAAGTAATTCAAGATACCGCATAACGGTTTTCTTGTTTACGTTTAGCCTCGTGGCAAGCTCTGAAAATGAGACATCGTTTCCAATCTGAAAAGCAATTAATCGCAGGAGATTGAAAACAAACAAGGAGTCTTTCTGGTTATCCAGTTCCAGAATATCCTTAAGTAAATAGCCATCCCTGATTGAAGTCAGTTTTGCCTTACGTTCTTTATCTGCAGAGGCGGTGAGAACTTGCGGATAGGCTCCAAAAATCAGCCTTGATTCAAGATTCTCCTTCGTTTGCAGGAAGTTTTCCTGAAGTTCCATCTGAGCCACGGGATAGAGGTGAAAGAAATGGCTGCGACCGGTGAGGGGCTCACCAATTTTTTTCCGCAGGTCGAACGAGGAGGAACCGGTTACCAGTATATGAAGGCCGGGAATATTATCGATCATCAATTTAAGGTTAGTCCCGATTTCCGGAATTTTCTGCGCTTCGTCGATGAAAAGATACGTAATGCCTTCCGTAAACCGTTTAAGCAGGCTTAATCGTTTTGATGACAGGACCTCGCTGACATCCAGGTTTTCTCCCTGGACCATTAAAACTTTGCCTCCGATTTCCTCCCTGATTTGCTGCATCAGGAAAGTCTTTCCAGTCCTTCTGGCGCCGAAAATCCCTATAACCATATTGGTTTCTGAGAGTGCTTCGAGGATCTCTGTTTTTATGAATCTGGTTATCATGCTGCCCGTATTAGGTTAAATTCAGGCATCTAAGGTAAGTGTTTATTTACATCTTATGTCACGCGTCACGGGTTACGTGTCACGAATTTACTGTATTTTTATATCATGAATACCCACTTCACCCTCCGTAATGCGGTACATCCGCACGATTTTCGCAGCTACGATACACACAGGATCAGGCAGGAGTTCCTGATAGAGAAACTGATGGAGACCGATGCCATCCATCTGGTTTATTCCCAATATGATAGAATGATTGTTGGGGGTGCGGTGCCGGTTACCGGACCGATGGCTCTGGAGGCGATTGAACCGCTGAGATCTGAGTATTTCCTGGAACGGCGGGAGCTGGGGATCATCAATGTGGGCGGAAAGGGCCTGGTGGTCACCGAAGAGCAGAGTTATGAGCTCGGAAACAAGGAAGCGCTGTACCTCGGCCGGGGTACTAAACAGGTGGTTTTTGAGTCGGCCGATCCTCATAATCCGGCTCATTTTTACCTGAACACGGCCCCGGCGCATAAGGAATGCCCGGCGCGGCGGGTCACCCTGAAGGATGCGAATGTGCTGCAGTTGGGAGGCCTTGAAACTTCCAATGAACGACAGGTGAACCAGCTCCTGATCAACGGCAGGGTGGAAACCTGCCAGCTCCAGATGGGGCTCACCGAGCTCAGGCCGGGGAGTGTCTGGAACACGATGCCCGCACATACCCACAGCCGCCGGATGGAGGCCTATTTTTATTTTGAGGTGCCGGCGGGTCAGGCGGTCTGCCACTTCATGGGCGAGCCTGAGGAGACCCGGCATATCTTCCTGCAGAACGAGCAGGCCGTCCTCTCGCCCCCGTGGAGCATCCACAGTGCAGCCGGCACGGCGAACTACTGCTTCATCTGGGGCATGGCGGGTGAGAACCTGGATTATACCGATATGGATCATTTCACTCCGGATCAGCTCCGGTAACGCTAACTATCAGGATAAAATGATATCAGAATTGTTTGATTTAACCGGAAAGGTCGCACTGATCACCGGGGGAACCCACGGAATCGGCCTGGCGATCGGGAAGGTACTCGGACAGGCCGGCGCCCGGGTGTGCGTGAATGACCTGTCGGAAGAAAAGCTGGAAGCATGCCGCGCGGAATACCGGGCTGCAGGGGTTGAAGTTTTTACCCTGATATTCAACGTCACGGATGAAGCCGCGGTGGATGCGGGAATCAGCCGTATCGAACAGGAGGTGGGCCCGGTGGATATCCTCGTGAATAACGCGGGCATCATCAAGCGGATCCCGATACTGGACATGCCGGTTGCAGATTTCAGGGAGGTGCTTGATGTTGACCTGGTGGCGCCGCTGATCCTCGCCAAACGGGTGGCTCCCGGCATGATCGGAAGGCGAAGCGGGAAGATCATCAACATGTGTTCGATGATGAGCGTGTATGGCCGGAATACGGTATCGGCCTATGCTTCGGCAAAAGGCGGACTTAAGCTGCTCACGGCCAACATGTGCTGCGAGTGGGCAAAATATAATGTGCAGATCAACGGCATCGGTCCGGGCTACATTGCCACCGAGCAGACCGCCCCCATCCGGGTGGGCGGTCACCCGTTCAACGACCTGGTGATGACCCGCACCCCTGCCGGCCGCTGGGGCGAGCCGGAGGATGTGGCGAATGCCGCGCTGTTCCTGGCTTCCAAGGCGAGCGATTTTGTAAACGGACAGGTTCTGTATGTCGATGGCGGCATCCTGGCCAACTTCGGATATGTAAAAGGGGAAAATGAGATTTAGGTAGAGACGCATAATTATGCGTCTCTACAACCATAACCAGTAACCTGCACCATGAAACACCTGATTACCCTGATCCTGATTCTTTGCCTCGGAGCACCGGGCAACTCGCAGAACGTCTTCAGTAAGAAGTACATCAGGAAAACCATGATCACAGCGGCCCAGTGGCAGCTGGAGCATCCGAAGCATGAGCTGAACGACTGGACCAACGGGGCATTTTATGCCGGCGTGATGGCGGCG
>Ga0209417_1007113_pt1 | contig 11002 bp, 6 predicted proteins | sample RifGroF2_FD_184002 | JGI IMG/M metagenome (GOLD analysis project Ga0209417, IMG submission 184002) | Groundwater microbial communities from Rifle, Colorado, USA - Groundwater F2 (SPAdes) (version 2) | ecosystem: Environmental > Aquatic > Deep subsurface > Groundwater | place: Rifle, Colorado... | reverse complement strand
TCTGGTAATTAGGATTGAAATAACCATTTTTATCGTGACCCGGCTGGATATATACAATTCGTGAGTTTTCAATTTTGTGCGTCCATCCGATTGTTTTGCTGCTTTGCGGGTGATTTGCAGTCAGTAACGGAGTTACTCCGGGCAGAACTTCTGTATTTCCATACACCTCATCCAGAATTTCGAAGTCATTTATTCCTTTGGTTACCTGATGATTCTGATCAGTAATCTTTACCGTAAAAGTTACATCGTGCTGGTAAGTTGATGATTGTGTCGAGTTCTTTTCTTCGTGGTATTTACCCCCGACAATGGCTTTGTATTCGTCCCATTGCTGATAAGAGCATAGCGAATGATGAAGGAAAACCAACCCTTTGCCTAGTTTCAGCAATTTAAAATAGCTCTCCTTTTCTGTCTCTGAAATCGATTTTGGCATATCGTAAAATACCACCGCATCAAATGTTTTTGGATCAATTAAACTCAATTGGAGATTGGCTTCCGGATGTTTAAGCTCAGTGTAGCTGAAGTCCTGAAACGAATCGAACATCTCAAAAAACGATTTCCGATCAAAATCGTGTCCACCGGTAACGATCAGGATATTCAGTTTTTTAGCTGAAACAGAAATTGACAGAATGATCAGTACAATTAAAATCAGAAGTCTATGAAAATGTTTCATGGCAAATAAGTTAAAACATCGAAATGACCTTCTTAAGCGCTACAACAAATACATCAATTTCTTCCCTGGTATTGTAGAAAGCAAACGAAGCGCGTACGGTTCCCTGAACTCCAAAATGTTCCATCAGGGGATCGGCACAGTGGTGCCCGGTACGAACAGCTATTCCGAATTTATCGAGCATGGTTCCCAAATCAAAGAAATGAACACCTTCCACATTGAAAGAAATTACGCCTGATTTTTCGGCCTGAGTTCCATAAAGCCGAAATCCCGGAATCTGCTTCAGTTGGTTGGTTGCATATACTAGCAATTCCATTTCCCAGGCCGCTGCATTTTCAATCCCAATATTTTCGAGGTAATCAATAGCGGCGCCAAAAGCGATCACCCCGCTGATGTTTGGAGTTCCGGCTTCAAATTTATAAGGCAATTCGTTGAAGGTCGTCCCTGAAAACCGGACTTCAGAAATCATTTCACCGCCACCCTGGTAAGGAGGCATTTGTTCCAGCAGTTCCTTTTTCCCATAAAGCACGCCAACTCCATTTGGTCCATACATTTTATGCGCTGAGAAGGCATAAAAATCCACATCCAAATCCTGAACATCGATGCGGAGATGTGCCGCAGCCTGCGCCCCATCGACAAAAATGCGGATGCCTCGTGAATGGGCAATCTGCGCAACTTGTTTGATCGGGTTAATCGTACCCAGAACATTTGAAACGTGTGCTACAGTGATAAGCTTGGTCCGCGAAGAAATAAGTGAGTCCAGTTTCTCAATTTGCAAACGTCCGTCATCATCAATTGGAAGCACAATTATTTTTGCTCCTTTACGGCCAGCCATCAGTTGCCAGGGAACGATGTTCGAATGGTGTTCCATTTCCGAAACAATGATTTCGTCGCCTTCTTTTACAAATGCTTCTCCAAATGCAAACGCTGCAAGGTTAATGCTTTCGGTGGTACCTTTGGTGAAAATGATTTGTTCGCGGGTACCGGCATTAATTAAAACCCGAATTTTTTCACGGGTTTCTTCATAAGCCAACGTAGCTTTATCAGCCAAAAAATGAGCCGCACGATGAATGTTCCCGTAGTATTCGGTATAGGTTCTGGTTAACGCATCAATTACCTGCCGGGGACGTTGGGTGGTGGCCGCATTGTCGAAATAAATTAATGGCCGGTTGTATATTTGCTGGTCGAGGATCGGGAAATCTTCTCGTATTTTTTTTAAGTCAAAACTCATAACAGTTTCATTTTTTTATTATCAACTCAATTGAGAGTCATGTTGTTCATTCTTTTCGATCCAAAGATAAAAGAATTAAAGGTTATCTTTTATAGGCGACAATTTCCTTCATCGGGATTATTGGTTAATTTTAGCACATCAATAAGTTACTGATACGATGGCCGAAGTCATCATATCAATATAAAAACAAATAACCATGCAAAACTTTTTTGTGAAATCACACGGACTTGGGAACGACTATTTTGTATTAAACGAAGCCGAACTTTCATTTCAACTGGATGAGAAAATTATCCAGCGCCTCTGCAATGTTCATTATGGCATCGGTTCTGATGGAATCCTGCTTAAAGTTCCTTCTTCGAAAGCCGATTTTGGTCTTAAAATCTATAATCCTGATGGTTCAGAAGCTGAAAAGAGTGGTAACGGACTCCGCATATTTGCCAAATACCTATACGATTACGGCCATACTACTGGCAAAAAGTTTACCATCGAAACACTTGGCGGAATAGTAACTGCTGAGGTAACGCAGGAAACTAACCAAAAGGCAAATCTGGTACAGGTTGATATGGGAAAAGCGATTTTTAGCTCTCATTCAATACCTGTTATGTGCGACGAGGCCGAGTGTTTTGATCACCCACTTAATATCATCGACGAAACCTACCTGATTAATTGTGTTTCAGTTGGAAACCCGCATTGCGTAATTCTTAGAGATAATTTAACTAAGGCTGAAATCCTGAATCATGGGTCGGAAATCGAGAATCATCCGTTATTCCCGAATCGGATTAATGTGCAGTTTGCCAAAGTGTTATCACGCACTGAAGTGGAAATTCAGATTTGGGAGCGTGGCGCCGGTTATACATTAGCCTCCGGAAGTTCGTCCTGCGCTGTGGCGGCCATCATGGTAAAAAAGGGACTGACCGATAGGAAATTAAGCCTGAAAATGCCGGGCGGGACGCTTCAGATAGAAGTTGATGAGGCCTGGAATATACGGATGGAAGGCGAAGTAAGAGAAATTGCTTCGGGCTTTTTAAGTGAGGAACTGATTGCAGACCTACTTTGTTTATAAAAAACCGTAAATTTACAGCCTTGTTTAATTTTATTTTGAAATGACAACCAAACAACTTCCGTTCTCAAAACAACAGATCGAAAAGATTACCGAACAATATCCAACTCCTTTTCACATCTACGACGAAAAAGGAATCCGTGAATTCGCCAGAAAATTTAACCGCACATTTTCGTGGAACCCCGGATTTAAAGAATATTATGCCATCAAGTCGGCTCCTAATCCTTATTTGATGAAAATCATGCGTGAAGAAGGATTCGGCATTGACTGCAGTTCGTTTGCCGAACTGGTGATTGCCGAGCAACTGGGCATGTCGGGCGACGAAATCATGTTTACCTCGAATGATACTCCTGCTTACGAATATCAGAAAGCAATCGACCTGGGAGCCATCATCAATCTCGACGACATTTCGCACATCGAATACCTGGAGAAGAATGTTGGATTACCACAACTGGTTTGTTTTCGGTACAACCCGGGTTCGCTCAAGGATGGAAACACCATTATCGGACATCCGGAAGAAGCCAAATACGGCTTTACCCGTGAGCAGTTGTTTGAAGGATATCAAATGCTGAAAGACAAAGGTGTAAAACGGTTCGGCCTGCATACCATGGTCGCTTCAAACGAATTGGATGCCGCCTATTTTGTTGAAACAGCGCAGATTTTATTCGATCTGATTGTTGAAATCAAGCAAAAAGTGGGCATTACGATCGAGTTTGCAAATTTGGGCGGTGGAATAGGAATACCATATCGTCCGACCGATCAGCCAGTCGATCTGGATTTCATGAGCCAGGGTATTAAAAAACTCTTTCAGGAAAAAATTGAGGCCAACGGATTGACTCCGCTTAGGATTTATTTCGAATCGGGCCGCGCGATGACCGGCCCATTTGGCTTTTTGGTGTCGAAAGTTTTACACATTAAAAAAACCTATAAACAATACGCCGGACTTGATTCGAGCATGGCCAACCTGATGCGGCCCGCACTTTACGGCTCCTATCACCACATAACTGTAATGGGCAAAGAGTACGAACCACAGGATCAGGTTTATGATGTCACCGGTTCGCTGTGCGAAAACAACGATAAATTTGCCATCAACCGCCCGTTACCTAAAATGGAACAGGGCGATCTGGTGGTTATTCACGATACCGGAGCTCATGGACACGCGATGGGTTTTAATTATAATGGGAAATTGCGTTCAGCCGAATTACTTCTTCGCGAAAACGGTGAAGTTGTTCAGATTCGTCGTGCCGAAACGTTAAACGATTATTTTGGAACCTTGGATTTAGTGGGATTGAAAGATTTTAAAGTTTAAATTCAAAAATACTGGTGAATTTTAAAAGGATGTCAAAATTGTGTTTTGGCATCCTTTTTCTTATATTTAGGAAGTGTTTTGAGGATTAATCTGAATGATTATGAGAATCGGATTTGATGCCAAGCGAGCTTTTAATAATTCAGCCGGACTGGGAAACTTCAGCCGCAACAGTATTTCTGCGCTTGTTGGTCTGTATCCCGAGAACCAGTATTTTTTATTTAATCCCGGAAATAGGAAACCGCTTTTCATTGCTCCTGAAAGTTCAATCGAATTAAAACCGGAGAATTTTTGGTGGAAAAGTCTGAAGTTTATCTGGCGCAGCATTCAGATTTCGAAACTGGCCAAAGAAATTAAATTAGACTTGTACCATGGATTAAGTCACGAATTGCCTGTCGGTATTGAGAAAGTGGGGGCAAAACTAATCGTAACCATGCACGACCTGATTTTTCTTCGGTACCCTGAATATTACAAACCAATAGACCGGAAGATCTATGATCAAAAATTCAGGCATGCCTGCCGGAAAGCGGATTTGATTCATGCCATTTCAGAACAAACCAAACGAGATTTGATCAATTACTTTGCTGTTCCGGAAGAAAAAATCGTAGTTATTTATCAGTCAATCAATCCGATTTTTTATCATAGGGCAGAAATGGAATTAAAAATTCAATTGCGAAAGAAATATTCACTGCCTAAAAAATTCCTCCTCTCGGTAGGGACTGTTGAACCACGTAAAAACCTTCTTGGAATACTTGAAGGAATGACTCATTCGAAAACATATATTCCCATAGTTGTTGTCGGAAAATTGACCGATTATCATCACAAAGTGCAAAAATTTATCGAGGCCGATCTCAATAGGTTGCAAGTATATTTTCTCCCCCGTGTTCAGGATGAAGAACTGGCTGTTTTGTATCAAATGGCAGAGGTTTTGGTGTATCCGTCATTTTTTGAAGGCTTTGGACTTCCTGTTGCTGAAGCACAGGCTTCAGGATGTGCCGTTATCACCTCGAATATAAGCAGCTTGCCCGAAGCTGGCGGCGATGCGGCTTATTATATTAATCCTGAAAAACCGGAAGAGATAGGTAAGGCTCTGAAAACAATACTTGGCGATCAACCCCTGAAGAAATCGCTTATTGCCAAAGGGAAAATTAATGCCCAGCGGTTTACTCCGGAGGGTTTTGCCAAACAATTAAATGAACTTTATAATTCGGTTTTAAATGATTGAAGATATTAAAATGGCGCTTGCCGTTTTGCAAAAAGGTGGGGTGATTTTATACCCGACTGATACGATTTGGGGATTGGGCTGCGATGCCTGCAATGAAGAAGCTGTAAAGAGAATTTATGACATTAAAAACCGGGTTGACTCCAAAAGTATGCTTGTGCTAATGGAAAATGCTGCGTTGTTGGAGCGTTATGTCGAAGAAGTTCCGGAAATAGCTTACGATCTGATTGAACTGACTGATAAACCACTGACTATTATTTATGATGGCGCTAAAAACCTGGCCAAAAACCTGGTTGCCGAAGATGGAAGTATCGGAATCCGCCTGACCACCGAACAATTCAGCAGCGATTTAATCCGCCGGTTTAAACGCCCGATCGTGTCCACCTCAGCCAATATCAGCGGAAAACCATCGCCAGCCTGCTTCGCTGAAATAGATCAGGAAATCATCGATTCAGTTGATTATGTGGTTAATTACCGTCAGGACGATAACCAAAAAGCTGTTCCTTCCAGCATTATAAAACTTGGCAAGGGAGGCGAAATCAAGATCATCAGGAAATAAGAAGTGGTCAGTTGGCAGTCTCAGTTGGCAGTGGAATCAAATTCAGATCAGCTTATTTATTGAACCAGATATACCGCTTGTGCCGATTTGCAATCGGCACTTTTTAGCATGGGATTTACAATTACGTCAAATAACATAAAACCTATAACTTTAGCTGAGGGGAATCCTAAATTGAATTTTCATGAAAAACGGATCATAGATCCACGATCAAGCGGTGCTGATTGCAAATCAGCACCAGCAGTGAAGTAATCAGTTTACAGTCTCAGTTGGCAGTGGGAAAGGTCGTTTAGATTAGCTTAACTATTGAACCAGATACCTGGCTTTTCCGGTCCCCATCAAATCAGTAAAAGATACTCCGTTGATGGTAATTGAAACAGGTCCCCTCCGTTTCAGGTTTGTATAGTTGATTTTAACAGGTTCTTTGCCATCAAAATAAACTTCAGGTTCCCAAAAAACCGTTGCCCGGTTCTGCACGATAGGGTCAATATCATCACCCAGTTTGGTGGGATTATAGAATTCAATGGTTGGACGATAAATATCAATGGGTACAAGCATTTTGTCATTTGAGTTTTGCGCCATCCAATTGGAACGGATTTTCTGCAGGTTTGGATTAGTGCTTCTGGTATTGATGAAAATAACTCCTCCCTGAGCGTCTGCTCCATATCGTGTGATTCCTCTTGTACTAATTAATATTGTAAGAGATGTTAATTCATTTGGAGAAATAGTGCAAACCATAGACCAGCCCCCCATTCTAATAGGCATTCCATCAAGAACAATGAGAGCAGGAATTTCGCCACCTAGAAATGATCTCGAGGGCCAAAGGACGATAGACTCATTCGTTATTCGATATGGATTAACCAATTTTCTAATAGCAGCTTCCATATTGGAAGATGACCAGAGAAGTTCATAGTCCAGGCTTCTTACTCTGGTATATTGATATTCTTCTTCGTATTTGTCATGGAATACCCTCTTTTCTCTTTGATGTCCTTTAATCATAACCTCTTTCAGCTCAATAGTCTTTTCGTCCAGTGGAATATACTGGTATGAAGGATAAACTTTGTATTCGTCGGATGGAATGGTTGGCTGTGGAATGAACAGTTTGTTGCTTTTAAAATATTGTTCGTTGTACGGAATACTCAACATGGCCCCCTGGGCGCTGCTTTTATCTTTTACGACAGGCATTAAAGTCACTGACCGGGTAATTTCGGTAAGCGAATCCAAAGGCAGCGAGATCTCGCCTGAATCATTGGTTGTCAGATGTTTGATGGATGGCCCTTCAAGCGAAACAAGATCCAGCTTCCGGTCTGCCCGGTGGTTCTTCCCGGCATACAGAATTTTCATGTTCAGCAAATCGTAGTTTGCAAGCTTCTGGTCGTCTGCCTTTTGCTGCTTAAAATCCCAATTGATTTTGCTCCAGCCATAAACCATAAAGAGTAAATCACGTTCAGCATCGCTCATGTTTTCAAGGCCTTCGGCCAACACTTTCCCAGGCAGGTTTCCTATCAGATGTGGATGGTAATTAAACGTATATTCAATTCCCGGGGCAAACAGTTCGGAATCAATTCCCCGCAACGAATCGGTAACCGCAATCGAAAAGATCCCTTCGGCAGGTTTCCCCTGATCATCGGTAACCGATATGGTAAGTTCAGTTTCCGCTTCAGGCTGGTAAACCTGCTCGGTTTTGATGTCAAACCTCAAGTGCTTGCCCGCATTCACATATACCAGCCTTTGTGCCACCGGCTTGAGGTCTTTATCAAACAAGGTAATTTGCGCGACACCCGATGGCAATTCTTCAGTTCCAAATACAATACGTTTTTGCTTGTATAGAATTAACGTCTTCAGGAAAACCTGGGTCGAATTCATTATGCAGGAAACGGTTACCTGATCGCGGTTGTAGGTGTTTGACTGGATTTCAACGGCAAAAGACTTGTCCCCAATTGGATTAACACTGAGTGAAATGCCATTGGTGGCAGGCACAGGTAGCGGCCAGATTTTTTCAGACCCGGAACCTTTGGTCAATTCGACATAAAGACCTGGTTTTGCCATACACGAAAAGTATCCCGGGCCGTAAATCCCGGATTTGATTGTGTCTAATATTGTACCCAAACTGTCTTTGAGCAATCCTTCAACCTGTTCGGGCTGGCCTTTAAAGTTGGTGGCATTGAACCCGACTTTTTGCCTGAGACCTTCGACAAAAGTACCCCCTTCGGGTAATATGCGCATTTCGAAATACGGGTCGTCGTATGGAATACTGACTTCCTTTGTTAATTGTACCTCGTTGGTTTCTTGTTTGGTGAGAATCTTAAACCGGGGATGTGATTTGATCGAATCGGGCAATGTAAATCTGATTTGTGACTGACCAAATTTATTTGTCTGAGCCTCATCGGATTCTAAAATAATATTGTCAGAAGATAAACTGCCTTTAAATTTTTGTTTGCCAATAGCATTTCCTATTGGATCAGTTATCCTGACCGATGCCACTAAAGTATCGCCCGGATTGTATTTCTCTTTATTAAAGGTTATTTCGATTTTACCCGGGTTGCTCCGTTCTGTCACAAGTATGTCGAGTTGGAATGCGTTTGCAGGATCATAATTTTGCATCGGTCCGGTGAAGGCCGCAAAATGGTATTTCCCCAGTTCAGCTTTTTCGGGGATGGTCATCCAGCCTGAACAAGTTGAATCGAATATTTTAAATCGGGCGCTGTCGGCTATCATTTTATTCGCATTAAAAAGCAAAGCATACATGGAGGAGCTTTTCGAATCGAAAGAGCCCGTAAGCTGGTCCCTTACATAAGCCTGAAAGTAAATGGTATCGCCCGGTTTGTAGATGTTTCTGTCAAGGTGAACAAATACCTGGTCGTTTCCAATTGATTTCTGGAAGCAGTTTAAATGCTTTTCGATCAGAGAATCTGAATGTGCAGAATTTGGTAATGTTTCACAGGTTTTTTGAACGAGTAAACCTTGAACTGCTTTTTCGGGCATTGAACTGTTTTGATCTTCTATTTCCGACTTCATGACCTGACCAATTGACCCTTCGGGAAGAATACTTTTTAGGCTATCCGAATTTATTGGAGTATTCATCCAGTATTTTTGATCGCCAACATATTTCGAAATGCAGTTTTGAATCATTGGAACATTTTGCATGTAGCAATTTTCATTAAAGACGATGTTTTTATTAAATTCCTGAACAAACAGCTCACGATATTGATAGAATTCCAACCTCTTTTTCCTGTTCAAGACTTTCCCGTTGATATCCTTAATATTACGGGGAACAATTGTCACTCGTGAGGATTTGATACCATTATAGCTAATAATGAAATATATTTTTTTTCCTATTACCCGTATTTGTAAATCCTTAGCTTTTACTGGATTATCATTAAGTTGTATTTCATAATTGGCTTTATCTTTTACCGACTCAATATCAGGAGTGTGATTGACTTCCAGGATTACTTTGGTTGAATTTTCGTCTTTAATTATATCCGATTTTATTAGTCTGAAATAGGTCGTATCAGCTTTATCAATTACATTAAATATATTATTGAAAGAGATGTATTTAAGCTCCATCTTAGGATCGCTGGAATCTGCCTGACCATATTCGATGTCAACATCAAACATTTTTTTTCTTTCGTTTTCCTTGAGTAAATAGTAGCCCGAATAGTTCAGTTTGTGTATCGAAAAGGTAATGGGCTGAATATAAATATCTCCGGAAACAATCAGCGAGTCGCCTGTCAAATAAGGTTTTGCCGTGAAGCTGATTTTATGGAGCATCAAATTGTTGTTATAAACCGGGACCGGGTCAGAGAACTTATGATTTAAAATAAAATCTTTGGCAAGTGTATTGACGAACGAAAAGGTTTGGGATTGAAAATTCCGGATTGGATCATGAATCATAAGAATGAACAGCTCATTTCCCCCCTGGTCGGGTAACATTCCGTATTTTATAAATTTGTTTACATTTTCAGTATTGTACATTAAAGAGTCGTAGTATGGTGATAACTCCAACCTTTTAAAATCCATATTTTCTTTAAAATCCAATAGCCTGAATTTATTTTCTGTGGAAGAAACATGAATACCAGTATCAAGAGTTTGAACAATAGCTTCATTCAGGTTGTAATAGCTTTTGTCTTTTTTCTGATAATCGCGGTAATACGAAATGTAGTTGAAGGGTTTTTCGTGGTAATTTTCAGTAATATTTTTTATTGCTTTTCGGATAATGGCCTTTGAATCCAAATTTTTGGCAGAGGCGACTATGTCAACATCGATTAGTTTGATGTTGCTTGGTTTCAGGTAGATGCTGTTCGTCTTTCCACCTATAAGTTTATCAAAAGCAACTGCAGTCCTTTTAAAACCTATGAATGTAACGATCAGGCTGTCAGATCCGAAATCAGGGTTGTTAGATATTTTGAAACCCCCATCGGCATTGGTTGTTACGCCGAGTTTATTATGCTTTAGCCACACACTGGCAAAAGGAAGTGCTTCTTTAGTAACTGAATTGATTACTTTCCCGGTGAAATAATTGTTTGATTGAGCGAAAATTTGAGTTGAAATGACCAAACCCAATAAACAGATGAGGTAGAAGTGTTTTCTCATAGGAGTTATCTTTGTATGGAATTAGGTTCAATAGACAAAAATAATGCCAATAATCTGAAATGTTAATCAGAAGCTTGAGCAAAATGAAAAGTAGATGTGAATGTAGGAATGTCAATTTTTTGATCCATGTTTTGTACCACATGGAACAGAAGTGTACGCGTTATTAAAATTTATTGTAGAATCAGATTATTTGAGTTTGGCTTATCTTGCGTTCCATGCAGGTTTATTTAAGTATCAGTTCAATCGCTTTTTCTAAAACCTCATCTTTCCCAGCCCTGATTCCTGCGATGGTTGGTTTAATTTCAATGTCAGGAACTATTCCAATTCTTTGCGTTTCCTTACCATCAGGATAATAAACCCCGATTCC
>Ga0209417_1007111_pt1 | contig 11005 bp, 7 predicted proteins | sample RifGroF2_FD_184002 | JGI IMG/M metagenome (GOLD analysis project Ga0209417, IMG submission 184002) | Groundwater microbial communities from Rifle, Colorado, USA - Groundwater F2 (SPAdes) (version 2) | ecosystem: Environmental > Aquatic > Deep subsurface > Groundwater | place: Rifle, Colorado... | reverse complement strand
CCTTGGCCTCAGCTATTATTTTGGCCGCCTTGTCGGGGTAGTTAGCGACGGAGTCGCAATCAGCGCCGGAGGCGTTGCGGCAGCGAAATCTGATCTTGATAATTCTGTAATTGATGCACTCTAAGTTGGAAGACCATTTGAGTATGATGGTCAGGTTTATGTTCCAACATCAGGAGTGCAACTTAAACCATAATATTTTAAATTATTATATCTCTTACATATTGTCCCAGCTTACAATAGTAAGCTTGGAACTACACGTCATTTCACCATGATGAAATATCGTTATAAAACGCGAAGAAATTGAAAATTTCTTGTGTGCAAAAAATCTTCGATTTTTTCGCATACAACCACAATAGCAATGAAGTGGTGGTGACATACAAAAAGGTGGAATGGCTACTCTGGGCGGCTCGTGTGGCTTGGCTCTGTCGGCAGCAATAATTCCAATGCCAACAGCAACAACAACCTCAACAATAATAATGGCCGCCTTGTCGGAATAGGCAAGCTTCCTGGCTGGGACACTCTATTTTGTATACCCCTGGGAGAGGTGGGATGAGCACATCAAACGGGACTCAAAACTCCTTTTACCTAAGGGAAAGTACCTCTCTGTTTCCTTTCATATCGATAGCAGTGAGTATGGGGGAGGCAAACACCAAATTAGGCAAAGCCCTACAGGAACAACCTTCTATTATGCGACACAAGAGGAACTGCAAGCTCTTTTTTTGCCACACTTTACCATCCTCTCACCAAAAATCATCTCTATCAAAGGGAATAGCGGTCCAGACCACATCGCCAATTATTTCCTCCTTGGAAAAAAAGTGACGCCAAAAATTATTTCTTTTGATTTTGCTTCATCGGCTTCCCTTAACTCTTCACTATTTTAGGACAATGAGAAGTTATATGAGTCATATGGATTGCCCTCGTTGTTATAAATAATACTGTCATAGGAATCATGAGCGTCTACAAAAGCACGATACGTCCCCGATCCATAGTTTATGGTAGATGTATTCCAAAGTGTCCAGTTTTCATCTAATTTTATAATCTCTCCTGGTTCTAATGATATTGTACTATTTGAAGAGTACGTAGTCATTACATCCACCCACTGCTGCGCTGACTCATTAAAAAACTGCATTTTCATAAGAAGGTATATTGAAAGAGGGCTATTGCCTTCATTCTTGATACGGGATTGATTCTCCTCAGGTGTTACTTCATAATCAATAGTAAGGTATGGCCTTCTTGAGGCAGTTGTAGTTTCAGAATCATACCACCCCCAGGCTGCAGTACCACCACTCACCTCATCTATTATCGCAAGAGACAGTGACTTATCAGAGTCCGCACTTTCCTGAGCAAGAGATGTTATATTCCATCTCATCCAATCCCCATTATCAAAAGGGGTAGTATCAACAGTATCATATGGTGTAGTTTCATAGCTCGGCTTAGTATTCCACGTGATAGAACTTTCTATCCATGAATCATTACCCACTCCTCGTACCCCATATGTTGTATCAGAAGAGGAAGAAAGTCTAACCATCATATATAACGAAGCATTGGTGATCGTCGACCCAGGCGGTATTGAAGATAAGTTCCATCGCAAAATACTCTCTCTTTGATTATCGACCCTATCTGAAGACTCAAGATTAGCAGCATCATAATTGGTGTCAGGGTTGTTATACTTGACCATCGCATCATGGATGTCACTTGTATAATTCAATTGCATTGTCGGGTCAATTATAGAAAAATTCCTTCCGTAAATCAGGACACGCGTAGGTGAAACATCAAGGGAAAAACCAGACTCTTCAAGAATATCAAAACCAATTACCTGGTTACCACAGAGTAACTCAAGATCATTATTTGTACAGTCAACTGACGAGATAATATCATACCCAAACACCTTTATATCTTTGTAATCCTCAATATAATGCACGGTTTTATATGTCCCACGTTCATAGGTAATATTTGTGCTGAACCCAGTGTCAGAAACAGGCAATTTCTTCTTGGATTTTATTATAAAAGGTTGCAGTACGACAGTGTTGCCTGACCATTCAATCACAATATCATCTGCATCGGGATACACACGAGTTCCCTGAGCGTAATCAACTAATTTATTCTTTGTATCTTTCATTTGTAAACCAGCATTAAATATGCTGAGTGAGCATTTATGACCCACACACGTTGCAACCTCGTTTGTTTTAGAGCTAATGGATGGCGGATCTGTGATACCAACTACATCACCAATGGAGAAATCATCCTGTAAGGACTTGATGTTCATTGTGATGTTTGGGGGATAGCTTACCCATACGCTGATATTCTTGTAATCTATGTCATCACCATCAGAAACACTAACTTGGATGGAGTAATTGCCAATATTGCTCTCATTTGGTATACCTGAGAGGAGGCCTGTAGAGCTGTTGAGTGACATAAATGACAAATTTTGGCTCCATACCAATATGTCAATTCCATCCTCCACATCTGGATCGCTTGCATTAAAATCAAACGTGAAATTTTGATCGACGTACAATTGCATAATAGATATGTTTGTGGTGATAAAAGGGAGAGAATTATTGATATATACGCTGAAATTTTCTTTTTGGCTAGCAAGTAAATGTTGATCCCAATGTTGGCATTCGAATTTTAAGGTATCTCCTTTCTTATAATAAAAAGGATCTAGATATAACTCATAAATTCCATTTACTGAATAATTAGTAAGCGCTAATTCATCATTAATAAACCATTTTATTATTGTAGTATCCCTGGTATCATTGTCTTCATCGCTGTAATCACAATAAAATACACATGGGGTGTAAACGGTGCAAGAGAAATATGAAGGATGTTGGCTAGGTAAAGCTATAGGTTGGTGATTTCCCACAAAATTATCGATGATATTATTCTCTTCGTATGATTCATCAACGATATTTTCCATGTCAACAATCACCATAATGTTATTGTTGGTGTAATAGAAGGGCTTAGTTAAATTAAACAGTTTCTGTTCGGAACTATTCAGAGAGTCTTGTACTAAGGTATAACTAAAATTACTATCATCAAAAACATCTAGGAAAATATTAAATGCAGGGGCAGAGCCATTATTACTTACGGTAATATTGATAAAAGTGATATTTGAGCTAAGATCGAGGTGTGTTGAAAGATTTACCTGCAAATCCGGCAGGTCCGGGGGTTCAAACTCCGTATATATCAGGTCTGTTAGTGTTATACCAAATGGGTATGAATCTATTGATTGTCCATTTTTTGAGAGTTCAATGAGGGGGATTGTGAAATCACCGTATTGGTATGATGAATACACTTTTTCACCGCTAAAATTGAGGAAGACCTGGTTTTGGCCAGTGGTCAGCGTAACGTTGATTTCAGCGTAGATGAGCAGTTCTTTTTCAGGATCGAATAATGATGAGCTGAGGGTGTATATACCTCCTGAGTCTGCTTGTACTGTAAGATTGAGTTGTACTACTTCAGATAGATTGTTGTCATTTATGTCAACCTGAGAGGTGGTAACCGACTGGATGTAAGAGTATTGGGCAAAGTCCTCATAATTATAGGCCACCGTGGAATAATTTGTAAAATACACTTTCTCACCGACTTTAATTGCATCAATTATGATAACACCGCTATAGTGGGATGCTGTTATGGTTAAATTATCAATGGTCAATGAGATGGTAGACTGGGGTGTTAGCAAATTACCGGAAGATATCACTTCTGTAGAATAATTTCCCAAAGACAAGAATGCTGTAATATTCTCTGTCTGATTGACTGATACATTAAATGTCACATTGAGCTGTATGCCGGTATCACCTAGGGGAGCATCAGACAGGAAGTCTATACTGTTGCCCCGTTCAACATCTCCAAAAGGTATTGTTTCTGAAGCATAATCCATATACACAAGAGAGTTCCCATCATAAACCATGAGAGAATAATTATACTTGGCCCGTACAAGTTGTATGGTTGGGAAAGAGACCTGTGCAGAAGGGTAAATTGTTGAAACATTCATAACAGAATAATTCTGCACAAGATCAGTTCCCTCAAACAGGGAAATAAGAAAAGTATACTCCTGTGATGGTCCGGCAGCAGTCGTGATATTAAAGGTCAATGTATCATTGACGCCATTATTGTCCGAGTCAGTTAAGAATTGAGAGGTGCTTGTCACATCCAAAACACCAGAAGAAAAATCAAAATTATACGAAGCAATAAGCGGATCAAGCGAAGCAGAGACAAAAGGGATGAGGAGGATACAGACAATCAGTAGATTCTTGGTTTTCATTTAGTACCCCTCGCTAAAATTGACCAATAATAATCGACCTGGCTTTGATAAGTATAATCACAGCAAGAAGAACCACAACCATCATTAGTCTCAAGGTCAGTATAAGACCCTTCATTCATTTCAATCTCCCAAACATCCCAACATTCTATTATATGGCCGTCTATCATAATCCAAACCCCATGTTTCTAAGTCCACTTATTATCAATGCGATTGTGTGCATCATTAAAAATTGAACAAAAAATAAGGTAAACCAATAGATATATGTTAGATTAATGTCGATTCTTTCATCAAATTTCTTTGATAGCTGAAAAGCAAATATAATTGAATATAAGAAGGAGCTTATCATAAGACTAACTGTTATCTTATTCGTGAAACTCTGTTCTCTATAAATTTTTTCTTGAATCTGAACGACAGTGTTATCTAACACTCTCTTTGAAGAGAAGACCGATGAAAACAGAAAAATACATGTTATAATCAAGATGATTGAGATAAACAATACTTGTCGTGATCTGATACCTTTAAAATATTTTCTAATGGGATTTAGTCGGGTAAAATAAAGTATTAAAACGCTAACAAGTAGACTCATTATTAAATTTAATACCACCTGATCATTAGACAATGGTGTCGTTATTGTTTGGTATGATGCTAAAAATTGACCATAAATAACGAAAGCAATATAAAATATGATATCTGAGCTACCAATAGTCTCTTGTTTCATGATAACTCCTCTATCACGAACTCGATTGTATGACTATTAGATGCTATAGCTCCATGATGTGAATTAATTGCTCCGAATACACCAAGATAAACATTTCTAGTAAAATTTAAAGAGATTTTATTTGTGTCTGCAATTAAAATTGTCTTGTTGAAAACTCTTTCCTGATCCTGAATTCCAAGAATAACATCATCAGGCTTTGTGTTTATGAGTATAATCTTACTAACATCAAATGTCGATAGGTCAATCTCATTTGATTCGTTTAGTGCTAATTGATTATAATCATACATTAAATTTCTTGAAATCATCCCCCGATCTCTTAAAGAGAAAGCTAGGTTAAAAAGGTTATATAGATCGATGGGAGCATAGGTGGCTAATGTTTTTGCGTAGTCATATTTTCTGATATGGGACAACCCGTTATCGCAATGTTACCAGTCTTCTGACCTGGTGGATACGAATAATTCACTTCGTATCTTACCGCCTCTGTAAAGGGGGTCTCATCATTTAGAGATGCCGGAACCCCAATCCCGAAAAACTTATCTACTGGATATGCCGGCAAATCTGAATAAACATAATTACCGGTTCCATAATCGAAATAATATCCTGCATTGTTCTTTCCAGACTGGGAGTAACTGTTTAGCGAAGATAACGCTACTCGCCCTCCATTGCTATGACCAAGATAGTTAATTTTTTGTTTGTCTGAATACTCTATCACTCCTGCGACCAATGCAGGCCAGTAAAAATCCACAAGATCATCATACGTATAGTTTGGACACTGGCTTCCACAACCATCATTAGTCTCAAGGTCAGTATAGGGGCCCCCAGTGAGCTCAATAAGCCACACATCATACCCTTTTGCGGCAAGTTCCTTGCCGAATGAATTGAAAGTAAAAAGGTCTGAAAAAAGGCCGCCTGCCATCACCACTGGCGTGTCGTTTATTCCTATTGCGTCTTTGTAATCTTGTGAGAAATCTGAGTTGACGTGCTTGACTCGTAATATTGTTGATTTGTTGTAGGATGTGGTGTTTAACGTTTTCACTGGTTTGATGCTGACCTCAAAATTGTTGTCAAACAACACTTTCCTGACGACTTCTGCGAATTGTGTGTTGTTTGCAGAGAATACTGGTTGGTGTTCTTCGTTGTGCATCACATCGAAGACACTGATGCCCAGCCGGTCATAATCATCAATGATTGAATCAGAAAAATACATGTCCTTGTTCAAGAATATGTTCCTGGCATTAATCATGCGTTTTACTCCTGCAATAATGCCTTCGATCCGGTTTCCAGTTACAGTCACTAATGGTTTTGATCCTGAACTTGTTTTGAAAACTTCAGCTCCATACGGATTGACAACTACCTTGCCATCAGAAAAGATGGTGTGAGCCCCATCAGTCAATGAAAAGGATTCGCGAATCTCAACAATCACATCAGCCTCTCCTTCAGTATCTACCATGTTAACGAATGATCCTATGAACTCTTCTATAACCGGTTGCGCTGCGGAAAATGAACTGTCAATATCCATCGTTATATAGACGTTGATTGGCTTTAAGGCAGGACGGAACAAATAATTATTCGTGTTGTCCTCCTGTTCGATATCATTATCAGGATCAAGAGAGATATGGAGATAATCCCCTTTCTCTATGGAAAGCAAAGAAAATGTTACATTCATTACTCCACCAGGAACTAAGGTCACCTCCTCATTCAATTCTGGCTGCAAAATCCCATCATCATCAACTCGTTGCAATCTTACCGATGTACTGCCTGATATGCTTGTGGAAAACACCCCCACTTTTACCGTATTACTTTCCATGTCCAGGTAAATATGTGTATTGTCTATCCAGATGTCAGGTGCATCTTCTTTGCATAGTGTACAGTCAAAATTCAATGAATCATAGTCATTATTCATGTCTATCTGTGTGGACTTCGTACCACAAGTTTTTGACTGGTTTGCACATTTCACCGTGACTTCTTGATTTGAATTGCATTGGACAGAACCAAAATCTATACGTACTTGTCCAATCTCATCTACGCTATCTTGGAAAATACCATTTAAGTAAACAGATAGATCCCCTATGGGATCCTCATTATTATCAACAGTGTTCACTTCAATAGTGCCGTTGCAACCACAGGGGTTTGCTACAGGACTATTCGGGTCTGTGATGTTGATCTCATCTAAAGAAGAGCTACATAGACGACCTTGGGTGCATGAATAGCTTGAAATAATCAGCCAACTTGGGGCGTTTTTGTATCCTTCAGTATCATATGTTGTGCTTGATGTACATCGTGCCTTTTTTGTATTGATAACATCGAAATCAATTGGTTCATTATCATAATTAGGTGAGCTCTCACAATTCAGGAAAGCAGTCACTTCATCTGAGATTCTTCCGGTTTTATTTGTCCTCATATTGAGGAATTGTAAAACATCACCTTCTGTGCAATTTTGAGGATAATTCGCGCACACATCATGGAAGGAAATTCTATCATAATTAGAGCTTCCTGATGAATAAGTGTCACAGCTAGTTTTCTTTCCAGTCTTATAAATACAATAGTCATACTGGTTATCTAACTTGTATATATTGACACAAATTGCATCAACATATTCAATGTCTCCACTCAGGTACATCTTCATACTTCCATTGTACCAGACTATGTTGTCAAAAAATGTAGACCCCTCTTTATTAAAATCATCTTCGAGATTTGCAGAAACCAGTAACTGAAATTCCCCTCCTTCTTCAACCACAATTATTTTTTCTTCAATCGGATCGAGATATTTTACAACTTTAAACACGCCCGGTGCAAACTCAACATCATCAATTGTTCCCGTGCCATTCAGCCAAAAGATTTCTCCCTGTTCTTCGGTACCATAACCGGTGACATTAAACACTTCATAAAAATAAGAATCATTGATAATCATTGATCCAAAGCTCAAGTTCACCTGAGCTAGTCCATAACCAAAATAATCATCCCTGCCAGGTTCGCCTAAATCACGCGTATCACTGCGCAGCTTTGCCCGAATCTCCTCATTTGACAATGAATTGTTGTATGATTTTAGCAAGGCAGCAATGCCTGCAACATGAGGGGCAGCAAGCGAGGTGCCAGTGCCCAATGCATATCCATCACCCAAAACCGTAGTGTTAACGTCAACGCCAGCAGCGACCAACTCCAAATCAACACCATGATTGCTTTGTGGCCATCGTTGGAAATACTCATCAACTGCTCCAACACTGATTACATCAGTATACTTAGCAGGATAAAGAATCTCAGCATTATCATCATTCCCGGCAGCTGCGACCAACACAATACCTTCAGCATACGCATCCTGGACAGCCTCCTTAAATAACTGAGAATATTCAGGAAAGCCAAAACTCATGACCACAACATCCATATGATTATCAATAGCCCATTCCAAGCCCTGGATAGCATCTGAGATAAACCCCTTGGAAGAATTAGTAATCTTCACAGCATATAATTCAACAGAAGGGGAAACGCCAACAATGCCCTCGTCATCAAACAAAGAACCAACAACACCAGCAACCATCGTACCATGGCCATAAGAATCAAAATAATCATCACTCACAGCAGAATACCCCCCAGAAATGCTTAAATCATCATGTACTCCAATGCCAGAATCCAACACTGCCACCTTGACACCCAAGCCCATCGATTGGTTCCACACAAAAGGAGCCTTTGTTAACACAACACCATAACCCAACGAATCACCCAGCAAAGAGGCATTCTGGTCAATCTCAATAAACTCAACATTAGGGTCATCCAACAATTGCGAAATATGCTTGATACTACCTTTAACTGTGACAAGATTCCTACCTGGAATCTCTTTTATGGTATCAAACGCAGATAAGTTGTGATCATCGGAACTTTTAAACTTAATGATCAGTCTCTCAACTTTCTCATCATCAATACCTGTTATCATATCTTCTAAATGTCCTGATACCCTGTCAGAATGATTTACCTCAAGGCCCCCTTTCCCTGATATTTCATCAGAAGCAACTACTATAACCACGCCTATAAGCAAAAATAATCCAATTATCAAGTTAAGCTGTGGATGATTGCTTATTATTCCCACCTCTTTTAATAAATAACCCTTGAAACTTTATTTGAAACTTCAAACTATATAAGCGTGTCTATTCTCCTCATAATAATCTTTGTAATATAACCTATTAATACTATATATTCATTCGAATACCGCACTAGAAGAGAGATTGCTCTCTTTCTCGTCTTGTCCTTTCTTATTTTATCTTATCTATTAACTTCTGAATCACATCATCTTCCTTCATTCCCTGACGCTCTGCCTCGAAGTTCAAGATGATACGGTGGCGAAGGATGAGAAAAGTCATTGCATCAAAAATCATCTCTATCAAAGGGAATAGCGGTCCAGACCACATCGCCAATTATTTCCTCCTTGGAAAAAAATGATGCGAAAAGCTATTTCTTTTGATTTTGCTTCATGCGCTTTCTTTTTGCATACGCAATATGGGACATGGATTTTACATACCCCTCTCCAGAAATACCCTTTTCATAAATATAATCCATCAAGTAATGGATGGCAAGGGAGGCTGTTGCTGCAAAGATGACCATCGAAAAGAAACTTGCGACGATAAAAATGACGAGAATCTCAAAACTGTGGAAGATACACATGCACCCCTGGTGGAACTCCTGGTTTTCTGGCCCAAAAAACTCAAAAAAACCTTTAATGCTAAGATCTCTCTTTATTGCATAATAATAGATAAAATGGTCCAGATCCACCAGAAATCCTGTCATGAATACCCATAGGGCATTCCAGCCGATCAATGGGTAGAAAAGGGCTGCGAGGAGCGTGCTAACGGTGAGATGGGTTTGCGGTTTCATGTTTTTTCACCTTCCACTCGATGGCAATGCCAATCATTAATAAGATTAACGGAAGAAGGATTGGTTGTGATGACAAATTAACTCCAATGAGGCCCAGGTGATAACTGAGGATTCCTGTTACTGAGGCACCAACAAATGCTGCAAGAACACTATACTCCAAGAAGGTCAGCCTCTCTCGCCATGTCAGCAAAAGACCATACCCTGGAATGAGGGAAATCCATACGAGAGAAATAACAAGCCTTGCGGTTATCAAGATGTTTGTCTTGCTAAAGAACACTTGAACAATGACTACTGCTATGGTTACTAGCCCTCCCAGATTCTTTATGTCCTCAAGCAAGCTTTTTTGGTTCAATGCACGTTTCCCCCTTTTTGATGTTCTTTAGGATCGCTACTATGCCATTGTTAAAGACAATCTGATGTGTTCCATGCTGCACCATCTCATTTGCGATCAGTGTGTTATACTGGGCAATGACTGGCTGGCGGCTTGCTGTGTCCAATACAACATAATCCATTGTGCAGATATCATAATTCTTATAAAAATAATCATCCCCAAGCTCTGTCTTATAATGGCCAAACTCTAAGAGGCCTTTTCTGTATGTGTAAGAAACACCATGGGAATCCCCCCTGATAATACCCAGAAAATCACCTCTCAAGGTGGCATTCTGGATTGATGCAATGTAGTCATCATTGTCAATTTGATAATGCGTCCTTTCTGCATTTCTTAGGACCGCATTCTGGCTATACATGTCCCCATACAGGAAATAGATTGATGCATCCTTTGGGGTATTTTCCTGGATGAACTCGAAAGCGTCCCAGTGCTGCTGATCCATCAGGCCTGGGCCGTTGAAGATGACTGTATGGGGCAGAGCCTTTGCATGAACCGGCCCTATGAAGAGGAAGATAAACAGAAGTGATATGCCTATTGCTGCAATTGGCCTTGCCTTCTTGTCAAGCGCCTGAATCAGCGAGTACAATGCGATCCCAAAGAACAATGAGAGGTAGACTGGCCAGAGCATGCGGAACTGGAATGACCGCTTACCAAATCCAATATAATTTGTGTACCCCAGCACGATGAAGATATAGGAGAACAGGAGGGGGACATGGAGCTTTTTCTTTGCAGTTATGGCAGCAAGAGCCATGCCAATGACAAGCACTATCAA
>Ga0209417_1007107_pt1 | contig 11009 bp, 13 predicted proteins | sample RifGroF2_FD_184002 | JGI IMG/M metagenome (GOLD analysis project Ga0209417, IMG submission 184002) | Groundwater microbial communities from Rifle, Colorado, USA - Groundwater F2 (SPAdes) (version 2) | ecosystem: Environmental > Aquatic > Deep subsurface > Groundwater | place: Rifle, Colorado... | reverse complement strand
AATTTTGAATACATTAAACGAAGCCGATGCAGAATACAAAAAAATAGCTACTCACTTAATAACGGTTTTTGAAGATAAAGAAATCCTTTTGGCTTGTTTAAAAATTTACGGCGAAGATTTTGAAGTAGATGAGATATTAAAAGAGAAATTTTTTCTCTCCCCGGTTGTGATTTTTCAGCATATCCCCGAATTGCTAAACCAAAAACCGGATAACCTTAAAAATCTAGTTTCGTTGGTTAAAGAACTATTTGAAATGTATAACGGAACAGGCGGAAAATTTCTTTCGGAAATTGAATCGCGGAATCTTTCCGACTCTTTCACACGGTGTCTTGAAAATCCGGATGAAGAAATCAGAATGCTTTCCATTGAACTCCTCTTTTCCTTTGATATTGAAACGGCATTGTTGTTCTCCGATACGATCCTTGAGGATGATAACATGTGGAACAGATTACGCTTGCTGGACTTTTTAGAGATCGTGGTGCATCCCAAAGCTGAAGAGTTGATTACAGCCCTGTCCGCGGATACCGAAGAAATGGTAAGCGAAAGAGCGAATGAAATTTTATCTCAAAATTATTTTCAGAAAACGGATTAAGCAATGTTGAATATGACCCAGTACCCGAATGCTAACATTCCGTCGGCAGCACGATTGATAAAACCTACTCAAGCAGTCCAGCCTCTTACGACTAAATCGTTTGAAGACTGGCGGAAGTATATCTATGACAACTGCGGTATTCTCTTCCAGGAAAACAAAAAATATCTTCTGGAAAGCAGATTGCAAAAAAGAGTTTCACATCTTGGATTTTCTTCGTTTGATGAATATTTCGATCATCTCCGGTTTTCAACGGCAGGGCGAGAAGAAAAAAAATATCTCTACGAAGCGATTACCATTAACGAAACATTCTTTTTCAGAAATCAACCGCAGCTTGATGCGCTTGTTACAACTATTTTACCCCCAATTATTCAAGCTAAAGCAAAAATGGGGAAAAATAAGATCAGAATTTGGAGCGCAGCATCATCATCCGGTGAAGAAGCTTATTCCGTCGCTATCTCCATCATCGATTTGCTAAAACCAAAATTCCCGAATCTCGAAATTGAAATTGTTGGAACAGATATCAGCAATGCCGTGGTTGAAACAGCGCGAAAAGGAATTTATAAAGACTATTCAACACGTAATACTTCAGCATATTATATAAAAAAATATTTCAAAAAAGTGGATACGGGTTTGGAGCTTGACCCGGCGATCAGAAAACTCGTTACTTTTAAGGTAATGAATTTATATGATGACTTTAGCATGAAAACCATGATCAATTTTGATGTGATCTTTTGTGCCAACGTACTCATTTATTTTGATACGCAATCTAAAATTAAAGTTGTTGCCAACCTCTACAATTCGCTTAATAAAGGTGGATTTTTGTTTATTGGATATTCTGAAACGCTGCACAACATTTCAAAAGCATTTAAACTGGTTAGTTTTCCCAAAACTATCGGTTATCAAAAGGAGTAGAAACAGATGAAGAAAGTAATTATGGTTGCCGATGATTCTCCATCTATAAGAAAATTCGTCTCATTCGCATTAACTCTTAAAGGATTTGAGATTCTTCCAGTATGCGATGGAATGGAAGCTTTGGAAAAATTGCCGACTAAAAAAATTCAGCTGCTCATTACAGATCTCAACATGCCGAATGTAGACGGATTTGAGTTGATTAAAGCAGTCCGCAAAAACGATGAACTGAAAGATATCCCCATCATTATCCTAACCTCATTAGCCGGAGACGACGAAGTTGAGAAGGGAATGAAATTCGGAGCTAATTCTTATCTGGTAAAACCTTTCGACCCCAAAAGAATTCTCTACGAAGTATCTAAATATTTAAACTAAGGAGTTTATATGGAACTAAAATTTCTAATTGTTGATGATTCTATGACGATGAGACGCATTGTAATTAATTCCCTCCGTAATCTCGGTTATAGTAATTTTGTTGAAGCCGGGGATGGAAAAGAAGCTCTGGAAAAATTAGGCGCCGACAACACTATCAACTTTATTATTACCGATTGGAACATGCCGGTATTTTCTGGGCTTGATTTGATCAAAGCGATTCGTTCCGATACAAAAGTCGCACACATTCCGGTGCTTATGGTAACAACCCGCGGAATAAAAGAAGATATTATTGAAGCCTTGAAAGCGAAAGTGAATAACTACATCGTTAAACCTTTTACACCCCATATCTTAAAAGAAAAAATTGAACAAATTTTAGCAATTGCGTCTTAAAATGGAGGACAATGTGAAAAAAGCTACTAACCTGTCAGAGTTGTTTGAAAAATTGGATGACTTAAAAAGCGTATTTAAGTACGGTGAAAAACTCATCCCGGTGATTCAAGGTTTGGTTGATTTTATGAGGGACACGGTTCCGCTTTTAGAGAACATCAACAGTTCAATTTCTGAAAGCACCAGCAAAATTCCCAAAGCAACAAATCAAATCCATAATATTACCAGCGCAACTGAATTAGCGACAACAGAAATTCTGGATATTATTGACATTATTTCTAATGATATTTCTGTTGCTGAAGAAGCGATAAGTTCGCTCATCAAAATAGAAAAAGAAAAAGAAGTAATTCTTGGAGAAATAAAAACCTTAACGGGCGGGAATTTGGAAGTGGCGGTGCTGTTTGAACGTTATGAAAAAATAAATAAAGTAAACCCGGTGCTTACTCCGCTTACCGAACTATTTGAAAAAATAAGAAGCAATGTTTACAATATCACGCTGTCGCTTCAAGTTCAAGACATTACAGCGCAACAGCTTGCCGCGGTAAATCATCTTATTGAATCTGTACAAGAAAAATTATCTTCTTTAGTTATAGATTTTGAAGTTACAAATGTAAGCGTTTTGGACTCTTCCGCTATTCAAGTTCCTTTGAACACCACTTTTGATCCTAATGCAAGATATTCGAAATCGGTAGATCAACAAGATGCCGCCGATGAGTTGGTTAAAGATCATCAGAGTAGAACATCTCAAGACGAAATAGACAAGCTGTTTTCATAATATGGAAAATCAATCAAATTATTCAATGCTCAATGATCCTGAAATGAAGGAAATCGTTGAGAGTTTTATTGTTGAGACTAAAGAAATTCTTGAAAATCTTGACACCGATCTTATGCAGCTCGAAAAAAGAGCAGACGATGCCGAATTACTCAATCAGGTTTTCCGTTCGTTCCATACAATAAAAGGAACGTCGGGATTTTTGGGTCTCGATAATCTTACAAAGGTTACTCACAAGTGTGAAGATATACTTAACAAACTCCGTAAAGGAGAAGTTAAACTGAATGCCGGCATCATGGATGGGATACTTATGGCATTCGATAATATTAAAGCGCTTGTTGCAGATATAGCCGGAGAACAAAAGGCGAATGTTCCCGTTGAAGAAACCATTGCCGCGCTTGTGCAAATCCTTCAACAGATGGAAAAGGAAAAAGCCGAAACGCTTGCAGTTAAAGAAGAAGTTAGTCAGGAAGGCGATTATGAGTTTTCCGCAGAAGAGCTAAAACTTATTGCCGAACTTCAAGATGAAGACGATGAACAGCCGAACGAAGCAGTAGAGATTGAAAAATCCGATTTAACTTCCGGCAATCAGCAAAGCATAGAAACCCAATCGCAAAATAAACCCATAGAACCGGAAGTTAAATTACCGGTTCAAGCAAATCAAAATGCCGCGGCAAATTCAGCAGGTAAAAAAAGCGAAGATACCATCCGCGTTGATATTAAAAGGCTTGATGAACTGCTGAATATTGTGTCGGAATTAGTGCTGGGAAGAAACCGCTTAACGCAAGTTAACTCCGAAGCGTTATTAGAATACAGCGGAACAAAACTTTCCCGCGATCTTTCCGAAGCGGTTAAGCTTATTGATATTATGACTAACGAACTTCAGCTTGTGGTGATGAAAACAAGAATGGTTAAGATCGGCAAGGTTTTTAACCGTTATCCGCGTGTGGTTCGGGATCTATCCAAGGAAGCGAAAAAAGTAATTAACCTGAACATGTTCGGGGAAGATACGGAATTAGATAAAACGCTTATCGAAGAAATTAATGATCCGTTGATCCATCTTATCCGTAATTCAGTCGATCACGGAATAGAGTTACCGGAAGTTAGAAAAGCCGCCGGGAAAAGTGAAACGGGAAATATCAATTTATCGGCTGAACAAGACGGCAACAATATAATTATCTCTATTGAAGATGACGGTAAAGGAATTGATCCTGAAGTTATTAAAGAGAAGGCGGTAAGTAAGGGGCTTCTTTCTAAAGAAAGAGCAAAGGAACTTTCCAAGCAAGAAATCTTTAATCTCATCTTTCTACCCGGTTTTTCAACTGCGGAAAAAGTTACCAACATCTCCGGCAGAGGCGTTGGGATGGATGTTGTAAAAACGAATGTTGCAAAACTTCGCGGAATTATTAACGTTGAGTCAACGGTTGGTAAAGGATCAAAAATAACGATCAAACTTCCCCTTACTCTGGCAATTATTCAAGGTATGATCGTTAAAGTTCATAACGATCAATTAGTTGTGCCGCTTAGTTCGGTTATTGAAGTTGTACGTGTGAACATAAATGATATTTATACGATCAACCAGAATGAAGTTATTAGACTTAGAGACAGCGTAATCTCGCTTATCGATGTAAATGATCTGGTTTTTCATAGCAACGGCCGAACAAAAGACGAAGATTGGCAGTATATTGTTGTTGTTGGTGTCGCTGAAAAACGATTTGGACTAAAGGTTGACGCGCTTGTAGGACAGAAAGAAGTTGTGATCAAATCGTTGGGAAGTTATCTCGGCACTATCGAAGGAATTGCCGGTTCTACAATTATGGGAGATGGAACAATTGTGATGATCCTTGATATAAACGAACTGATTAATAAACACGCCGGTTTAGTAGATGTCTAAAATTAAAGTGCTCATCGTTGATGACTCTGCTTTTATGCGCAAGTCAATCGCCATTATGGTTGAAAGCGATAAAGACATTGAAGTTATTGCAACCGCAAGAGACGGAGAAGAAGGATACAATCTGGCGAAAACATTAAAACCGGATCTCATTACGCTTGATATTGAAATGCCGAAAATGGATGGACTGACGGCATTAAAAAAAATAATGAAAGATTGTCCAACTTCCGTTTTGATGGTAAGTTCCCTTACAACTGAAGGGGCAGAAGCTACCCTCAAAGCTTTAGAATACGGCGCTATTGATTTTATTCCGAAGGAACTCTCTTTCGTTAATGTTAACATCATTAAGGTAAAAGAAGACCTAATTAGAAAAATAAAAGATATTGTCCGGCACAGACAATTAAAAGACGGGTTAAGTCGTTTAAGAAGACTAAAAGGTATTGAATCCGCTCGCGCTTCAACAACTGTTACCGTCAATAAAGAAATTCCAAGAGTTGGATTTAAGGCAATCGTACTCGGAGTCTCTACCGGTGGTCCGTTGTCCTTGCAAAAAGTTATACCCAGACTTTCTAAAAAAATCAATGTTCCGATGTTTATCGTTCAACACATGCCCCCAAAATTTACAAAATCCTTAGCTGATCGACTAAACGGAATGAGTGAACTTGAAGTAAAAGAAGCTGAGGCTAATGAGCCTGTTCGGAGTAACGTAGTTTATATCGCTCCCGGGGGATTTCATATGGGATTGAGAAAAAACAGTACGGGACATATCACGGTTGATATCTCGGAAATGCCGAATACTACCTTACACCGCCCTTCGGTAGATGTTATGATGGAATCAGTTATAAACATCTATGGAAAATATACGCTAAGTATTATCATGACCGGAATGGGAAGAGACGGATTGGAAGCTGTAAAACTATTAAAAAATTTGGGCGGTTATTGTATTGCGCAAAATGAGGAAAGTTGTATTGTTTACGGAATGCCGAAAGCCGTTGTAGATTTTGGATGCGCAGATATTATTTCCCCGCTTGAAAAGATTGCTGATGAAATTAATAAGGTGATGATAAGATGAAAGAGAATTTTAAAGAACCGGTTTTTAGAGAAATTGGTATTGATCCGGGAACCAAAACCGGCAACGTAATCAAATCTTCAAAAGCCAACGTTATAGGAAAAACTAAAATATCGGTCGAAGAAGACGGACACGAAAGCGTTAAAGTGATCCTTAAAAAAGATGAAGAGGATACTATTAAGGAAATTAAGTTTGTTTGTACTTGCGGACAAACAAAAACTATTGTACTGGATTATTCAGAGTAATCTATTACTCCGGGGTATTTGTATATGCGGTCTTTGATTTTTATACTCCTAACCTGGATAAGTTGGAACCCAAAAGGGAATTATGAATAGCGATCCGCCGCGGCGGAAGGAATATCGAATTTAGAAGGGCAAAAATTTCATCATTCATTATTCCTTGTTCAATATTCGATATTCAGTTGTACAAACAATATTCTGCCAATCCGCTGCGGACTGTGATCATCCCGCCTAAGTCTGGTGGCTGGCGGTTTTTCGGAATAAAATTGATCTATCGTTTAACCGATAATATACAATTCAACGATTCAACCTTTTATCCATTCATTTGCACTTAATCTTTCTAAAAGAAAATTCTCATTCCTTCCTTCTTTCCTTTTTCTTCTGTACAATAACTTACTATTGGTTATAATTAGCCAGACGAAAAGAGAAATAGGGGATAATAACCGTAAAAACAACCTAATATTCATGGCATTTATTTTGTTTAACTGATTTCAAAAATCAAGAGAAAGAAAATGCCTGGATCCGTTATAAAACAACTTGAAACTTTCGCCGACTTCTGCGTAGAGAAGAATAAAGTGATAAGTAAAAACATAGCTAACACCCAAACCGCAAACTATCGCCGTGAAGATATAGTTTTTAAAAACGTTCTTTCTGAAAGCATGTCGGCTACTTTAAAAGGAACAGAAAGCAAACATTTTGGCGCTCAAGTTAGCGAAGGCGGCGACTCTCAAAATTTTGAACGAGTATTGGACAATAGTACCGAACTTAATTCCGGTGTGAACAACGTGGATATTGATCAAGAAATGGCTGAGCTCGCTGAGAATACTTTAAGATTCAAATTTGTTTCAAAAAAGCTGGGGGACTATTACAAGAACTTACAAGAAGTTATTAAAGGAAGCAGATGAAAATAGGTAGCAATTTCCCCGGATTCGATATCAGTGCTAAAGGCTTGAGTATCCAACGAAAAAAGATGAATCTTATTTCGGAAAATATTGCAAACGCCAACACTATCAACGCTGAAGATAATCAGCCGTATAAAAGAAAAACTCTGGAAGTAAAACAATCGCAGGGTGTTTTTGCAAATTTACCCGCGGAACAAGTTAAGACAATTCCAATGTACACCTCAAACGGAAATCATATCGGCGGGTCAACTTCAACGGGTTTTAGTAATCCCGCTGGCGTATCATCACAAATTGAAAATGAACTCGTAGACAGCACACCGGGAGACAAAGTTTACATGCCCGAAAGTCCCAACGCAGATAAAGAAGGTTATGTTCAACTATCGAACGTAAATATTATAACGGAAATGACCGAGATGATTGTGGCTACAAGAAGTTATGAGGCAAATTTAACAGCATTCAATTCATCAAAACAGATGGCGAAAGATACGTTGGAGATATAGTATGAAGATTTCTGCAAATGCAATCGGTAATTATTCCCCGGTCTATGCAAAAAAACCGTTGCAAGAACAAAAACCGGCTGAAAATATTTCGTTGGCAAAATTCCAGCCGCAAAAAACAAACGGCACCGCGGAACTAACAGGTGCGGAGAAAGAGTTCTTCGCGAAACTTTATCCGGAAGATAAAGCGCAAATTATGGACTATCATTACTACCAAAGGAACGGACAAATGTCCGGTGTAAAAATCGGTTCTATGTTTGATAAAAGAGGTTAATATGCAAATTGAATCAATCGGTAAAGTTTTACCAAATCTATTAAAACCTGCCCTAGCAGAAAAGAAAACCGGAGTTGAGTTCGAAAATGTTTTTTCAGATTTTATCGGCAGTGTAAATAAAACGCAGCTCGACGCAAATCAACTAACAGAAGATTTTCTCGGCGGAAAAAATGTTGAGTTACACGAAGTGATGATTGCCGGAGAGAAAGCGAAAACCAGTTTTGAACTTTTAATGGAAATCAGAAATAAAGCAATTGATATGTATAAAGAACTATCTAGAATGTCTCAATAACTACTATGAATAATAATTTTCTCGACCAAATTATGGGGGTTTTCAATAAGCTTACAATCCAGCAAAGGCTGATTATCGGCGGAGCTACCGTTGGAACGTTTGCTCTAATCATCGTTCTTATCTTCTTTTTGAATGAACCCGTCTACACAACGCTTTATACAAATCTCGCTGAAGAAGACGCTTCCAAAGTGATTGAAGAATTAACCGCGCAAAAAATTCCATTTGTAATAGAAGAGAACGGAAAAGCAATAAAAGTTCCGAAAGAAAAAGTTTATGAAACAAGATTAACCCTTGCCGGAAAAGGAATTCCCAATTCAGGAATTATCGGGTATGAAATATTCGATAAAAGCACAATGGGAATGTCTGAATTCATGCAAAAAATAAATTACAAAAGAGCGCTCGAAGGTGAACTTGCCAAAACAATTATGGGACAAGATGGGGTTGAAGCCGCTAAAGTGCTGATCGTACTTCCGCCAAAATCTATCTTTAAAGATGAAGAAAAACTTCCAACGGCTTCGGTGGTATTGAAATTAAAAAACAATTTCACTTTGTCTAAAACCAATATCGCTGCGGTTATAAATTTGGTTTCAAGCAGTGTTGAAGGGCTTCTTCCAAACAAAATTACTTTGTTGGATACGCGCGGCAGATTACTTTCAAAAGAAACAGATGAAAATCCTCTCGCTGTTTCAAGTAGTAAGCAATACGAAATAAAGCAACAAGTTGAAAATTATCTAGTTTCAAAAGCGCAGGGAATGCTTGATAATGTTTTGGGTTACGGCAACGCGATGGTTCAGGTAAATGCGGAAATAAATTTTGATCAAGTTGAAAAAACGATGGAAACGTATGATCCCGAATCTCAAGTAGCGGTAAGCGAGCAAACCATCAAAACCGAGAACAACGGCAGAAATATGAGCGATTCTTCAGCCGCAACCAATCAAAACAGCACCACCAATTACGAAATAAGCAAAACTATTCAAAGAGTTATTGAAGGTTCGGGAAATATCAAACGGATGAGTGTTGCCGCTGTTATCAACGATGTTCAAAAAGAAGTTAAAAAAGGGGACAACGTAAAAATTGTTAATGAACCGCAGAGCCCTGCGCAGATGAAAAAACTTGAAGAAATAATTAAGAACGCGATCGGTTACGATCCGAATAGACAGGATCAACTTTCCGTTGTTAATATAAACTTTCAACCGAAAACCTTTGATGATGTACAAGTAGAAAAAAGTTCGTTCTTTGACAATCCCGAAAAATGGATCAACGTTCTGTTTGTACTGGGTGGAATCATTGCTTCACTTTTTATCCTTAAAGGATTGATGCAACGGTTGAAAAATGAAAAAATTATTATCGGCACAATTAATCAAGCCAGCCTGGCGTATGATACCGGTAATGCTCCTCCTCTATTCGCAAATAACGAACCTAAATCGATAGCGCCATCCCTTCATAAAAAGAAAATTCATCCGGTGGGCGATATAGAAGATGATATTTCTGATGAAGCGCTTGGCAAAAAATCACAACAGGAAAAAATAACGAACTACGTTTCCAAAAATCCAATTGACGCAGCAAAACTAATAAACGCATGGTTACACGAAGATGAGCTCTAAAGAAAAATTACCGGTAAAAGAAAACCGGAGTACTAAAAATATTTCCGGTGTTCAAAAAGCGGCGCTGTTAATGATCGCCTTTAACGTTGATACGGCGTCCGAAGTGATCAAACACCTCGATCCTTCCGATATTGAGTTGATCTCAACCGAAATTACGAAAGTTCGTAACATCCCTTCCCAGATAGTGGAAATGGTGATGGAAGAATATTACAACATGGTTGTTGCCCGTGAATATGTTTTAGAAGGCGGAATTGAATTTGCCCGCGCTGTGCTTGAGAAATCATTTGGAATAAGCAAGGCGATGGAAATAATTGAGAAGGTAAAAAACCTTACTACCCTTAAAGGATTTGATGTATTAAAAAAAGCGGACTCTTCGCAATTGGTTAATTTTTTAAGCAAGGAACACCCTCAAACTATCGCTTTAATTTTAGCGCATCTTAACCCTGAACATACGGCAAAAGCGTTGCAGGAATTGCCAGATAATTTGAGACACGATGTTGTATTTAGAATTGCTACACTCGGTAAAATATCTCCGCAAACACTAAAACAAATTGAAAAAGTTGTTGACGAAATGGCAGGACTTTCTATGGGGCAATCGCTCAGCAAAATCGGGGGAACAAAAAACCTGGCTTCTGTTTTGAATAGAACTACGGTTAGTCTTAGCAAAGATATTATGCTAAAACTCGAAGAAAAAGACCCGGACGTTGCATTAGAAGTAAAAAGATTGATGTTCTTGTTTGATGACATCGTGAATATTCAAGATAAAGACATCCAAAAAATTCTTAGAGTTGTTGATAGAAAAGACCTTGCTCTTTCTCTTAAAATTGTTGATGAGAAATTGAAGAATAAATTCTTCCTTAATATGTCTGAGCGCGCCTCCGATCTGTTGAAAGAAGAGTTGCAGTACATGGGAATGGTTAAACTTAAAGAAGTTGAAGCTGCACAGGCAAAAATAATCGATGCGGTAAAACTGCTCGAAGAAGAAGGAGAAATCTCACTGAATCTCCGCGGAAACAAGGAAGAAGTATATGTCTGATGTTCTTCAATTAAATGTGAAGCCGAAAAAACTGAACTTCAAAATAAAAAATGCTTCGTTTGAAGAATTCACGGCGCTCCCGAATCATGAGAACACGCTCGAAAAGCAATTGATGCAGAAATATGAGACGGGAGTTGCCGACGGACGAAATGAAATGAAAAAGGAGTTGG
>Ga0209417_1007106_pt1 | contig 11010 bp, 10 predicted proteins | sample RifGroF2_FD_184002 | JGI IMG/M metagenome (GOLD analysis project Ga0209417, IMG submission 184002) | Groundwater microbial communities from Rifle, Colorado, USA - Groundwater F2 (SPAdes) (version 2) | ecosystem: Environmental > Aquatic > Deep subsurface > Groundwater | place: Rifle, Colorado... | reverse complement strand
TCTTCTAAAGTGGTTTGTTGTCTTTAGGAAGATTGCTTCGTAAAAAAAATCAATGACTTAAAAGAAGTTTCAAGCCTCGCAATGACAACTAAAGACCCTAATATTTACAAGCTGGGCAAAGATTTTCACATTCAGGCGAATAATAATTTATTGCTATTCCACACTTTGAACATACTGGAAAACCGTTATTTTTGCGCCATTGCTGTGTTTTTAAATCTTTTATTATTATATTAAACATTTTTTCTTTCATTTCTTCCGAGCTGAATTTTTGGTCTTTTAAAGAATCTTTTATTGATTCAACAACGCTTTCGGGAAGTTGTATTTTTTTTAAATCTTCTTCTGAAAAATTCTTTTCTATTTTATAAAAATTTTTATTTTCTTCTTCTTTTTTCTGTTTTATGTCTTCTTTCAGCTCTTCCCATAATTTTGAATCAAAAAAAATATCTTTTATGTTGTAATTAAAATCTTTTGCGACAACTTTTATTTTTTTTATAATATCCTCTTTAAAAAAACTTAATTCCTGTGATACAGCAGGAGAAGAAACTGCAACAGTCAAAATATCTTCGCCCTGTCTTGATTGAAGATAAACAACTTTTGAAGAATTTTGGAATTTTGGACCGACTATTTTTGACCATAATTTAGCAAATTCCTGTTGTTTAAGACCTTTATCAAGCCCTAAATCAACCATTACTGTATTTAGCACGCTGTCTAAAAGATTAAAAGAATTTTGATTGTTATTCATTGTCAACTTTCTTTTGATATTCCAAATTGGAATATCAGCTTTATCCGTTATTTCTTTTTATTTTATCGTTATATATTTTGGCTGGAATAAGAACCGCAAATAAACCTGTTAAAACACCTACTGTAGTACTTGTTAAAGTTATAGGAAATTTGAATTTTTTTAAAAGTTTTTCTGCCATTAATTTTTGTTCTTCTTTATCATCTTTGACAAGTTTTTCGGCTTTTTTCTTAACCCACTCGGCAGCTATATCTTTTCCTATATCCAATCCTAAAACCCTTCCTACTCCTGATGCAGAAATAGCTGTCAGCATTATTGTTTCTTTTTTGATGGGTGTTTTAGGAGAGAAATTTTCTTCTTTATTATTAATCTTATTGTTCCTAAAATAAATTTGTTTTTGATAAGCAGGATAATTGTTTAATATCATATTCCTTTTACTCCCGTTTTTTCTGTAAGAAAATTATTTTACAATTTTACCTGATTCAATATTATAAACAAGCACATCTTCAAGAAATTTTTCATTAAAACCTGAAATATCCGTTGTTGTAATGATTGTTTGAGTGTCTTTTTTTATTGAATTCAGCAAATAATTTTGTCTTGTCTTATCGAGTTCCGCCAGAACATCATCCAGAAGCAAAACAGGGCTTTCGCCTATAATATTTTCAATAAAATCAAGTTCTGAAAGCTTTAAAGCAAGCACAATAGTCCTTTGCTGTCCCTGCGAGGCAAAACTTTTAGCTTCTATATTGTTTATATAAAAAGAAACATCATCCCTGTGAGGACCTATAACTGTTTGGGTTCTTGCTATTTCTTCATTTATTTTTTCCTCAAAAGTTTTTTTGTATAATTCCAGAATCTTTTCAGGAGGCATTATTTCATCTTCTCTTGCGTTAAAACTCCCTGATATTGTTGAATTATACTCTAAAACAAGGTCTTCTTCTTCCAGAGAAATATTTTTGTGTTTTAAGTTAGCTATACTCTGGACTTCTTTAAGATATTTTTGTCTTAAATGAATGATGTTGCTTCCTGAAATAGAAATTTGCTCATCAAAAACCGACAAAGTATCCTGCTGAACTTTATTTAAATGAAAATTTCCTTTAAATTCCTTTAATAAATTATTTCTCTGGGTTCTAATTTTGTTATATTTATTTAATCTGTCTTTATAAGCGGGATAAATCTGGCTTATGGCGTCATCAAGCCATCTTCTTCTGTCGGACGGCGCGCCTCTTAATAAAAGCAAGTCTGAAACCCCAAAATTTACAACTACAAGATGCCCTAAGTACTGGGAATAAGAAGACTTTTTTAATCCGTTAACTTTTATAAGCTTTTGTTTTGGAGGGTTTATGGCAACGCTTATTTCTATATCAGTATCATTTTTAATTAATTCCGCGCTTAAAAAAGCCGAATCACTCCCCTTTTTTATGACTTCGGAATCATTGTTAGCCCTAAAAGAGGAAAGGGTGGCTAAGAAATAGATACTTTCCAGCAAATTTGTTTTACCCTGCGCATTTTTTCCTAAGAGTATTATTTTATTCCCTGAAAAATCTATTTCGCAGGAATCATAATTTCTGAAATTTATGAGTTTTAACCTTTTTAAAAACATTTATTTCTTTTAATTAACCTGAACAGGCATTATGAGACAAAGAAAATCGTCTTCGCTTGCAGGCTTAAATAAAGTACCCGCTAAAGCTCCGTTAAGCTCTATTAAAACTTTATCAGAATCCACTACTTTTAAGAAATCCTGAATATATTTGTGGTTAAAAGCTATATTTAATTCTTCTGTCGTGAATTCAACTTCTATTTCATCGCAGGAATCCCCTAAATCAGGAGTATCAGCGGTTAATTTAAGTTTATTATCGTTAAAATTCATTTTAACAATATTTGTTCTTTCATTAACCATTGTTGAAGCTCTTTCTATAGCCTGATTTAATAAATTTTTCTCCGCTACTGCTTTTATTTCATAATTTTTAGGAATTAATTGCTCATAAGCAGGATATTGTCCTTCAATAAGCCTTGATGTTATGTATCTGTCTTTTAATTTAAATAATATCTGGCTGTTTTTAACAGTGATAGAAACTGTTTTATCTTCAACGCCTGATAAAATTCCGGCAAATTCCTTTAAAGTCCTGCATGGAATAACTACTGAATAATCTTTTTTCTCTTTATTTTCAATTTTTTCTTTAACTCTTGTAAGTCTGTTTCCATCAGTAGCAGCCATTTCAAGACTATTTTCTTTTATTTTAAACAAAACACCGCTTAAAACATTATTTGTATCGTATGTTGCCGTTGCGAAAGTTGTTTGTTTAATTGCTTTTAACAGCGGATTTATGTCTATGTTTATGAATTCATCTGACTCAGGGTATTCAATCTGAGGAAATTCGCTTGCAGAGATTCCTTTTATGTCAAATTTTGCTTTGCCGCATTTTATTTCCATTAAATTATTATCTTCGTTAAGATTAAAACTAACCGCTTCACTGGGTAATTTTGAAATAATTTCAAAAAGTTTTTTGGAAGGTAAAGTAATACTGCCTTTTTTTACAATAATTGAAGGAATATTTATTTCTATTGAAATATCAAGATCGGTTGCGCAAAGCTTTAACATTTTATCTTCAACGGTTTCTATTAAAACATTTGATAAAACCGGCTGAATTCCACGTGAAGCCGCTGCTTTTCCAACAACATTTAAACCGTTGTAAAGAACATCTTTTTGAACTGTAAATTGCATAATATTTTTTATCTCCTTAACTTTTAAAAAAATTTTTATTACTAAATATATTTTACTTACTAAATAAAATATATTAATTTATAAATTTAGTAGTAGTAGAGCGGTCAATTTTCTGTATAAAACCTATTTTAAACCAAATATAGATTAAAAAAAGACTGTATAAAACATGTCATGAGAGAGTGCAAAGAAAGAAAGTTTTGAACATGGGGTAAAGTTTTCTACATGTTTTTTCTACAACAACAACAAGGTTTTAAACAAATTTCAAACAGGTTTTGAACAAGAGGTGTATTTGGTTAAGTTTTGTAATTTTTTATTCTTCTTTAAAATCACTGGCTTTTATATTATGAATCCATTTGCTGAATTTATGTTGATCATAGCTTAAAGAAAATTCATTTAAAGCTTCGAGTAAAACCTTGCCGCTTTTGGTTTTTCCTATAAGCAAAAAAACTCCTCTTTTGTTTTTTAGGATACCTATTTCGTTGTGAATAATCCTCTCCACATTGTTTTCGGGATTTTTTGACAGCTTTTCTTTTAACCATCTTGTTAATAGGAGCAAAGAAGGAATTTCAGAATTATAAGTTTTTATATATTCAGAAAAAGATTTAATTATCATTTTTTAAAAAAATCCTTGTCATTGCGAGGAGGCGCGGCGCGCCGGCGCGGCAATCTAATAATATTACATTTTAACCCGAATTTTAAAAAACTTTTATCTTAATATTTCTTAAAATATTTTAGAAAAGTATCATTTTTTTTATTCAGGGTTTTTAAAACAAATAGAAATTTAAAATATTATTAAAATGCTGAAGTTTCGGATAATTTTATTAATAAAGGAAAAATAAAAATGTCATTTCAAATACAAAGACCCGCTTTCGGTTGTAAAAAATATTGTACAGAATCAGTTAATTTGCTGGAAAAAGAAGGCGTAAATCACAAGAAAGCTATAAAAATAGTAAAAAAAATGGTAAAAGATAAAGATGGCGTCGCAAGAATTGAGCATCTTTGTCCAAATACGCATGAAGGTATCGCCAGTTGGGTTTTTAAAATAATCGAAAGCACAGCCGGTATTATTGCTAAAATGAATAAATAAAAAAAGGAGAAATAATATGCAAATAAGAAAAATTTTTACAGGAATATCAAATACTGTAGCAGAAATGAGACCTAAAAATTGGAAAACCGTTTTTGAAAAGGGTCCAGAAGTGGTACAACAAAATATAAAAACAGGCAATTTTAGATCCAGCATGTATGATATGTGTTATGGTGGTACGAATTGGGTGCCCGGTAATCATTGGATGGCATAAAAATAATTATTTTATTCTTTTATGCAAATAATTTTTAGGGTTTTTGCCGGAATATTCGGCGACTATTTGTCCGTTGCCGTAAAGCTTATATTTATAAATTGTAAGCCCATCAAGACCCACAGGACCGCGAGCATGTGTTTTGTTTGTGCTAATTCCAACTTCTGCCCCCAAGCCATACCTGAAACCGTCAGCAAACCTCGTAGAAACATTACAGTAAACCCCTGCTGAATCTACAAGATTCATGAATAAATCTCTGTTTTGTTTGTTTTCTGTGACGATGCAGTCCGTATGTCCTGAGCCATAAAGATTTATATGGTTTATGGCTTCTTGAAGAGAATCTACTATTTTTATTGAAATAATTTTATCGCTGTATTCTGTTTTCCAGTCTTCTTCTGTGGCTAGTTCTATATTGTTAACTATTGATTTAGTGTGATTATCGCCTTTTACAAGAACGTCTTCTTTTTTGAATTCTAAAATCAAGTCAGGCAAAAATTTTTCAGCGATGTCTTTATGGACAAGTATTGTTTCTACAGCGTTGCATGCCGCAGGATATTGAATTTTTGAATCGATAGAAACTTTTAAGGCTTTATTAAAATCAGCGAATTCATCAATATATATATGGCAAATTCCTTCTGTATGCCCCAGTACCGGTATTTTTGTGTTTTCCTGAATATATTTAACAAGATTATTGCTCCCTCTGGGGATTAAAAGATCAATATATTTGTCCATTTTGAGAAGTTCTTTAACGTCTTCCCTTGTTTTTATAAGATTTATGGCGTTTTCTGGAAATTCAGGAACGGTTAAAAGAGCTTCATTGATTAATTTAACAAAGATTTGATTTGAGTTTAAAGCTTCAATACCGCCTTTTAGGATGACGGAATTAGCTGATTTTATTGCAAGAGAAACTATTTGTGGAACAACATCGGGTCTTGATTCAAAAATAACTCCGATTACTCCTATAGGGCAGCTTACCCTGTAAAGCTCAAGATCTTTATCAAGTTCCATCCCCCATAAATTTTTATTTACAGGATCTTCAAGTTTTATAACATCTTCGATTCCTTTTATAATTACGTTTATTTTTTCTTCATCAAGCTTAAGCCTGTCATATAAAGGTTTTGATAAAGACCCGTTTTGTAATAAATTATCTGCGGCGGCTAAATCTTTTTTATTTTCCTGAAGAATAATATTAATATTGTTTTTTATATGTTCCGCAACTTTTAAAAGAGCATGATTTTTGATTTCTTCGCTTACAGAAGCCAGTTTATATGAAGCCAGTTTAGCGCTTTGCGCTATTTTTTCCATTTTAATATCCTTTTTTAAATTGTTTTTACACCCACCCCCAACCCCCTCCCTCAAGGGAGGGGGCTAGAGTTAGTTTTTGGGCTCGCTACGGTCGCTTCGCTCCCTGCTCGCCCTTTTTGTTTTTATTTCAATTATTTTCATAAAACCCAAAATTTAATTTTAAATGAATATATCTAAAGAATAACCATATTATCCCTTGTTATTATGGTGTCGTAGTTTTTAAACCCTAGAATTTTTTCTATTTCATTAGAATGTTTGCCGATTACTTTCTCGCATTCACTGCAAGAGTAATTAGTCATGCCTTTTGCAAATTCTTTTCCTTCTTCGTCAAGAATACTTACAACCTCGCCTTTTTTAAAAGAATTTATTATTTCAATAATACCTACAGGCATAAGGCTGGCTTTTTTTTCGACAAGCGCTTTCTTGGCGCGGTTGTTGACTTTTATATAGCTGTTTATGTTTGTGGCATAAGCAATCCATTTTTTTCTTCCTGACAGGTTTTCTACAGGTAAAAATAAAGTTCCAATTTCCTCTCCGTTAAAAATTTTGTTTATAATGCCGGATTCTTTGCCGTTTGCAATCAAAAGCATTCCTCCTGAGTGCATTACAACTTTTGCGGCTTCAATTTTTGTTTTCATGCCGCCTCTACCGCCTTTTGAAGCTTCAAAACCAAGAGATTCTATATCGGAAGTCATTTCAGTAACAACAGAAATAATTTTTGCTTCTTTGTTTAATCTCGGGTCGTCATCGTAAAGCCCGTCTATATCAGACAAAATTACAAGCAAATCAGCATCAAGCTTGCTTGTAACAAGGGCAGAAAGCTTGTCGTTATCACCAAAACAAACTTCAACATCGTTTTCTTTATAACATTCAAGTTCGCTGGTTGATACGGTATCATTTTCGTTGATTATAGGAATTACACCAAGCTCAAGAAGAGTACTCAAGGTGTTTCTAAGGCTTAAATATTTTTTTCTGTTGGCAAAATCATCAGCAGTAAGAAGAATTTGAGCTGTAATTATATTAAATTTTTCCAGCGCTTCTTCGTAAAAATGCATTAATTTTCCCTGTCCTACAGCGGCGCAGGCTTGTTTAACGCTTATAGGGTCAAATTTTTCCGTGTTGGGTAAAAACTTTGCCCCCATTCCGACGGCGCCCGAGGTTACAATAATAATTTCTTTTCCTTCTTTTTTTAAATCAGATAAAGACTCTATGAAAGAGTAAATCCTTGACAGCGCGATATTTCCGTCTTTGTTTGCAATAGTGCTTGTCCCGAGTTTAAAAATGATTCTTTTTGCTTCTTTAATTTTTTTTCTAAAATTCATTATAGATTTTCCAATTTTATTTTTTTTATTATACCTTTTTAAACAAATTTCTGTTGAAAACAGTAATGCGAAAAAACTTAAACATCGCAAGAACAAGACAGGCAATCGGGTTTTAAATAATCTTTACGATTTTGTAACATTTCTACACAACCTATTAATCTTTGCTAAAATATATTAATGCGTAGCATAATATACTTAAAAAGTGCTATGTTAAATCTTTTTCTATCTGTTAAAAATCGGGATTGGAGATATAAGCTTTTATGGAATATGGTCAGGAATTAGATAAAATAAAAACGGAAGTTACAAACTCCGGTAAAAAACTTGAAGATTTATCACAATTAATGCAAAATCTTTCCGGCTTAACAAAACTTCAAGACTCAATAAATAATTTTCAGGAAGACAATGTTTTAAACAGAATTGAAACAAAAATAGATATTCTTGCGCAAACTGATTATTCTGAACTTTTTAATTTTTCTGTGGACAATTTAAAAGATGATTTAGCTGAAAAAAACGATGTTTTAACCCAAAAAATAAACTCTGCTGAAGAATTAAATATTCAATTTTTGAATAATTTAAAAGTTGATTTAGCTGAAAAAAACGATGCTTTAACCCAAAAAATAGGCTCTGTTGAAGAATTAAATATTCAATTTTTGAATAATTTAAAAGATGATTTAGCTGAAAAAAATGATGCTTTAACCCAAAAAATAGGCTCTGTTGAAGAATTAAATATTCAATTTTTGAATAATTTAAAAGATGATTTAGCTGAAAAAAATGATGCTTTAACCCAAAAAATAGGCTCTGTTGAAGAATTAAATATTCAATTTTTGAATAATTTAAAAGATGATTTAACTGAAAAAAATGATGCTTTAACCCAAAAAATAAGCTTTGTTGAAGAATTAATCAGTCATTTTTCTGATAATTCCGAAAAAGATATTTTATCAAATTTAGCTTGTCTTGAAACCAAAATAACCGAAATAAGCGAAAATATTTCCTCTTCTTCACAATTTGACGATTTTCAAGAAACCTTAAACAGCTTAAATAATACCCTTTATTTAATCAAAACAGATATTGAAACTGTCATAAACAATCCTGATACCGAATTGATCAAAAGCAAAATTAATTATATAAGCACAAAACTCAACGATTATAATGAAACCATTGAAAATAAAATAAGTGAAATAACAGAAAATCTTTCCATTAAACAAGACTTAGATTCTGTAACAAGTTCTATCCAGGGTTTACACTCCAATATTGATAATTTAAGAGAAAATTTTGAAAATAATAATACCTTGCCGATGTTTGAAAATATTCAAAATTCTTTAAATACTGTCTTAGAAAAACTGCAAAACAATACCAATTTTTATAATTCTTCTTTAGAAGATTTAGCTTTCTTAAAAGACAATTTTTATAAAATAAATGAAAAATTCTCGGAAATAACTCATTTAATCCGTACAAATACCGCTGAAAGCGAAGAATTAAATAACAGGTTTGAAAGCAATATTACCAGTTTTAATTCCGGCTTTCACAATATTTATGAACGGTTTAATAATCTTGATAATACTTTTAACAGCAGTTTTGCTGATTTTAAAGTTTGTATTCAGGATATTTATGATCAATTCAGCACTATTGACAGCAGAAGCGACCTTGATCAACTGAAATTTTATGTTCAATCCTTTAATAACAAGATTTTAAGCATTGCCGAAATTCTTGAAACATTAAAAGAAAACAATTTTTCTCTAAAAATAGACAACCGGGAAGGTGTTCAAGAGCTTCAAGAAACTAAAAATAAAATCGAACTTTTAAATAATAATATTTGTACTGTTTTAAACAAAATTGACAATAACACTTCCGCAGAAAACGAAAAATCTGAAAAAGTTAATGAAAAACTGAATTATATCCTTAATGAAACCCAAACTTTTTCGAATAAAATTTCCGATGAATTTTCTTCTCTTGCAAGTCCTTTGTCTACAGCAATAGAACTTACAGGCGGCTTAAAAGAATCCATTGACGAGCTTCTTTCCAAGGATGATATGCAGGTAAAAAAAGAAACTGCCGAACTTCTTGATAAATTTGAAACCGTCTACAAAAACTCCGAAAATAATTTTGAATACATTTTTAATGCTTCAAAATTATTTTATGAAAAACTGGAAGAAGTAAAAAACGACTTCAGTAATGTTTCTTATGATACAAATTCAAAAATCGAGGATTTCCTTTCAAAAGCTGATTCTATTGAATTTAAAATCCAAAACAATTTATCAACCTCAGAAAATGCTCTTAATTCTTTAAAAAACATTTCCAGATTTACAGAAACCCAGATAAACCTGACCAGTGAAAGCATTAATCTTCTAAAAACAGGTCTTGCTGAATTATCTGAAGAATTTGGCTTCTTTAAAAATGATATTACCGATATAAGTTCAAAAATAAACAAACTTATTTTGAACGAAAAAGAAAATTCCACTTCATTCATTTCTTCCTTCCTTGGTTTAAAAGAAGAAATGAATAAAATTTTTGAAGCAAATCTGGAAAATTTAAATAAAACAGGCGAAAAAATCGTTAAAAATATTTCGCCTGAACTTAAAGATTTAAACAAAAAAATTGATAAAGCCGAAGAAATTTCAGCTGAAACACTTGAAACAGCTAAAGAAGTGAAAGACGCGCTTGTTTATATGGCGGAATGGTTTGATTCCGCAGGCAAATTACTTGAAGACAACAACAAAAATTCAAAGAAAACTTCAACAGAAATCGAAAAAACAAATTCTGTTATAAAAAGAACCGAAGAAAATTTAACCGAACAAATTAAAAGGATTTCAGACAAATTAAACCGCTTTGAAATAAGAATAGAAAGCATTGAAGGAAAAATTGAAAAACTTCATGACCAACAAAGTAATAGAGAAGTTTTAAATGTTCTTTCGGACATTCTTGAAAAAGTAGATATTGCAAACGAAAGAAGTAAATCTAACGAGTTTACGATAAGCAGACTTGAAAATCTTGAATTAAAACTGGAAGAACTTGAATCTCAAAAAACAATAAAAAGCAGAAAAAGACTTGCACAAGAAAAAGTTTAAAAATGCTTATTGAAGTTAAAAATATATCTAAAAGCTTTGATGATAATGTAATTCTTGAGAACATTAATTTTTCTGTTGATGCCAGCGAAACCCTAGCTATTGTAGGTTTTAGCGGCTCAGGAAAAAGTACTGTTTTAAAAATCATATGCGGTCTTGAAGAAATTGATTCAGGCGAAGTAATTCTTGGTGACAAAGAAATCGGCATGGCTTTTCAGTATTCGGCTCTTTTTGACTCAATGTCCGTCTACGAAAACGTCGCTTTTGCTTTAAAAGAAAGAACAAAATTTAAAAAACTTTATACAGAAACCCAAATTAAACAAATAGTTCAGGAAAAACTTGAAACAGTAGGTTTATCAGGGATTGAAGAGAAATTTCCGAGCGAATTATCGGGCGGCATGCAAAAACGTGTAGGATTTGCGCGCGCCATTGTTACAAATCCGCGAATTATTCTTTATGATGAACCGACAGCCGGTCTTGATCCTGTTTCTTCAACCGTTATAGAAGAATACATCGTAAAATTAAAAAACGACCTTCATGCCGCATCTGTTGTCGTTACACA
>Ga0209417_1007103_pt1 | contig 11014 bp, 7 predicted proteins | sample RifGroF2_FD_184002 | JGI IMG/M metagenome (GOLD analysis project Ga0209417, IMG submission 184002) | Groundwater microbial communities from Rifle, Colorado, USA - Groundwater F2 (SPAdes) (version 2) | ecosystem: Environmental > Aquatic > Deep subsurface > Groundwater | place: Rifle, Colorado... | reverse complement strand
AAGACAGATAATTTCAAACAACAATTCAATCAAATACTGAATCACAACAAAGAATTATTTGACGAACCTACGCGATGGCAGACAAAATTAGTCGCGGAATCACCATTAATTACCGACTTTGAAAATATTTGGAAACAACTGAAAGATATTTACAAAATAGAACTTTCGGCATTGGCATTTACTGAAATACCGAATGAAGAAAAAGTAGCAGAACAATTTAAAAAATTGATGAAATTGATTCAATGAAATTCAAAGAAGGAACATTAGAAACCGAAGTTATGGAGTTATCCGCGGAACATGTCTATTGAACAACGTAATCTCAAAATAGGAGAAGAATAAAATGGAAGTCAAAATAGAAGATAACAAGCTCATCATCACAATTGAGCTACAGAAACCAACACCCAGCGCCTCCGGCAAAACATTAGTTGTAGCTACCACTCATGGAAACATGCAAACACAGTGTATAATCGACGGCAAGAATGTAGTACTTGGATTAAACGCTTACATAAAAAAATAGCTTTCGGCAACTTTATAGTCCTTTGAGATTATATTAGTAAATATGGAATAACAATATTAAATACTTGTAAGGAAAGACCCACCTTCTTTTAAAAAAAATATAATTTTATAATTTCGGTAATCTACTTTAATCCTCTCACAATTGCCTTTTAATTTTTATAAGATCTCACCCGTTTGATTGTTTCGTTAAAAGAATTAGGAATGTTTCATTGAAAGAATTTGACAATTCTTTTGCAATTTAGGAGGAAGGTATGGGGGGAAGGTTATACAATCGTGTAATATATTTAAAACAAAAAAACCTTATAAGTGATTATCTTATAAGGTTTTAATACTGTGGGGGCTGAAGGAGTCGAACCTCCGACCCTCTGCTTGTAAGGCAGATGCTCTAAACCAACTGAGCTAAGCCCCCTTGGGGAAATTTCAAATTGTAAAAAAAACAAATAATAAAATGTTTTTCAAAAACCGATACAAATATCTTACTTTGAGATCAGAATTCCAAACACTTTCAAAATTTTTTGAGCGGAAGACGGGACTCGAACCCGCGACGTCAAGCTTGGGAAGCTTGCATTCTACCACTGAATTACTCCCGCAAATTTCTCTCGTAAACTTAATTGTTATTTCGCTTTCCTTCAACACTTTTTTTATTTTTTTTGAAGAAAATCCATTTACTGTTTCAAATCTTTTTTTTAGAAACGCATTTGTTTATCTTTGCTCAGTTATAAACTCAAAGGAATCAATACAAGAATGGATGAAAAAATAAATCTTGCCGGTATGAGGATGAATTATACTTCGGCGCCTTTTGATAAAGCTCATGTGTTAAAAAATCCAATTGCCCAGTTTAAAGTGTGGTTTGATGAAGCGGTTCTCTCTAAAATCGAGGAACCGAATGCAATGACTCTGGCAACCGCATCGAATGAAGGAATGCCCAATGCGCGAATCGTCCTACTCAAAGAATTTGACAAAAAAGGATTTGTGTTTTATACAAATTATGAAAGTCAAAAAGGAAAAGAGTTAGAAAAGAATACTGCTGCCGTATTACTTTTTTTTTGGAAAGAATTGGTCAGACAAGTTCGCATTAATGGGAGTGTGAAAAAGATTTCACATGAAGAATCAAACGAATATTTTCATTCGAGACCGAGAGAAAGTCAACTCGGTGCCTGGGCTTCAGAACAGAGCAGTAGAATTCCAAATAGAAAGTTTTTAGAAAATAAATTCACTTCTTTCCAGAATAAGTTTGACAGAAAAGAAATTCCGCTCCCTCCTTTTTGGGGAGGTTATAGAGTCCTTCCAACAGAGATTGAATTTTGGCAAGGGAGAGAAAACCGTTTGCACGACAGAATTCTTTATAGTCTGATCGAGGATGAATGGAAGATCAGTCGTCTTTCTCCTTAGTGAAATAATCAATTTCTTTTAACAAGAATCACCTGCGCTCTATCAGCTTTTGCGACAGTAGCAAAAAAGTTTTTGTATTCGGTATATTTTTCTGCGGGGATGGAATAATCATTTATCTGGATCTTCCTCACAAACACGATCTTTGAATCCGCATCAACTATTGTTTTGGAACTGAACTCACCAAAAGAAGAATTAATATTTACCAGCCCCGGAACCGTTTCAACTATATAATCTTTCGGAACTGAATAAGTTATGGAATCAACATCCAAATAAGGATAATCAAATCTTATAGGTGATAATCTTTTTTCTACATGTTTTGGAACAGAAGTCCTTCTCGACATCAAATTGGGGTTGAAGAAAATCCTTTTCCCGGATACGGTTGCATAACGAGGTAATGTTAGCTCCAGATTTAAATTAATTTTATTACTACTATCATCCGTAAAGACATAATTATTTAAAAATATTTCAGGGACTTCAAATAGATCCTTCATCCATTCCTCTTTTTCTAAAGGAATTGATTTAGCAGAAATTGGATTCACATAATCATATTGGTCTCCATACCAATTAATTGACGCTTTTATTTTGGTTTCCGTGTTTGTCAAAGAGACCGTAATATTTTTTTGCTGTACGTTCTGCAATGCGTTGCTTGAAGGAGTTCGAACAACTACTCCCCCTTCCGGTAAGACCATTAAAGCGCCACGGTTTTCATTATTCTTCCCGATTCTACCCGCGGGTTTTGTTTGACTTGTACATTCCAACCAAACGGTATCTTTTTCAACTGGAACACATACAACCGCGTGGTTAAATTGATTGCTTGGAAATTCTTGTATCAACGGAAGACGTTCGTCCCCCGTTTTTATTAACACCGGATACCCGGTAATTCCAGCCTCTTTCAATAAGGCAACCATATAATTTGAAAGCGCCTTGCAATCGCCATAACCTCGTTGGTGAACATACGCCGCATCAAAAGGCTGCCACCCGCCAATACCAAGTTGAACGCTAACGTATCGCGTACGGCTTTGCATGTATCTATATAACTTAGAAATTTTTTGTTTGGTATTATCGGAAAAATCAAAAGCGTTTCTGATCTCTTTTTTTGCTTCTTCCGGAAGTAATTCTTTCCCTTTGTACAGGTTGTTAATCCAACCGCCAAATTCTTTCCATGAAAGCATACTTCCTTTATAACCGGCAATTTCAAAATTGGATGGGGCTATTTTTACAATCGTCGCAACATCTTCTATATCATCTCCGTAAACATCTCTTGAAAGTTTTGGTTGATTATTTTCAAACCACGAATAAAGTTTTTTACTTCCCTCTTCAGATATTGAAGGAGTCAATGAATCACGGTTGCACCAATAACGGAGTTTTTGATCTGCCGGAAAAAGAACTTCAAATCGGCTTAACTCAACCGGATCAGTTGATAGTCTTGAAAACCACGTAGGCCAGTTCAAGTACCCGTCATAGGAAATTTCGTAAGTGTATTCTACGGTATAGGGGAAAGTATCATAATATAATTCCGCAACTTTTACACGGTTATCCTCATACAAAGAATAACCGCTAATAGCGCTGTAATCTTTTATTTCATCATCATCCAATTCACGTACTTCTTCTCCACTTGCATTGTAGACTTTTCCTTCCAATTCTTCAATTTCAGTAAATTCGTCATAAACTAAAAGCAGTTGACCATAATGCTTTCCTTCCCTATTAAAAACCGTAACAGCAAAAGTTACTTTCTCAAGAGCGGTGCTTTCACCTTTAACTTCAAACCTAATCGTTTTATTTCTGATAACCGCATCTGCATCGATTCTTAGTTCTGCATTTATTTTTTTAACATCATAGATATTGTCATCGTCACTAATTGCGGTTAATGCTAACGAAATAAATGGAGACAGAAAAACAAGAAATACAATCCACAGAACCTTATTTTTTCTTCTTGCCATTTTTCTCCTTTAGTTGAGTTGTTTTAACTGGTTCACTTGGAGCAACAATAGGAACCGCTACTTGCACTGGAGCTACAGCTTTCGGTGCGAGAACAATCTGTTCGGATTCAAGATCAACTATCTGAGAATAAAACGTTCTTAAATCGTTATAAAACTGTTCCGGAATAACCGTCGCTTTTATCTCCATCTTATTTACTATCGTCATCCAATTATTTTCAACTTTTACTAATCTTGAAAAAGAAACAAAATCCCTGACCCTAAGAAATTTATCGTTTAATGATTCCTTCACTTCGTATCCGTTTGGAATTGCTATGTTTATAACATGTTCTTTGCTTCTCGTATAGCTATAATCAATAGGGAAATTTCTCTTCTTCATTTTAAATGGGTTATCTTTTAACCGATGGATTAAGTAAGGATTCACATAAATTATCTCACCGTTTTGCTGAACATAATTTGATGATGAGATATGAGCTCTTATAAATACCGGTACTTCCAAACTATCTTTCCCTCTAATTTCTACAGAGTCGATATCAATACCCAGAGACTCAGTACCTAATGCTTCTTTGGCGATATCAATATCTTTTTTGTTACTTAAATCGCTTCTAATAGAAAGGCTCTCGTATTCAGAAAATGAATCTTCTAATTTACCGGTTAGTGAACCATCCTCTTTGATGGTTATGTCGATATGAGATTTACTCTGGTTCAGTTTGTCTGAAATAAAAGTAACCCAATGAATTGAACCCGGTTTTATAACTAATCCTTTTACATTTAAAACTCTGGTGGCCAATAGATCATATGGCCGGAGAGGGTTTACAGCATCCAAATAATATGGTTTTGAATCAACAACCACCCGTGCAAGTACATAATTAAATTGTGTGATCATAGGATACATATCCTGAATTCTTCCATGCTCTCGTGTACTAAGAATAACGGGGTCTGCTTCTATGTTAACTGCTTTTAGAAGAGATATTAACAGAAATGTGATTTCTGCATTGGAACCTTTTTTCAGTGTAATAATTTCATCTACATCTTCCTCAGCCATAAGCCTATTTTGGCTGGTTGCAATAATAGAATTTGATACCCAGTTATAGATCGCCTTCATTTTATCGAGCGGTGAAGTCAATCCATTTGTAATTTCATGAGCTATATCTTTAACATCATTAGTCACCTCAATCATATCACCAAAATTATCTTTTTTAAATAACTCTTCATTTAAAACGTCCCAATCATTTAAGATTCTTTTCACTCCCGTTCCGATCAATGAGTATCCGGCTAGTTGAACTTCAACCTTATTGACGTAGTCATCAGTAGTTGTAACATAAGGTTCATCTCTTAAAGCATGAGCATTTTTAATAACCCAGCGACGTAAACTGCAATTAACTATTTTATCCCCAAGATAAACAGCAGCAGAACTTTCAAATACCTGGCTAACTTCATTCTCTTCATCAACTTCCCAATCTTCATAACCCTGTTTAGCAAAAGCAAAACCAAACGAACGTGAAGGAAACTGAAGCCGATATTCGCTCCAAAGAACAGGTTCATTATGTTGAAAAGTCCAACCTCTTACATAAAACCAATTTTGAGCTTTAATTGTGTAGCGATATTCAATAACACAACCAGGTTTTAACCCTGGCAGAGTAAAACGATAACGTGTCCATGTATCAGTAACTTTTTCTTTAAATATTTCATCATCATCTAATTCCTTTTTAACAATTTCTCCTTTTTCATCAAGTAAATAGGTCACTCCTTCAATATCGTCTATTTGTTCTGCATCGTCTTTTGATGCGATATTCACAGATTGTGTTGCCCAATCAAATCCTTTCTCTGATAAAATTTTCACTCGTAAGTGTCGATAAAAAACAAGGTTCAGGTCATTATCAAATTTCGATTCACCATAGTCGCATAAAATAACTGCTGAAGCGTTGGAATCTTGCGGGAAGGTTTTCATTTCAAGATCGGCTTTGGGAATTTCTCCCCACTCGATCGGTGCATTCTGAGCATAGGCAGAGCAGCTTATGATAATGAGGAACAGATAGACAAGACGAAGTTTTTGTACGTAATTCACACTCTCTCCTTATAGAATTTGATATTTGAACACTACCAATTAATCATCTTATGGAATGAGGAGCAAACGAAGATCGGCACCCCGTCATTAGAGATTTCTATTTCTTTTGAAACTTACGGGGTTAAACTAATATCTACTTTTGAAATATTCAAATAAAAATAGTTGTTTATCCGTCAGGAATTAAGCAATTTTAATCCATTTCACCATAAATTAAATTAAGATTTGGCAGCTAAATTGGAAAAGTTTAATTTTGGATTAAAAATGGGAATATTCAATTATCGATAATTGGTCAACTATTCAAAAAATATGGATGTATTATGTTTTATTTAAAAACAGTAGTTTTAATGTTTTTGCTCGTTTCTGTAAATAGCAAAACATTTGCGGGAGAAAAATTTTGTAATAATGAAAGTATTATTGATTCAATTTATTCATATGATGCACCTTTAATAACTGATACAACTTTAAATGTTGATAATAATTTATATCGAATAGTTGTTGATTTTAAAATAATAAAAACCTCATATGTTAGTCAAGAAGCAGGTTATGCTGATGGAATAGATTCTTTTCGATATTATAATAATATGGCAGAGTTAATAATATTCAAAAAGGAAAAATTAATCATTAAAAAACAGATATTTAAAGAAGACTTCAAATCTCTTCTTCCGCGTGAATTTATGGAAAAAGCATTAATGTCAGGGTTTTCATTTTTAAGAACTGAAAATAATAATTTTGTGTTTAAAGTATTTGTGGGAGTGCCTGATACTGATAATGAGCAAGGGTTTAAATATCTAGTGTCTACATCCGGCAAAATAAAAATTAAATATGCCGATTGGGAGAATAATTAGTATCCGACTTAATCACAATAAGTTTTTATTAAAATATTTTAACACTGGTATTGTATATTTATATACTGAAACAAGCTTGGCTTATGTGTTTTACAATTGAACAAAAAACTAAACAATTTTGAGCTTTTCCAATCTATAATTTGTTTTTTTTAATTCATTTGAGATTGTCATTTATTTTTCCACCAAATATTGAGCTGATAGTTAAAGGTCAAACCATAATGTTGATCTTTTACTTCCAACTATTTCTCTCAAGCTTTTGCCTTAATAAAATTTTCGTAAATAACCGATTTAATCGTTAACCCCAACAAAATTACCGCACCGCCAATTAACGCTAATGTAGATGGCTTTTCTCCATACCAAATAAAAACCCAAACGGGATTTAACACCGGTTCAATCATCGAGATCAGCGAAGCTTCTATTGCATGAACTCGTTTAAGCGAATAGGTAAATACCGCGTATGCTAAACCAATCTGAACAATACCGAGATAAGCTACCATTGTTAGATCGGAAAAAGTAAGGACTTGAATTGAAAAAACTGAGAAGACACTAACCGCTGCAATGATAATATTTCCCCAAAAAATTGTTGCAAATTGGTATGAGTGATCATTCTTTCTCATGCCCAAAAGAAAACCGGCGAAACACATTCCCGAAATGAGCGCAACAATATTTCCAACAAAATGTCCCGGAGAAAGTTCTCCCATAAAAAAGAGGACCATTCCGGTGAACGCTAAAATAATTGTAACGATATTAATTTTTTCAAACTTCGTTTTAAGGAGGATCGGTTCTAAAATTAAAACGTAAATGGGAGCCGTGTATTGAAGAAATATTGCGTTTGCCGCTGTCGTCATTTTGGTGGCGATAACAAAAAGAATAAGAATAGCTGCATAAAATAAAGCGTTGATAAATGTAGCTTTGTTTCTTTTTACCGCTTCACTTTTAAAGAGAATAAGAAACGTAACCGCCGAGAAAAGCGAACGAAAAAAAGAGAGTTGAAAAGGATTGAGCGAGATAAGCTTGATAAAAAGTCCGCCGGTACTCCACAAAATTCCGGCGATGAATGCGGCGAATAATCCTTTTTGATGTCTTGAAAATGAGTTCATCTAAATTTATTTTTTTTCTGTAAATATAGGGAATAAAATAGTTGCAAGTCGAAAGTATAAAGTGAAAAGTGAATCTCAAAAACAGAATAAAAAAAAGGCTGATCATTCAACCAGCCTTTATCTCTACTTTTTCAGCCAAAGGCTGATCCGCCTTTGGCGGATACTTTCTACTTAATTTCGTTGCCGTCGGTATCCATATATTTTACTTCGCCGAGGTTCATATCTTTCAATCCCTGCTCAATTTTTTCGCGGTCGCCAACAACAATCCAGACTAATTGATTTGGGTGAATGGCTTTTTTAGCAGCATCCGTCAATTGCTGTTTGGTTGCTGATTTTACTCTTGCCGCAAAAGTTGAAAAATGATTGTCAGGCAATCCGTAGCGAACCATTTCGCTTAAACTTCCGCGTACAGCATTTCCGGTTTCCCATGAACCCGCCATACTGTTCACTTGATTAGTAGTTACAAAATTAAATTCATCATCTTTAATAGGAACTGAACCGGTAATTCCGTTTAATTCATTTTGAATTTCTATGATCGATTCTTTTGTTTTATCTGCTTGAACCGGAGCGAAAGCAATAAACGGACGCTGCCCTTTAGCTCCAACTAAAACAGATTGTGCGCCGTATGTCCAGTGTTTATTTTCACGAAGGTTCATATTGATTCTGGAAGTAAAATTTCCACCGAGAATATCGTTCATTAAATTAATGGCAATTTCATCCGGGTTAGCTGAAGGAAGAGTTACCTGTCCCGCAATAATAACGCTTTGCATCGCACCCGGTTTGTTCAAAATGTAAACTACCGGTTTTTCTTTTTGTTCAACGTGCGCAATATTTTTTTGCTTGATCTCTCCAGTTTTCCAGTCTTTAAATAATTTTTCAATGCGCGGAGTTAGTTCATCTAAAGTAATATCGCCAACAACTACAAGCGTTGCATTGTTTGGTTTAATCCAATCTTCTTTAAACTTAACGAGGTCTTCTCGAGTTAATTTGGTGACACTTTCTTCATAGCCGGAGCCTGTAAACGGACTTCCGTACGCATGATTTTCTCCGTAAAGAATTTTTGGAAATACTCGCAGCGCCATTGAAAATGGAGACGATTTTTCTTGTTTGATCCCGGCGAGTTGTTGCTTTTTCAAGCGGTTAAAATCAGCTTCCGGGAAAGATGGGTTAAGAATTACATCAGAAAAAATTTCAAGCGATTTATCCAAATTAGATTTTAAAGATGAAAGACTTACCGATGACATATCCAGGTTTGAGCCGGTATTCAAGGTAGCTCCAAGACTTTCGAGTTCTTCGCTAATTTGAAGCGCGTTTCTTTTCTTGGTTCCTTCGTCAAGCATATTCATTGCAAGACTCGCGGTTCCCTTTAATCCGAACTGATCAGCGGCATAACCCGCATCGAAAAGTAAACTCATATTAACAACAGGAACTTCATGTCGCTCGGCTAAAATAATTTTCATTCCGTTTGAAAGAGTTGCTCTTTTGAAATCTGGAAATTTTGCATCGGGTGGAGTTCCCGATTCAGGTAATTTACTTCTATCTGCATCTGATTTAAATACATCGTAATCCGGGAAAGGATGAACTTCTAAAATGTAAACGCCATCAGACAACCACTTGCGGGCGGTTTCCAAAAGGTCTTTTGCCGAAGCTTCTTTTACCCATTTTAGAATTTGTTTGTAATGATCCGCATCTCCGGCATAAACCTGGTTCTGAGCTAAAATATCGGACTTGCCACCAAAACCGCCGATGCGTTCAACTCCGCGTATGAACTGAGCCATGTATTGAGTTTTAATTTTTTCCAATTCTTTTTCAGTTGGACCATCTTTTAAGAATTTTTGTAGTTCCTCATCACCGGCTTTTTCAACTTTAGCTAAATCTTCTCCCGGCTTAGCTGTGAGGTCAAAATAAAATTGTCCGGCAATTTCACTTAGATCTACAAAAGCTCTTGCCGAAGTTGCAATTTGATCGTCATAAACTAATCGTTTATAAAGACGCGACGTTTTACCGGAAGCTAATACATCGCTCACTAAATCAAGATAAACAGCTTCTTGAGAACCCCATTGAGGAACGTTCCAAATTTTATAAATACGTGATTGAGGAACTCTGTCCTGCATAATCTGGCGATGGCTTCCCGTCATTTTAGGAACCCAAGTATTATATTTTGAAATTGGAGGACCTGAAGGAATATCGCCAAAATATTTTTCAACTTTCTGCAAAGCTTCTTTCGGATCGATATCGCCGGCTACAACTAACGTAGCATTAGCTGCGCCGTAATAACTTTTAAACCATTCTTTAACATCATCCAAAGATGCAGCATTCAGGTCTTCCATCGAGCCAATAACCGTCCATGAATAAGGATGTCCGGCAGGGAAAGTACTTTTAACAATTAATTCATCAACTTGTCCGTACGGTTCATTTTCACCCTGGCGTTTTTCATTTTGAACTACACCGCGCTGTTCATCAAGTTTAGCTTGATTTATCGCGCCGAGCAGATGTCCCATTCTGTCGGATTCCATCCACAGCGCTAAATCAAAAGAAGACTTGGGAACATTTTGAAAATAATTTGTTCTGTCACTATTCGTTGTTCCGTTCAGATCTGTTGCCCCGATCTTTTCCATCACTTTAAAATAATCATCATTAAAATTTTCACTTCCGTTAAACATAAGATGCTCAAACAGATGCGCGAATCCGGTTTTCCCAAGTTTCTCATTCTTTGAACCAACGTGATACCAAACATTCACGGCTACAATCGGCGCTTTGTGATCTTCATGAAGAAGGAGCGTCAATCCGTTTTTTAAGATGTGTTTTTCGTATTTGATTTCAACGGGTTGGTCACTTATAGCAGATTTTTTTTGTGCGGAAACAAGCAGCGAAAATGAAAAGAGAATCATTAACACTGCAAATAATCTTTGCCTCATAACTTCGTCCTTTTTTTAGTAAAATATTTTGTACAAAAATAGAGATTAATTCATTTGAAAAACAAACACTAAGCGAAACTTTATATGAACGGTTATATGGTTGGATGAGGAAGATCATCCAAAAAAGTTTTTCTTGACAATTAAGTTATAACCAGTTATATTGGAAACCGAAAATACTAAATTAGTTTCCAGTAGGAATTATGGAATTACAAGACAAAATAATTGAGTTCGGAGAAGA
>Ga0209417_1007102_pt1 | contig 11017 bp, 3 predicted proteins | sample RifGroF2_FD_184002 | JGI IMG/M metagenome (GOLD analysis project Ga0209417, IMG submission 184002) | Groundwater microbial communities from Rifle, Colorado, USA - Groundwater F2 (SPAdes) (version 2) | ecosystem: Environmental > Aquatic > Deep subsurface > Groundwater | place: Rifle, Colorado... | reverse complement strand
TAAGCTTTACCATGAGTAGCGACACCCTGTGCATGAACGAGCCGGTACAGTTTACAGGAGCCAGCACCACCCCGATCAGCAGTTGGTTCTGGGACTTTGGCGACGGCGGCATCGCCATCACACAGAGCCCTCAGTACGTGTACACCGCCCCGGGAACCTACACGGTGAGCTTAACGGTCACCGGGCTGGATGGCTGCACGGCCACAGCTTCCGAGCAGATCACCGTGAAAGACCAGCCCATAGCCAACTTCACCTATGAAAATGCCTGTCTGGGCGACAGTACCTACTTTAGTGACGAGAGCTTTAGCCAGTTGGGCTATATCGCCTCGTGGCAGTGGGACTTTGGCGATGGCACCACCTCAACGGATCAACACCCAAGCCATTACTACATGACCAGCGACGACTACCAGGTGACGCTGATTGCCATGGACAACTATGGCTGCTCGGACACCATCAAACAGTGGATACAGGTACGTACCATCCCCATTGCCTTGATAGAAAGTTATGTTCAGGTATGCGAACCCACGGGCCAGGTTTACTTTTTCGATGGAAGCACCCCCGGGGCAGATGGCAGCCCCATTCAAAGCTGGGAGTGGAATTTGAACGAAGGCTATTACAGCACCGAGATTGATCCCGAGTACATCTACGACCAACTCGACACTTGTTACCAGATCACCCTGATGGTGACCGATGCCAATGGCTGTTACAGCACCGACACGATGGAAGTCTGTTTGTTTGGCACGCTGGAAGTAGATTTTACGGCCCAAAAACAGTGCCTGGGCCAGCCTACTACTTTCTATGCCAGCTACACACCACCAAGCGACTCCGTGGCGAGCTACCAGTGGGACTTTAATGATGGCAGCCCGATAGAGACCACCTACCACGACACCATCGTTCATACCTTTGCCAACCCGGGCATGTATGTTGTGAACCTGAGTGCACTGGACACCAATGGCTGCACGGCCACCATGTACCACGAAGTCTATATCGACAGCCTCCCCACACCAAGGTTTAGTTACCTGGCAGGCAGCTGCGAACTACCGACACAGTTTACAGACGAGAGCCTGGGAGGAGGAGAATTCATCCAGAGCTGGCTGTGGGACTTTGGCGATGCGCTTAACCTGACTCAGCCCAACACCAGCACCCTACAGGACCCCACCCACCTGTATGGTCCCACCGACAGCACTTACAGCGTGAAGCTCATCGTGACCAACTTTAACGGGTGTACCGATTCCATCACACAACAAGTCACCACGAGGGCCTGTTTGGTAGCCAACTTCTATGTGCCCGACACGATACCCCTGTGTGCCAGGAGCTCGTTCTGCTTTGCTGACAGTTCCTCCTTTAGCACCAGCAACGGGAACATCACTCGCTGGAACTGGGACTTTGGCGATGGAAGTACCGACAGCTATACAATCTTTCAGCCACAGATGTGTCATAGCTACGCGTTGGGAGGCACCTACGAAGTGACCCTGACCCTCACCGGAGAGATAGGCACCACCACCTATTCCAACAGCATCACCAAAACAGTAACCGTGAACGCCACGCCAACGGCAGGCATCACCGTTGAGAACAACTGTTTAAACGACAGCACCTACTTTTTCGACAATACCACCACCTACGGTGTGCCCACTACCACCTGGCACTGGGACTTTGGGGACTTGTCCACCACGGTGGACACGGCTTTCATTCCAGACCCCGCGTACCTGTATGTGGCTTATGACACCTACACCACGGAGCTGATCGTGATCAATGAAGCGGGCTGTACAGATACCACTACCCGGGAGGTGACCATCTACAAGCCACCCGTGGCCGACTTCAGCTACCAGGAGACCTGTCAGGGCTATTATACGAACTTCTTCGACGAGAGCACTGCTGACAGTGCTTCGATCAGTGTCTACAACTGGCATTTTGGAGATCCTTTCACCACAGACTCTGCCAGCAGCCTGCAGAACCCTGCACACATCTATAACTTATTGGGAGTATACAGTGTAAACCTGTTGATAATCGATGCGAACAGTTGTCAGGACGACACCACTAAACTGCTGGAGATATGGCCTGTGCCCACGGCACTGTTTACCCTGACCGAAGACTGGGAAGGCAAGCAGGGCCAGGTGAAGCTCGACAACCAGAGCGAGGGGGCCACGAACTATTTCTGGGACTTTGATGATGGGTTTACCTCTACCGAAGAAGGCCCCATACACCAGTATACCCAGGACAGCGACCCGGTGTATATCTTAAGGCTGGTGGCCTACAACGAATTTGGTTGCCCCGACACGCTGGACTACCCCTACAAGCTGATCTTTACCGGGTTGTATGTACCCAACGCGTTTAGCCCCTCGGTGAGTGATGCCGCCTTTAGGACATTCAAGCCTGTGGGCATCAACCTGAGTGAATACAAGTTGGAAGTCTTTTCTTCCTGGGGCAATCTGGTTTTTGCCTCCGAACTCCTTGAGAACGGGCAACCCGCACAGGGCTGGGACGGCACCTTCGATGGCCAGGACATGCCCACGGGCACGTACATCTGGCGCATCACGGCCCGTTTCTCCGACCAGAGCTACTGGCGCGGCAGCGACAACGGCGATGGCAACACCAAGACCCAGGGAACAGTAACGTTAATCAGGTAAGGAGAAAAGACCATGAAAAGAGAAAAAAACATCGGATTGGATACTCAAAAACACACGCACGCGCGATGAACACCTGGAGGGGGTAAGGTAATTGTCATGCGTTACGCTATGGCTAAACGCGTGCCAGAGTTGGGCAATATTTCATTACCTTCGAAATCCAAAACTGATCTGTCAAATGAACATCACCATCATCACCGACAATAGGGAAAGAGCCTCCGGTATCCCGGAGCTACTGGTCGAAAAAGGGATCAATGTTATAATGAAACAATTGGCTGTGGGTGACTATATGATTGATGGAGATATTGTGATAGAACGTAAAACAAGCACTGATTTTGTACAATCTATCCTTTCGGGTCACTTGTTTGATCAATGTGCCAGGCTCAGGAAAACAGGCCGGCATTCGCTGATCATTGTTGAAGGGAATCCTTTTAATACGAGACATGACATCAAACCGGCAGCCATTAAAGGAGCGTTGTTATCTGTAAGCCTGTCGTGGCAAATCCCGGTGATCCGATCCTCTGGAATTGAAGACACTGTTCAACTCATGATCATGGCAGCTGCACAACAGCTCAATCTACCTGTATTTATTCGCAAAATGGGCAAAAAGCCAAAAAAGCATCAAAAACAACAGCATTATCTGATCCAAACCCTTCCGGGAGTTGGCCCGATGCTGGCACAAAGGCTGTTGGCGCATTTTACCAACATTGAACAAATTGTGCTCGCCGACATCGCCACACTGACTAAAGTCGATGGTATTGGAAAAAGGAAAGCAAAGCGGGTGTTTGAGTTTTTCAGGATAGAAGTTAAATAATACCTGATCAAACATCGAACATTTTAAATTAAGTGGTTTTTTAAAACCGCCTTAATATCCACCCTACGTGTTGGAAAAAACCCGGCTGACCTAATGTATAAGCCAGTGATTTACACTTAATTTTATAAGGCATACAACATCAGTAGCCGGATATCAATACCGAAACGCAGCCTCCATCATTTCTTGTTCAGCCATTGATATTCCAAGGCTTTTTGCTACTGTCTGCCAGCTGCTGACTGATAAAAGGACTTCATCCAGTATTTGCTGCATTTGGTTTTTCGTGAGTTGAAAGTAATCGCCAACGTGCAGTGCGAGATCGAAATCCAGGGCGTTATTTTCGGAATCAATATTGATTGCAAGCCCGGCTTTGTCAATAGAGGGATTAATGTCAAAGGCCGGTGATAAATGCCAGCCATCGGATTTAAGAATGAAGCCATGATTCCGTAAGTGGTCATCTGTGTTGGAAATAGCAATATTGAAAACGATTCTCCTCCACAGTTGATGAAGATCTATTTCGCTGTTTGCACCAGAATACTGTATAAATTCAACCAGATCAAGATAGCCGGGAGAGGTATCTTTGATGATATCTTCATTATTTCCGGTCATAGTCATAGCAGAAGAAAAATGGATTCTTTCGCCGTGATGCCTGTCAAACCGCTTGGTAAAAAAAGTATGAGACGAACCTGCAACCTGTTGAATGATTGATTCAGCCATTTCAATACCACAATTAACCGCTAACTTATAGGCCAGATATTCCCACAGCGCTTTATCAATGGTGTCATTCTTTGATGGAAATTTGGCAATCCAGGGGTGATTATTATCGTCCAGAATATTCGCTTTTGGTCTCGCCCCTCCCAGTGAAGATCCGGGAGCCATTAAAATAGCTAACCATTTACTAATTTCATTGCTTTCTTTATCCGATTCAATAACTTCAACCCCGTATTGTAATTCACGAACAGAAGACCAGTGAGGTGTAGGAAACTCCTGATTATCATCTAAAAACAAACCTTTGGGATCAGTTTTAAATCTCAAAGCACCCATACGGCCTTCATCGTAAACCCCCAACAGAAAATCGATGTCGTATAATTTATTCGGATTTCTATCTTCTTCCTTTGCCAGTATTGTTTCCCTTCGTTTCATCAGCGTTCGTCCCCAGGTGTCCGGCATGGAATCCATAAAAACACCAAAGTTGTCTTTTTTAGCGGGGAATTGCTGACCGGAATACCAGCCTATATCCGGATCAATCAGATATTGTTCTTTTGATTGAAGCCACCCTTTATCGTATTCAAAGCTAAAAGATTTTCTTCCTTTGCCCTGATGCGCAGAAAGCACCCCAATTGGCTTGGCTTCCGGCATTCCCAGCCAGTGTGCGTAAACGTATATGTCTTTTTTATTTGTATTCATTTCCCAAAAGTCCAAGATCCTGTAATTTTCTTCCAAGCTCATCATCAGCGGCCAGCTTGAGAAAATCGTCCTGTAATCCCAAAACTCGCAACACATTAAAAAGAGCGCCAATGGATGTGCTGGCATTTCCTTTTTCCAGCAGATAAAGTGTATTACGTGAAATATTTGCCCGCTCCGCAACCTGAATTGTGGTCAGATTGCGCCGTTTCCTCGCCAGCTTAATGTTCTCTCCAAGCTGTTCCAGCATCCTTTGATGCTTTGGTAAAATAATTTGTTTTTTGCGCTTCATGATCGATATGTACTATATTTTACGCAAACATACGATTTATGTACTAAATATGATACATTTATTAATGTTTTTGCCTTTTCTATGTTTAGGTTTACCAACCTTGATGTTGGCATTGTAATTCAATTAAAGTTCTAAATCATACTTAATAAAATCTTTTTAATAACTAACAACTGGCATAACTGGCACAAGTCCTTCGACTCTTGCCTTGATCCATTAGAAGCGGTTAGAAACAGGTTCAGTTATCAGATTTGCGCTGGTTTTTTTGTTGTTGTTTGGAAAGGTGATTAAGTGGTAATTGTCACGAGTTACGCTATGGCTTATCGTGCGCCAGAGAAGGGGAAATATTAATTATTATATTTGAAAAAATATTGTGTTTCATGCAACCAAATGGCGATTGCTAATCCCTATTAATACTATGTAAAGATTAAAAATCAATTACCAGAATATTTTATTACTTTTATTGGGTCTTCTTTTGTGGCAATCGGTATTATAGGCAGAGGGGTTTGCTATACGGGAATAAGTTAATTTATTTAAATCAATGGTTTTAATTGAAAACACTTTGTTGAAAACATAAAACGACTATAAATGACAGTTCAAAGGAAACAAATTAGAATTCAGGAGTACAAATTAAGCGAATGATTATGAAAAGCAATAGAACTTATTTAATTCTTATTTGCATTCTTTTTTTTTTAACTGGTCATGCTCAAAATAACAAGGCTAATACCTGGTATTTTGGTGGGTATGCAGGGTTGAATTTTAATAGTGGAATACCTGTTCCGCTAACAGATGGAGCCATGAATACAGGGGAAGGGTGTGCAACTATTTCTGATACTGATGGCAGTTTATTGTTTTATACAGATGGTATTACTATTTGGAACAATCATCATCTGATAATGGAAAATGGTTCTGGTTTAATGGGGAGCAGCTCTTCAACACAGTCTTCGATTATAGTTCCAAAACCTGGTTCGGACTCATTGTACTATGTCTTCACCGTTCCATTTTGCAACGATCCAGGCGATTTGTACTATTCTATTGTTGATATAAGTCTCAATAATGGATTGGGAAAAGTAATTGTTAAAAATGTATTTTTATACCAGCCAGTTACTGAAAGAGTTACCGCTGTTGATCATGCTAATGGTACAGATGTATGGGTAGTTACACACTTGAGAGATTCAGATGCCTTTTGTTCCTTTTTGGTCTCAAGTGCTGGGGTTAGTACGACACCTGTTATTAGTCATATAGGTGCAGTTCATTTATCAACAACAAGTTACATTGGTTATCTAAAAATTTCACCCGAGGCAAATTATATCTCTGTAGCTATTTGGGGAAACTTATATCTGGTTGAGGTATTTGATTTTAGTGATGTTACTGGGCAAGTTACGAATGCAATATCAATTTCTGGATATGGTCGTCCATACGGGATAGAATATTCTCCTGATGAATCAAGGCTTTATTTTGGGGCGAATTTTGATCATCAAATAATTCAAATTGATTTAACTGCAGGTACGCCTAATGAGATTATAAACTCGGCAACTGAAATCTATTCAAATACAGATGAAAAATATGGAGCATTGCAATTAGGCCCTGATCAAAAAATTTACGTAACAATGGAAGATAAGAATTATTTGGGGGTAATTAACTATCCAAATGCGCTTGGAACTGCTTGCGATTATTCTCCTTCAGCTGTACTTTTAGGTGGAGGAACTATTGGAAAGCTTGGGCTACCTACTTTCATACAAAGCTATTTTCTAGCAAATATTACTTATCAAAACGAATGCTTTGGAGACACAACTTTATTTGAATTGTCAATTATTGGCGATGTTCAGTCAGTCACCTGGGATTTTGGTGACCCAGCCTCCGGATCTAATAATTCATCAACTATATTTAACCCAACCCATCTTTTTACATCACCAGGTAACTTTACGGTCACAGCTTCTATGATTTTAAATGATGGTACATCTGAGGTTTCTACGGTTGAAGTTATTATATATGATTTCCCACAGGTAAACCTTGGAAATGACACCATTATCTGTGGATCACCGAATATTACGCTTGACGCAGGCCCGGGATTTGTTAGTTTTTTATGGAATACAGGCGATACAACGCAGACTATCACGGCCTCCAGTTCTGGAACCTACCATGTAATGGCCAGCACTGATCATTGTTCATCTTTTGACACCATAAGTATCAATTTTCAGTCATCTGCCGTTGCAGATGCAGGATCAGATGAAGGTGTTTGTCAATTTGAATCATACGATTTTTCAAATTCATCCACACTCCCCTATGCATCGAACTTTGACTCCATCAGGTGGACCGGGGGCTTAGGAACCTTTAGTGATACTGGAATTCTTTACCCGGTTTACTCACCCGGAATCAATGAAACTGGTGTAGTCCAACTTAGCCTTGTTGCCTATGGAACACCTCCTTGTAGCAATGACACATCTTCCATGGCCCTCACCATTCAGGCTTTGCCTTCGGTTGATGCAGGAATAGATGATGTAATTTGTGAAACGGAAAATTTTACTACCTCACCTACGGTCGATGCGTATGCTTCGGTACAATGGACATCACTGGGAGATGGCATTTTTGTCAATCAAAATGACCTTATCTCTGAATACATACCGGGAAATGGAGATGTCCTGACGGGAAATGTAAGTCTTATTTTGAGCGTAACACCGGTTGCTCCTTGTTCCAGTGTGGTTTCGGACACCCTGGTGATTGCTATCGATCGATCGCCAACTTCATTTGCCGGGTATAACAGCACCTTTTGTCTTGAGGGGTCGTTTATTTTAGATAATTCAGATACAACCAATTCAGGAATGCTTCTTTGGACGAACAATGGCGGTGACGGAACTTTTGATAACAGTGCATTACTTCATCCTACCTATACTCCGGGTGCTAATGAATTGCTGGCCGGGACAATAACACTTTCCTTAATTGCTTATCCGCAAGGCGCATGTACTGAATCTGCCACTTCTGATATTGTCCTTGAAGTTCAGGCCGTTCCGGTTGCCAATGCAGGTGGAGATGCCACTATATGTGAAGGAGCAACTGTTACGTTGGCTGGTAATGTTAGTCAGAACTCATCACTTTTGTGGAGTACCCTAGCCGGAGATGGCGTATTCTCAAGCTCCACGACAGAGCAAACCGAATATATTCCGGGGTCCTTAGATATCGCTTCAGGCTCAGTAGTTTTGACTTTAACAGCCTATCCCATTTCACCTTGTGCATCGCCTGCTGTATCCGGTATGACACTCAATATTAATGCAAATCCTTTAGCCAACGCTGGTTCCCCAACCGCAATTATATGCGAAGGAGCAAGCTATACCTTGTCGGGATCGGCACAAAACTTCACAGCGATACAATGGACCAACAATGGAGGTGATGGAAACTTTGATAACACCGCCATTCCCAATGCCACCTATACGCCCGGACCCAGCGATATCGCCAATGGGGTTGTAACGCTTACATTAAATGCCTATCCGGAATTTCCTTGTACGATTCCTGCCACCTCTGACCTGGTACTCAGCATTCAACAAGCCTGTACTGTGGATGCCGGGGGTATTCAATATACCTGCCAGGACGTCTACTTCAATTACTCCCGATCCCTGACGCCGCCCACGGCCTCGGGGTACTCCTCCATCATGTGGTTTACCACGGGAGCAGGTCATTTTGATGATCCCACGCTGGTGACCCCAACCTATTTCCCCGATCCTTCGGAAGGGGTCACGCAAAACGACACTTTAATCATGACCATGGTAGGCTATGGACTTGCGCCCTGTGGCAACGACACCTCCACCGCCCAGCTGATTGTCATCCCCGGTGCCTATGCCCAGGCCGGATCCGATGAGAACTCCTGCTTTGGGGATCCCTATGATTTTGCCAATTCTACCGACTCGGCCTTTGCTACCCACTATGCTACCCTGCTGTGGTCCACCAGCGGGACAGGTCATTTTGTTGATCCAAACGCCATGCAGCCCATCTACATCCCCGGCCCGGGAGAGATTGGCCCCGTTACCCTGACCATGGTGGCGGCCAACATCATCAACTGCGACTCCATCGATGAGATGGTGCTCACCATCAGGCCAACTTATGAGATTCCTGTGGACATTATCGTCTGTCACTACGACTCGGTTTTTGCCCAAGGGGCATGGCAATATACCACAGGAACCTATTTCGACACCCTTAATACCGCCAACTATGGCTGCGACAGTGTCATTGTCACTAACCTGACAGTTCGTCCCAAAGTGGATCAGGGTTTTACCATGAGTGCCACGGGTTCCATCTGCAGGAAAGAAACGATTTCGTTTACCTCCACCGGAACGGCGAACATCATCAGCAGACTTTGGGATTTTGGAGATGGGTTTTACTCCAACGCAGCCAACCCTGTTCATCAGTACAATACCGCCGGTAGTTTTACCATTGTGTATTCCTATACCGATGAAAACGGCTGTTCTGATTCTCTCATCAGTCAGATACAGGTCAACGAACTCCCCGATGTGAGTTTTACCATGAGCGTGTTCAGTTCCTGTATGGACACCCCCATTGATTTTTCAGGCAGCAGCACTTCCAACATCGTCTCCTGGGAATGGGATTTTGGTGATGGTCAAACGGCTTCAGGGCAAAATGTAACCCACAGCTACTACACCTGGGGCAATATGAATGTGCAACTCACGGTAACCGATCAAAACGGATGCACCGAGATTTCTTCACAAAGCTTAAACATAAGCCAACCTCCATCGGCCGATTTCAACTATACCATCGACTCCTGCCTCACCGCACAGTTCACCGACCTCTCCACACCGCCCCCCGGATATTACCTGGTTGAGTGGTACTGGGAGTTTGGTGATGACTCCGTCAGCACCTGGCCCGACCCACGGCACAGCTACCTCAGCGGTGGACTTTACACTGTCACCCTGACGGTTACCGCCGAGCGCGACAGTGTCTTCTGCACCAACACCATCACCCTTCCTGTGATCGTCCCCCACATGCCCACGATCTACTACACCTGGGACCCCGAGCCCACCTACCTGGGCGACACCACCCATTTCTATGGCACCTCAGGTACCGAGATCACCACTTGGTACTGGGACTTTGACAACGGCCTCTTTGGCAATGGCCAGGGCATCGACCACCTGTACACAAACCCCGGCACCTACGATGTGACCCTTTACATCACCGACACCAACCTGTGTACAAACAGCCTGGTCCACCAGGTAACTATCAGCCCCATGCCGGAGGTCACCATGACCATCGATAGCACCCCCACCTGCGCCGGAACCACCACCCTGTTCACAGGCAGCAGCACCGCAACCATTACCAACTGGTACTGGGAGTTTGGCGATGGCGGCATCAGCACCAGCCAGAACCCGCAGCACATCTACACCACCGGAGGCACCTACCAGGTTACCTTAACCGCCACCGACGAGGCAGGCTGCTCAGGGACCACCACGGGCATGGTACAGGTAACACCCAACCCCATAGCCGATTACACCTACACGGTCACCGGCTGCAACACCTTTGAGTTCACCGACACCAGCACCCCGCCGGCCAATTACAACATCACCGCCTGGCTATGGGACTTTGGCGATGGTTTTACCGCCAACGTGCCCACCCCGGTACATGTCTTCCCCGCGGGAGGTTTTTATGATGTCACCTTAACGGTCACCGGCAGCAACAGTAACTTTAGCTGCACAGACGAGATCACTTACACCATCCAGGCCCCCAATGGCCCCACGGCTTTCTTCACCTGGTTCCCCAACCCGGCACAGACAGGCGAGGATGTCAACTTCTTTGGCACCTCGGGCAGCACCATCACCAGCTGGGAGTGGGACTTTGACGATGGCTTCATGGCCACGGTCCAAAACCCGACCCACTCCTACATCA
>Ga0209417_1007097_pt1 | contig 11028 bp, 12 predicted proteins | sample RifGroF2_FD_184002 | JGI IMG/M metagenome (GOLD analysis project Ga0209417, IMG submission 184002) | Groundwater microbial communities from Rifle, Colorado, USA - Groundwater F2 (SPAdes) (version 2) | ecosystem: Environmental > Aquatic > Deep subsurface > Groundwater | place: Rifle, Colorado... | reverse complement strand
ACGGTAAAAAATGCCGATCAGATCGTCGTAATCGAAAAAGGAAAGATAATCGAGAAGGGATCGCATAAAGAACTTGCCGAGCTCAAAGGCGCATATTTCAATCTTGTAAAAAATCAGCTCGAACTGGGGAATTAATATGCCTGAAAACAATAAAATAAACAATATATTAGACCGCAGCGAAAATACCCAGGAAATACTTACATATCAGCCTCATTGGGCTGTTAGGATAGGGATCACAATAATCACAATTCTAATTGTCGGGATAATCTTTGCAGGTAAATTCATCGAGTACGATAAAGGAAAGACGGTTTATGATGTAATATTTGAGAAGATATTCTAAATTTCAGCAAATTAAACAATTGATATAACCGCGTAAAATTCTTATTTTGCACGCCATGAAAGTAACCGCTCTTATAATATTTATTTTCCAGATGATCTCTTTTTCCCAGTGCGGAAAATGCGACAGCATAAAATATACCGTCAGCTCGGCAGTATTTGAGACTGACTCCGGAACAATGCGCTTTACTTTCTTCGAAAATGAAGCTCCTGTTCATGTGAAAAACTTTAAGGAACTTGTATCATCGGGGTTCTACAACGGCAAAACATTTCACAGGGTGATCCCCGATTTTGTGATCCAGGCAGGAACGGATTCATCAACAGTCCAGTCCTCGATCGATCCCGAGATAAATAAGATCCATTTTAAAGGAGCTCTCGCAGCTGCAAGGCTGAATGATGACATAAACCCGAAAAAAAGATCAGACAGCCATGAATTCTATGTCTGTTTAAAACCTCTGCCGGACCTTGACGGAAAATATACCGTGTTCGGAAGAACAGTTGAAGGATTTGAGACTGTGAAAAAGATCGTTTCAGCTCCGAGAGACTCCACCGATAATCCGCTTGAAGAAATAAAAATTAAAAAAGCATATCTCGAAAAATATTTCGATACCGAAAAGTATGAATTCTACAAGAATAAAAAGGAGAAAAAGTAAATGCTCAAAAGCATAGCTGATTTTTTTAAATCCGTATTTAGATTCCTTCGTTTATACTATCTTCCGCTTTTTATTTCATTCGGAGTTCTTTTGGTTATTGCGGTTTCAGTCGTCCTCTGGCTCGATATGAAGGTAATGCCGGAATATACGCGCTCCGGACTTGAGTTTTCCATTCCTTCGGTAGTCGGAATGAACCTTGATTCCGCCAGAACGGTGATCGAAGCGGATAGTTTTAAAGTATCTGATGAAATAATTAAAAAAGTTGATGCCACCAAGCCTGCAGGAACGATCCTCGAGCAGTATCCGAGAGCGGGGGCTAAATGCAAGCACGGAAGAAAGATCTATTTAACCTTATCAAAAGGTGCGCAGCCGGTAGTAGTACCCGATCTTATCGGAAAATCTCCGCAGGACGCGCTTTATAAAATAGCGGAAAAAAAGCTGGTGGCGGACAGCGTGCTTTATGAATTCAGCGAAGACTATCCGGACGGCGTGGTCATGGGGCAGTCGCTTGTGGTCAATGACACTGTCGATATCGGCGACAGGATTTTCATCGTTGTTAGCGTCGGCAAACATCCTTCTGAATACATTATTCCCGATGTAAAGGGACAGATATTAAAACAGGCCTCGCTGACTTTGCGCAAAGGCGGTTTCAAGATAACAGAGATAAAATATCAGAAGAACACCGATCTTCTGCCGAACACGATAATAGATCAGGAACCGGTTCCCGGAGAGATCGTTTATCAGGGGGCGGAAGTAAAGCTTGTCGTTTCATCAATGACGGAATAATCCGCACTGTTTCAACATAAATCACAATTTTTACAAGATTTAACTTATATATTCGGATATTTTTTCTTATATTTGAATAATGATCGGAAGATCGTTTATAAGTTGAATTTTTCAGGATTAACCGAATGAATAATATGCTCATAAGAATAATTGTTGCACTTATCGCCGCCCCCGTAATTTTGTATTCCCCATTCCTCGGAATTAATTATTTCGCTTCATTTATTTTTCTGATATCATTCCTCGGATCAAAAGAACTTCTGAATTTTTACAAAGCAAGGCATATAAAACTTAATCCTCTTGCGCCGTATCTCGTTTCCTTCGTACCGCTTTTCTTTCTCGCCGGCGGGTTTGAAGCAGCAGCCGAATATTCTCTTGCTGCCGCACTGATGCTTTTCACTTTCGATATCTTCAGAGCCAAAGACCGGGTTTCGTATATAATTTCCGGCTATACGCTGATGATAGTTTACTGCGGCATTTTCCCGGCTATGCTGATAGGAGTAATAGGCAGCACTATACCGATGATGTTCATTTTCATATACGGCGTTATAATAGCCACGGATTCATTCGCATACTTCGGCGGTCTCACCTGCAGAAAATTTTTCAGGACGCATAAGCTTCTTGAGCGAATAAGCCCTAAAAAAACGATCGAAGGGTCTGTTTCCGGTCTTATTTTCGGCATACTTGCAGGATGGCTCATCTTCAAATATACCGAGATCGGAGAGGGTTTCACCTTAGCTCAGGCAATATCTTTCTCGGCCATGATCTCAATTCTCGGCCAGATCGGAGACCTGTTCGAATCAATGATAAAAAGGGATTTCGGGGTTAAGGATTCTTCGAATATAATACCGGGTCACGGAGGGGTGCTTGACAGGTTCGACAGCCTGATATTCGTAGCTCCCGCCGCATACATTTTTATTAAATATCTTTTAAATTAAGGAGAACCATGGAAGGGTACGAATTAGCAAAAAGGGTAGTTGAACTGGCTCTTGAAAAAAAGGGCATGGATATTTCGATCGTTGATCTTAGGGGAATAACATCCTCATTCGATTTTTTTGTTGTCATAACCGGTTCTGTTGACCAGCATGTCAGAGCCTTGGCCGATCATATCAGAAAAGAGTTGTCCAGACAGGGCGATAAACCTATCGGGTACGAGGGAGCGAATAATATGAAATGGGTGCTTCTTGATTATGTGGATGTAGTGGTGCATATCTTCGACCCCGAAACACGGGACTATTACAAACTTGAATCTATCTGGAATGACGCAAAAATTGAAAGAATGGAGTAAAGATGACCTATGTAATAGATATCGGCAACACAACTGTAAAACTGTATAAAATGAATGAGGGCAATGTTGTTCAGACGCTTAAATTTGACGAGAAAGCGCTGAAAACTTTATCCGAAAGTAAATTTAATGTCGAATTCATAATCGCTTCCGTCGTTCCGAAGAAAACGGAGGAGATCGCCAGCCTGATCGAACATTACGGCATGGATAAACCTCTTGTCCTGACTCATGAACATTATAAAAGTCTGAAAAGCAAATACCTTGATCTGAGCGAACTGGGTATAGACAGGCTGTGCAATGTGGCTTACGCAATAAAGAATTTCAAGAAAAATACGGTCGTAATAGACCTCGGTTCGGCAGTAACATTCGACATTATTAACGGACGGGGAGAATTTGAGGGCGGCATGATACTTCCGGGTATAAGAACACAATTCAGATCTCTTTCTAAACAGACGGCTCTGCTTCCTGATCTTATTCAGCACGATAACGATCTTTTTATAGGCAGATCGACGGAAGAATGCATAAGGTCGGGCGTTCAGAACGGGATCGCAGGGATCTGTAACGATTTCATCAAAGAGGTAGCGAACCGTTTTACCACAAGGATACAGGTTATCCTGTCGGGAGGCGATGCGGAATTCATATCCAAGCTTGTGGATTTTGATTATAAGATCGAAAAACTTACTGTACCGCTCGGCGCATATTTAATAAGCAGAATGGTAAAGTAAAATGAAAAAAAGTATGTTCTGCATACTTGTTATCCTTTTATTTTCAACCCTCGGAGCCGGGACGCTTTTAAAAATTCACAGCGCGGATATTTTAAAGCAGAATCAGATCGGCGGAAAGACCATTTACGGAAATGTGGATATTGAATATGATATTTACAGAGTGAAGTGCGACAGCGCAGTAATAAATAAAGATATGACCTACGCAAGGCTGTTCAGGAATATTCAGTTCAGCGACACTTCAAGAACGATCAGATGTAAAAGCGCTACTCTCTCGAAAACTCCGAACGGAAATATGGCTTATCTGATGGGTGATATCAGAATAACGGAAAAAGATTTTTATATAACCGGAAAAGAAGCCTCGATGAACGAGATAACCGACAGGGTATCGGTCTCTGATTCGGTCATCGTAAAATATTTCAAGTTCCCTTCCGCGCTTTACTGTAAACAGCTTGAGCTCTCTACCGGAGAAGAGATAGTGTCCTCCGAGTCTGTTGACAGCGTTCATTATATTGATTCTTTAAGATATTACAAGCTTTTTACGCGCAGTTTTTCATACGACTTAAAAAAAGAAAAACTTGTTTTTGAAACTAAATTCGATCTGGAAGCGCATGAGTTTTCTGAGCCTTATTTGAAATTCAGGCAGACAGACCCCGCAAAGATACTTTCAGTCATAAAAAAACTTAAAATAGTAAAAGACGGCTATTTTTCGGCGAACAGAGGCACTTTCATCTTTGACAGTGTCGATATAGAGACTACTGGAAAATGCTCCTTTCGGCAGTACGACAGGGAAAAAGCTGATACTCTCCTTTTTAATTCGGACAGGATCATTTATTCCGAAAAAGCACAGAAAGGCGATGCCGTAGGGAATGTGATGATCAGACAAGACAAAATGACCATCGAGACAAAACACGCAAGCTATTACCAGCTAGACGAGATAGTAAAGTTTCTTGACAAGCCCGTCGTTACTTATGACAATAATACGATCACAGGCGACTCGATCGAACTTAAGATCGGTAAAAAGGACTTTTACCCCGAAACCGCAGTGATCTACGGGAACCCTGTTTTCAGATCCAAACCGGAACCTGATTTTCCCGATGAGATCAATATTTTAAAGGGAAAACTGATGAACCTGTGGTTTTCCGGGAAAGATATTTCAAAAATAATTGTTTCAAAAGAGGCGGAAGGTGTGTATTTTATCAGAAAGGAGAGATCTAAGACCAGCGAAGCGTCAAACTATCTCCTCGGTGACGAAATGGTAATAAACTTGATCGACGGAAAAATAGACAATGCCTCGATAAAGGGCGGATGCGAAGGAGTGTATTACCCCGATAAAATGAAAAAAGAGGCTTTAAAACCAAAAAAGAAATAGATTATGGATCAGATTCTAAGAGCCGAAGGGCTAAAAAAAATGTATGGAAAGAAAGAAGTCGTCAAATCGGTGACGATCGAGCTTAAAAAAGGCGAGATAGTCGGACTTTTAGGACCGAACGGCGCAGGAAAAACAACTACTTTTTATATGCTGACAGGCATGATAAAACCGAATGCCGGAAAAGTATTTTTGAACGGAATCGATGTGGCAAAAATGCCCATGTACAAAAGAGCGAGGAACGGGCTCGGTTATCTACCGCAGGAAGCTTCGGTTTTCAGAAAGCTCTCGGTCGAAGATAATATTATGGCTATTTTACAGAGAGTGGAAAAAAGCAGCAAAAAAAGAAAAGAGAGACTCGAAATTTTACTCGACGAACTTAAGATCAAGCATATCAGAAAAAGCAAAGGATATTCTTTGAGCGGAGGCGAGAGAAGAAGGGTCGAAATTACCAGATCCCTCGTTACGAACCCGGATTACATACTTCTCGATGAGCCTTTTGCCGGAGTTGACCCTGTGACGATTGAATCCATTCAGGCTATAGTTATGGGTCTTAAGAAAAAAGGGATCGGAGTTCTGATAACCGACCATAATGTTTACGAAACTTTAAAAATAACCGACAGGGCTTATATACTTTTCGACGGAAAGATCATGATCGAAGGCTCTTCGGAATTTCTGGCCAACGATCCGAATGCAAAAAAGATGTATCTTGGTGAAAATTTTAAACTTCATCGTCCGGATGCGGACAGGGAGGTTGAAAATGATAAAGCAGACGCTTAAAACTTCGCTCAAGCCCGAACTTGCGCTTAAACAGGCGGTCATTCTCAATTCATCGCTTCTTGAGCTTCCCGTACTTCAGCTGGAGGAAAAGATAAACGAAGAACTTGAGGAAAATCCGTTTCTTGAAACAGTGGAAGGAATAGAAACGGAAGACGGAGCTGAGGCCCGCAAAGAAAAAGAGACGGAGAAGAAAGAAAAGGAATTTGTTGATCTTGTAAAGACATTTTCCGACTACGACAGCGAATATTCTGATCAGGGAGACGGTGATGACGGCGACGAAACAGAACATGAGCAGGGTTACCAGAGAACTTTAAGGGATTCTTTATACGATCAGATCCACGAGAACTTCCTGTCCGAGACAGACACTGATGTCGCCACCTATATAATTGACAATCTTGATGAGGACGGGTTCTTCAAAGTCGATCTCGAGCTTGTAAAGCTTGAATTTCCCGATGCGACCGATAAGACCATTCTGAGGGTATTGAAGACGATCCAGAAATTTGAACCTGTGGGCATCGCGTCAAGGGACACCAGGGAATGTCTGATGGTGCAGCTCAGATCAAGAGAGCTTTATCTTGAGGACACATTCGTCGTTCTGAAAGACCACTATGAAGACCTTGTAAATAAAAGATATGCGCTGATCATGAAAAAAACCGGGATCGAGCAGGAGCAGATGCAGGAGATCGTGGATGAGATCAAATCATTGAATCCCAAACCGGGATCGTCAAGAACGATAGAGCTATGGGAAAATGCCGAACCTCAGGCAATGTCCATCACGCCCGATTTTATAATCAAGGAAGTTGAGGGAAAATTTGAGGTCATACTTAATAACGCGTCAATCCCGAATCTTAATATAAACAAGCAGTTCGAGAGCATCTATCTTTCCAAGAATCCCAAAGCTGAAGCAAAGGATTATGTTAAGAAAAAGATAGAATCGGCAAAATGGTTCATCAATGCGGTTCATCAGAGAAGAAATACGCTTAAAAGAGTTATGGAGTCCATAGTTAAGATACAGCGTGAGTTCTTTCTTTACGGCGAGGACAGACTGAAGCCGATGATATTGAAAGATGTGGCTGACGATATCGAAATGGATATAGCGACCATATCAAGAGCGACCAAAGATAAATTCGTCGATACCGATTTCGGCGTGTTTGAATTAAAATATTTTTTCTCCGAGAAATCACATACGGCTGAAGGCGAAGATGTTTCCACCCGGGTTGTAAAAGAGAGGATCAGAGATATTATCACTATTGAGGACAAACGAAAACCGCTTTCCGATCAGTTCATTTCGGAAATGCTGGCTGAGGAAGGATATACAGCAGCAAGACGCACGGTACAAAAGTACCGCGAAGATATGGGCTTTCCTGTGGCAAGAATGAGAAAAGAGCTGTAGAAATAAAACTCAAAGAGCTGTCATGAAATTAATTCGTTGAACTATTTAGAATCTAAAGTAGAATATAACGCCATTATGGCATTTATACATTTGGAATAGGCACTAACTCTGAAAAAAAAAGCCTCGAGGCGTTTTTCCAGACATTATAAAAAATTAACTTATTCATTTCGGGGGATTCTTTTGAGGAATGAGTATTTAGGAGAGTGAGATACTATGAAAATTACTGTTATATATGGAACACTACGAAAAACAAAGTCTAGTACATATAATATTGCACAGCAATTTATTAAGTGTTTATCTGATGGAGATGTTATTACAGAGTTCTTTTTACCTAAAAGCATGCCTAATTTTTGTCGGGGATGCTGGAAATGCTTTACCGACTATACCAAATGCCCAGATCATGAATATTTGAATCCTATTGTAGAGGCAATGTTAGATTCAGATTTACTTATTTTCACAGCACCAGTTTATGTTTATCATGTTCCAGGGCAGGTAAAAGCATTTCTTGATCATTTCGGATACCAGTGGATGGCACATCAGCCAAGAAAAGAAATGTTCAGCAAACAAGCGCTTCTCATTTCGACGGCAGCAGGTGCGGGGACGAAGTCAACGTTAAAAGATTTAAAAGACAGTATGAACTTTTGGGGGGTTGCCCAGACATATACGTTTGGAAGAAATACTCATGGTGCAGACTGGGATAGTGTAGAGGGAAAAAGAAAATTGAAATTTGAAAAGGACGTTGTTAAACTTGCTAGGATAATTAAAGATAAAAGTGTCAATGTAAAACCTTGTCTTAAGGTAAAGTTTTTATTCTATGTGATGAGATTTATGCAGAAAAAGTTTAAATTTAATCAAGCCGATGTTAAGTACTGGGAGTCATTTGGCTGGCTTGACAAAAAAAGACCATGGAAAAGTAAATGAATAAGCAGTATATTTAACTAGTCGAGAATTTATTTACTTTGTCAAATATTTCTATACTTAACCGTCAGAATCTTTTCGTTTTTCCGTGGCAGTACGGTGTTGTTCCTTTATGCTCGTAATAATCCTGATGATAATCCTCTGCTTTCCAGAATTCTGAAGCCTTTATGACCTGAGTTGCAGTCTCGAATCCTTTTGATTCGAGTATCCCGATCAGTTTTTCAGTGACCGCTTTTTCGCTGTCATTATTATAAAAAACGACAGATTCGTACTGCTGACCTATGTCGGGTCCCTGTCCGTCCGCCTGTGTCGGATCGTGGATCTCGAAGAATTCTCTGGCTACGGTCTCAAAATCTGTTTTTCTGTCATCGTATAATACTTCGACGGTCTCATAATGACCGGTCGTTCCTGTGCAGACCTGTTTATAAGTCGGATATTTCGTATGTCCGCCCATGTAGCCTGAATAAACCTCAAGCACTCCGGGCAGTTTTTCCATATAATATTCAACACCCCAGAAACATCCGCCGGCAAAGTAAGCTCTTTTTATATTCTTAGCAGGAATGAAATCCATTGATATTGAATTTACGCAGTGACGGACATTTTTGTCAGTCAGCTTTTCCCCTTCAAAAACATGGCCCAGATGACCGCCGCATCGGGCGCATGTTATCTCCGTTCGGCTGCCGTCAGGATCTTTTGTCCTGTTGACAGCTCCTTTGATCTCATCGTCGAAAGCAGGCCATCCGCAGCCTGAATCGAATTTATCTTCGGATCTGTACAGCATGTTCCCGCACTGTCTGCAGGTATAAATACCTTTTTCGCTGAATTTTTCGTATTTGCCGGTGAAAGGCGCTTCGGTTCCTTTTTGAATTATTACTCTTTCTTCTTCGGGCGTGAGTTTATTGTATTGATCTGGCATTTTTTCATTCTCCTTTTTTCCGCTGTATAATATCAGCAATAATGCGGTCGAAATCAATATGGGAGCGATATATTTCACAACAGTCCCGTTTTTTATAAGCAATATAGATTTAGCGCTACTAAATAAATATGATTTATGTTAGCCATTACCTCTGACGGACAACCAGCGGGATATAATTCAGATAAAAGCGAACCCGTTACCATCTTTACCCGCCGGTACGGTAAATGTTTAAAAGTAGTGATTGAATTAATGCAGAGGGTGAGCTTTTAGATGAATTTATGTCTCGCACAAATAAATAAAAAAGCCGGACTGAGCCGGCTTGGAATTCTATATAATTGCGAAAATTATCTTCCGAGGTATTCGCCTGTCTTGGTGTCGATCTTAACCACATCGCCTTCGTGGCAGAACAGAGGAACCTGGGTCAGCAGACCGGTTTCCATCTTTGCGTCTTTAAGAACTTTTCCGCCTGTATTTCCCTGAACTGCAGGCTCGGTATAAGCGATTTTTAATTCGACCATCTGGGGTAATTCAACGCTGATCGGCTTTTCGTTGTAAAGAAGAACATCAATAACATTTTCCTCTTTAAGATAATAAATGTTGTCGCCTAAGTATTCCTCTGACAGCTCAAGCTGCTCGTAAGTAGCCTCGTCCATAAAAACATACATATCCCCGTTCTTGTACGAGAACTGCATTTTTCTTCTGTCAAGTCTGACTTCGTCAAGCTTGTCAGTCGCGCGGTAAACCGTTTCTGCCATAGATCCGACGGTTAAATTTCTGGTTTTCAATTTCATCGTTGAAGCAGAACGGGCGCCCTTGTTATATTCGGCTTTTAAAACAAGCAGAAGATCATTGCCTGATTTTATAATATTCCCTGCTCTGAATTCTGAAGCTTCCTTCATTTTTACTCCTTTATATCAATTTTTTAATAATTCTTTCCGAGAACCGGCGAAAAATAATAAATTTTTTATCAAATTGCAATTCCTAATTAAATATTTGCTTAACACGCCGAAATCAGCTTCGATCCCTCTTATATTCTCAAGAAAGAAAGTGAAAGAATTATCCTTAATCCCGCCGGTTCTGTCATTGAAGGTCATCTGATATTCTGAATATTTTTGATACATGTCATCATCAGTGAAATAATTTTTCATCAGTCCGTTGAAAGCTTTTACCTTTACAAGCTGGTAATTATCTTCCTGATGATAGCTGTGCCAGATGAACGGCTTGCCCGACAGGCAGGCTCTCGCCCATGAGTCCTCGCCCCTGACAAAATTCAGATCGGCGACTTTTAAAAGCGCGTCATATTCTTCCTGCGTTATAAAGTCTGAAAATACTATTTTTAATTTTTCATTCCGATGTTCGAGAATAGGTTCAAAGCTCTTTTGACTTTTTTCGCCGAACACGATCAGTTCTGTTTTCTTTCCTGATGAAAGTATGTCTGTAATGAAATTGCTGAAGTCATGTTCATAAGTGAAAACCGTAGCAATAAGCCCGTCCCCGTCAAGCCCGAAACGCGCGCAGAATTTCTTCCGGAGCTCCGCTTTCTCAAGTTGAGTCAGCTCTCTGTCTAATATCAGTCCGCCCGAATTTTCATTAAATCCCGGCATGAAAAAATATTTCTTCGCTTTTGCGCCTGTCAGCGATTCTTTTAAATGAACTCCCTCGATCCACTTCTCCGCCGACAAATGGTCTAGATTTATTATCAGGCATTCTCTCTGAAGAGCTGTCTGATAAAAATCATCCGGTATATGGCAGGCAAAAGCTTCTATTATCAGCTCCGCAGGCGGATACCTGCGTAAAAAATTTTCATTAAGAACATCGTACGGTAAAAGTTCAAACCCTTTTATCTCCGGGTTGAGACACTCAAATGCGTTCA
>Ga0209417_1007096_pt1 | contig 11029 bp, 9 predicted proteins | sample RifGroF2_FD_184002 | JGI IMG/M metagenome (GOLD analysis project Ga0209417, IMG submission 184002) | Groundwater microbial communities from Rifle, Colorado, USA - Groundwater F2 (SPAdes) (version 2) | ecosystem: Environmental > Aquatic > Deep subsurface > Groundwater | place: Rifle, Colorado... | reverse complement strand
AACGTGGCTTTTTTCCCAGCAATGTTTGTGGGTCTTGTCATGCCGATAATGTCCCGCTACATTTTTCACGAACGGGAGAAATTTGAAAAAGTAGCTGACAAAACCTTCAAAGTTTTTTTAGTTCTGGTTGTGCCTCTTCTGGTCGGCATGATTTTTTTTGCCAAAAATATCATCGGACTAATCGGCGGAGCGGGCTATGAAGATTCAGTGCTGGTTCTCAAAATATTGGCCTTTGCTATGGCGTTTATATTTTTTGGAAGCTTCTTTACGAATGTGATAATCGCCGGAAATCAGCAACGAAAATTGATTGCCATTTTGCTTTTCTGCGCGGTTTTCAATATTACGCTTAACTTGTATATGATACCCCGGTTTTCCTATAAAGGCGCGGCGGTCACATCGAGTCTTACGGAGTTTTTGGTCGCTGTTCTTTCGGGAGCGGCCTGCTGGAGATTGCTAAAGTACACGCCTTCTTTTGAAAAATCTTTTGCCATTATTTTTTCGGGCATTGCGATGGGAGGATTTTTATATATTTTTTCGAATCTCCATTTTTTAGTGCGGGCGGTGGCGGGAGCAGCTCTCTATTTTGTGCTGCTTTGGGTTTTCCGGGCGGTCAGCACCAATGAAGTTCTAAGTCTCATTAGCCGGAAAGGGCCGGAGATGAGGGAATACGAACCGTTGGCTTAGCTAATATTCAATAAAATGCTCCTTACGATTCAAATTGTAAACTACAACAGCCGCGACAATCTTCATGCCTGCCTTCGTTCGATACGAGAAAATATTCCCGAACAAATAAACCTTCAGATCATAGTCATCAACAATGACAAAGAGAAGCTGGAAGTATATTCAGAAGAATCCAGAGTCGAATTAATCGAGAAAAATGAGAATATAGGATTCGGGAAAGCTCATAATATCGGATCTCAGGCGGCAAAAGGAAAGTATGTCTTGTTTCTCAACCCGGACACGAAACTTTTTCCATCAGCGGTAGAAAAACTTCTAAGCGTTTTTTCAAAAGATGAAAAAATCGGCATAGTTGGCCCGGTTCATATGGGAGAAAATGATATTTCGGAAGAAGAATATTTTGGTTGGCAAAGGACGCCGCTTTCGGTAATCAGAGCAAAAATATGGAGGAAAAGACAGCCAATTCCAAACGATGTTTTTGAAACGGATTGGGTAAGCGGCGGGGCACTGATGGCAAAAAAAGATTTATTTTTGGATCTTGGCGGATTTGACGGGAATTATTTCATGTATTTTGAGGATGTGGACCTCTGTCTTCAGGCCAAGAAGAAAGGATGGAAAATAGTCGTCCACCCGGAAGCTAAAATATTTCACAAAAGCGGACAAAGTTTTTCCTGCAATCGAAAGAAAAAAAAATACTACTACGATTCGCAGGCTTACTATATAAAAAAGAATTTCGGGCCTTTTTGGTCCTGGTTTGTGAAAATATTACGTTTTCCCCTGTATGTTCGGAATGTATATTGCAAGAGGTAATGAAAAAATATATTTTTTTAGGCATCGTTGCTCTTCTCCCCCTCCAGTTCGCGCTTAACGCGGGCAGCAGTGTTGACTTGGTTACGACTCGTTTGCTGGTCCCGGCAATTTTATTGCTATGGCTTTTGGACGGATTTTCCAGAAAAAATATTTGGGTGGCAAACAAGGCGGAAACTTGGCTGATTATATTGTTTTTATTTTTGCCCGCGTTTTCTCTGTGGATCGGATTGGATCCGGGGAAGGGCGTGAGGAAAATCCTGTATCTTTTCTCAATTTTTCCGATATACTTTGTGGCGGCGGATTTTGCCCGGGATGAAAAATTTCGTGCCGGGATAGTCAAAGCAATTTGGGCGAGCGGAGCGTTGGCGGCCGCGGTTGGAATCGGGCAATTTCTGCTCCCCTTTTTGGTCGGCCTCGATCCGACGCTTGCCGCTTGGCGAAAAATAACCCCGTTTTTTTTGGGGAGTTCTTTTGGCAAGTTAGTCACGGACAATCCAAGCTGGCTGGTGAATATTTCCGGTGAAACCTGGATGCGGGCTTTTGGCTTTTTCCCCGATCCGCATACGTTTTCTTTCTTTGTGAGCTTGTGTTTTTTCGCCGGTCTGGGATACTTTGCTTGGGAAAGGAATAGGAAATGGAAAATAGTGGCGGGCGTTTCTGTCGCTCTCATGTTTTTTGCGATAGTGCTTTCATTTTCAAGGGGGGCGTATCTTGGCGTGATAATCGGAGGGCTGTTTTTCCTTGCCGTGTTGCTGCACGGATCAAGGAGTGCGGGAAGGGTCGTGGTGATAGGAGCTGTTTCTTTTTTTCTGGCGGCCATTTTTTTTCAGGGGACATTTCAAAACCGGCTCGTGTCCGCGTTTGATCTCAAGGAAGGATCAAACGCTGAGCGAATGAAAAATTGGCAGCAGGCAATAAGTGTGGTCAGGGAATATCCTCTTTTTGGGATCGGATTGGGGAATTATTCATCATATGTAGATCCGGCTTCGGGGGAACGTTCTTCAATTTACGCCCACAATACTTTGCTGGATATTTCTTCGGAAACGGGAATCATAAACGGGTTTGTATTCTTAGCTTTGATATTGGCTAGTTTTTGGCGGAACGCCGACTCAAAAAATATGCTGAATCTCGGGTTAGCTTCAGGGTTGGTATATTTTCTCGTTCATGGCATTTTTGACACGGCGATTTGGTCGCCGCAAGTGATGGTGATCTTGCTGGTTATATTGGCGGTGGGATTACACAAAAATAATGAAAAGTTCAAATATCCCGCCGACGCTAAATCTTTGGCGGGCAAGCAAAATTCAAAATGACAATTCAAAATTTCAAATTGATAAAAGCAAATATTCAGGAGGTTTTAATTTTGGCTGTTTTGTTTCTTCTGCCTTTTTATTTCATAAAGCTTAAATATGGCTGGGTTTCTTTGAATTTGATTGAAATTTTGATAATAGCGCTTTTTTTTGTTTGGTTTTTTAATAAAGATAAAAAATTCTCAATTCTCAATTCTCAATTCTCAATTCCTGCTGGATTAATCCTACTTGGTGTCGCATCCTCAATTCTGGTAAACAAAAACTACTATATTGGGCTTGGCATCCTCAAGGGCTGGTTTATCCTTCCGATAATTTTTGCGGTGATTTTATATAATAATCTCAAAAAAGATGAAAAGCTGCTGGAAAAAATATTCATTGCTCTTTTCGCTTCCGGCGTATTTGTTGCGGCAGAGGGAATATATTTTTGGTTTTCAGGACTTCTGACATACGACGGGCGCCTGCGAATATTTTTTGATTCGCCTAATCAGCTGGCGATGTTTCTTGCGCCGGCGTTTCTGATCGGAATATTACAGCTTGGCAAAAGCTTGGCTTTGATGAATTGTTCCGGCTTAGACGGGACAAGAGAAAAGCCGATCTTTGGAAAAAAGGCCGAGCTTTGGAAAAAAGTTCTTGCAATCGCTGGGATGTTATTTATTTCATTCAGCTTATATCTCACAAAATCATATGGAGCATGGCTCGCGACTGGCTTGACGCTTGTTGCCGTATTTTGGCTTAAATATAGGGAAAAATGGTCAAAAAAATATCTTTCTATAATTATTATATTATGCATAATTCTTATATCTCTGGCTGGCTTTGGGAAATTTGAAAACATAAAAAAACTTGGCGATCGCTCCTCGCTGGCGTCGCGAGAGATGATCTGGAAATCAGCCGGGCTGATGATCGAGAGGAATCCTGTTTTTGGAATCGGGCCGGGAAATTTTCAAAAGACCTATCTCGAATACCAAAAATATTTTCCACCTTATCTCGAGTGGGCGGTGCCCCAGCCGCACAATTTATATCTCGCTTTTTGGCTTGAGTCAGGGCTGTCAGGCCTCATCGGATTTATTTGGCTATTGGTTTTATTTTTCCGCGACAACAAAAAAGCCCGTGAATATAATCTTGAAACGGGCTTGCTGTGCCTCGCGATAATTCTCTATTTTCTTATTCACGGACTTGTTGACACGACATATTGGAGAAACGATATGGCGGTGATTTTTTGGGCGGTGATTGTGGCGAATTTATATATTTCGAAACAATCCGATAAAGTTGATTAGCCAATTATTTTCTATAAATTAAATATCCGATTTCGCCGGATGTTTCCAGCGCGGCTGATGGGGCAACATACTAAAGCATAAGCACACTATACTTTTGTGATACTATTCGTTAAGTATATTTTTATTTTTCCAACATCCACTTCCAAATCGGCATAACCGTTATAGTTTTGCCATTTTCTTTCATAGCAGACTCTTCTTCGTGTGTCAGGATGAGTCCCTTCTCCAGCTTGTAGGTTTCCATCGCTTCTCTCAATCCTGCCAGCTCTCTTTTCTTTGTTTCCGCGGGAGCGATTGTTTGAGCCACTTGTATCGCTTCTTCAATCTTTCCATATTCGCGCACGACAAAGTCGCACTCCCTTTTGCCGCGGTGATAATAAACTTCCTTTTTTCTCCTCTTTAGTTCCAAAAAAACCGCGTTTTCCAAAATCTTCCCGGCGTTGCCGGAGAATTTGAAAGATACGGCATTAACAACGCCCGTGTCAATCGCGTAGACTTTTCTGTCGTTGACTATTTGCTTTTTCACGGAATAATCGAACTTGGGAATCGCGAAAAAAAGATAAGCCTCTTCCATAAAATCAATATAATTTTTCACCGTGGTAACGCTTTTAACTCCCAGAACATCGCGAACTTTGTGAAAACTGATCGGGGAGGAAATATTGGAAAGAAGAAAAAGCGCCGTCTCTCTGAAAGATTTTGTCTCTCTGATCCCGAATCTGACAAGCAGGTCTTTTATGAGAATATCCTGATACAGCTGTTTGAGCTCCTCGATGTTTTCGCTGATAACAATTTCGGGAAAACCGCCGAGCCGAAGATATTCGTTGAATTGCTTCAGTATTGTTATTTTTTCCTTCGTATCCAATGTGTTTTTCGCCGCTAAATTGTGGTATGTCAGAAATTCCGCGAAGCTAAAAGGAAAAAGTTCGAGTTTCAAGTGCCTTCCCGACAATGTGGTCGCGAGCTCGGAACTTAATATCTTAGCATTGCTGCCGGTGATAAAAAGCTTCTTTCCGTCTTCAAAAAGTCTCCGGGCAAACTTTTCCCAGCCAAAAATATTCTGGATCTCGTCGAAAAGAAAGGCCCTTTGTTCTCCGTGGAGTTCGAGAAAAACTTCGTAGAGCTTGTTGAAATCGCGAAAAGTGAAATCCAAGAACCGTTCGTCTTCAAAATTAAGATAATGATAGGATTCGAAAGTTTGCGCGATCTCCTTGAGAAGCGTTGATTTCCCGCTGCGTCTTATGCCGCTGATGACGGAAATTTTCCTGGTTTTCAAAAAATTAGAGGGGATATCCCGCTTAATTATGCTCATCTTTTTCTCAAAAATTTTCCTCTGCTCGATCACAGCCAGCTTTATGATGTTTTTGTCCATTAGCAATGTATGCTATTTAGGATTATTGAACATTTCAAATGTATAATATCTGAATTTATTTGTCAAATATTGTTGTTCGGAGTTGTCTCTTTGGCAAGCCAACTATCACATAATAGTTGTGTAGCGAATAACACAGCTATTAGTATGTTTGCTTCTTGACTTCCCTATACCTTCTCCAAAGCCAGAATCCTAAACTGGCGAGGACAAGAATTATTCCGGCAGCGATGAGAATCCATTTGCCTGGCGCCGTGGAGTTATTTTCCGTGTCAGTTTGCACGATGCCGGCTTTTTCCATCAAAACCGGATCAAGTTTCGTCTCCCCTTTCACGCAATCCCGGGGGCAATTTTCGCTGTCCTCAATCGGTGTGTCGCACTTTCCATTCTCATTGCAGGTGGCTTTGGAAGCGAGATCAATCGTCAAAACCTTTTTCCCGAATGGGTCGTAGATGTCGGCGTATTTCCCGTTGGGGAAATATGGCATATCAATAGTGAGCTCTCCTTCAGTAAGATCGCTACACCCGCCGCTTATCTTTTCAGAGGCCATATCAAAGTGATCTTCACAGAGCGTAGAAGATAAATTATTGGCTACCGGAAAAAATCCCAGAGAATTCCCCACGAAAGATACGATTACTCCATTGGTTATTTTTCCTTTGTAAGAACTGTAATCTTTGCTATATGAACAGCTCCCCAATATAATCTCAAATTTCTTCACCTCAAGCTGCTTTTCATTTTTAAATATACTAACTTTAACTTCTCGTTCTGTTTGATAAGAAGGTGGAGCAATGTTTTCCGAGACCGCAGATACTCGAATGCTATAAATCAGAAAAAACAGTATGCCCATAGTAATGTCTAAAAAAGCTAAGTCTCTTTGTTTCAAAGTCATAAGCGTTACAAAAAATAGCTGTTTCCTCTTGTGTTTAATCTAGTATTCTATAATAATGGTCTCTTTAACTGGTGAGATTAAGTCGCCCAGCTCATTCCACGGACCTTTAGGCCATTGAATAGCCCAGTATTTTAAGATAAATGTGTTTACAGATCCGAATGTTGCGTTAGAATCACTTTTCATAATACTGCTACTGGAAGATCTATAAAATTCGGTTGTTGAGTATAAGCATCCGGGGACACATTCTTGGCTTAAATTCCGATTTTTCCATTTAGGACAATTTTTGTCGGGCGTGCAATTCAAAGTATATCCGAACGAGTTTTGGAAATAATTTCTATAATCTTTCCCTAAATTAGTCTATTTGTTCATGGGAGAAAACATTAGGCTGTATTAGCGCATCTTCGCAATATTGCGCAGACCCATTAATTATGGCTCTTGCTTTTTTGCCCGTCCCCGAAAAGATATAGCCGTAGCTTGAATATTTTGCTTCCGGGCAGTTTTCATCTTTTTCGTTCACATCTAATATTTTACTGCTCCAATATATCGCAAATTTTGAATCAAAATATGGAAGATTTTGCTCGGACTCGTTTTCAGCAATCTGCGCTGCAACTGGTGGTTCGATAATATGGGAACCATCCTCTTCCCAGTCAGATTGTGAAAACGGACATAGTTTATTTCTGACATTTGTGTCATTGCTTCGAACAAGAATGAAAATAAACTCTGCAGACGGATTGCCGCCAGAAAAGTGACAGGTGTTGTTTTCGCCACAAGATGTGCAGCCCTCAGTATTAAACGTTGGCTTCCCCGGGACTTGCGCATTCACTTTCGGAATGTTTAAACTATTTCCTAAAAAAGAAAATTTATCTTTCGTTTCCGCGCCGGCGGTTTCCGTATTCGGGCACGAATTTATATAAACCTTCGCCTGATTCGAATTTTTTTCCTGATATTTCGCTTCGACATACGGCGGGCTTTCAGATGATGATCCAAGCGAGGTCGTCACGGCCTGAACGAGGCCTTTCGCCACTTTGATTTGCGTTTCGTCGCTGGCTTTCCATTCAGCTTGCGCCGTTATATTCTCTTCGCTTGTTTCAGTCGAGCCGTCGCTTTTCTGGCAGGTGTATTTTGCGACGGCTTTGAGCTGTTTCGTTTTTCCTTTGTCGTCTTCAGAAAGCGTATCGAGGACAATATAAAATCCGGTTCCGTCTCCTTCCAGCTTGAAATCTTTTTCGTCGCATTGGATTTTGATTGAATCAAGCTTCCTGTCTTTCTGGTCGCATTTGGTTTCGGCCTTTTTCTCCCCGTCTTCGCTCGCAGTCTGGCTTTCGTTGCTGGCTATGTCAGCGCTGCCCTGGCAGTCAAACTGCCACCAGTTGGTGACTTTGTTGTATCCTGTCGCTTTGAGGATCGCGTCGACGACCAGCCAGGAGAAATGATAAAGTAAAAAGCCGGCGAGGACGGTGATAAACGTTTTTTTTGCGAGCTCCATCAAATTCTTGCTTCCGCTTGAGAACATATACAGTATTCCGGCGATGATGATGAAAACAGTCACGACGGCGACAATAATAATCCCGAGATAGTCAAAAATCCTTTTCATGCCCGATATGATGTCGCAGAGATTGCAATTGTCCTTGCAGGGGACAAGTTCGAGCGCATGAGCGCAAAAAGGCGACGCGAAGATAAGCGCGAAAAAAATCAATAAGAAGATTGTTTTCTTACTCTTGATCTGGCTCATGAATCAGATAATTATATAGACAGCTTGTGAAGTTTTCCATCACTCTTTGAGACAAAGAAGAGTGATTTTTCATCCGGGGAAAGGAAAGGGTTGAGGACGTCGTAGGAGCTGCCGATTTTCTCCGGATCAACCAGTCTCTCTTTTTTGCCGCTTGTTATGTCGATTTTCCAAAATGTATCTGAAGTCGTGACTTTTCCCTCTTGCCAGTCGTTGGGAAGAATGGCCGAATCCGGAATATCTCCGGGCATGGCGCAATATAAAGTTTTTGAATCAGACGACCAGGCGCATTTCGCCGCAAAGGTAGGAAAAACCAATGACTGAATCTCGCCTCCCTGCCGGCTCATAAGGAGAAGATCAATCTTATGGCCCCCTTTTTCATCTGAAGCGCTTAAAGCGGCCTGGTCTCCATTGGGGGACCAAAGAAGGTCAACTCCATAACGGTCCTTGAAAAGCTCTTTTTGGTTTTCTCCACCGAACGTCACAGAAGCTACAAAAGCAGCGGTAAAGGCATTGGGGCTGGGCCAGAAAGAAATATCGGATGAGCCTGGGATGGGGGCCATTTCAGCGCTGCGATAGCTCATTTCGGCAACCGTATGCCAGTTTTTGCCATCCGGATCAGCGACATTTACGGTTCGCTTTTTTGTTTTTGGATCATAGTGTTTATAGATAATCTTGTCTCCAAGATTGGACCAGGAAACTGAGTCAATATTTCCTTTGAGCACGGACACTTTTTTCCCGGAAATGTCAAAATAGAGAAATTTCGCCATGCCCGGCGCGGGTTCTGTTTTGATGATCGCCTTGTTTCTTGGCTTGTTCCAAGTGATTTTTTTGATATCTTCAAATTTTTCAGTGGAGAGAACCTTTTCCAATTTTCCGGAAAGGTCGAATTGGTTAAGCTGTCCGTTGCTCGCCAAAAAAGCGTAAAGAAAATTCCCGTCTGGCGAGAGAGTCGCGCCAAAAACGGGCTCATCAGAAATAGCTTGGATGGACGCGTTTTTTTCGGCTGTTTTTCCCGAAGAATCCGTTGCGTTGAGTTTCCCCTCCTCGCTGATCTTCGCGTTGTCCAAACCCTCCTCCTGGGAAGCCGGTTTTTTGAAATGGCCCCAATCACGAGCACCAGAAGAAGAGTCGAAATGGCGAATATTTTTTTAGTCATATAGTTGAGAACAAAGCCTTTTTATTCATTTTGATAATAATCAATCAGCAAATTTCTGATCTCTTCATCGGGATTGCCTAGAATTTTATATTCTTCTCCCGAAGAAGTTTCTTCCGAAAGCAGATAAACTCGGCTACCAGATTTATCATAGGCGATAACAATTCCCGTCCCGCCGCAATTGTGTTCCGTGCATCCGAATAGAAGGAGGATTTCCCGGCCATCGTTTAGCGATTGAAAAATCAGACATCAGCTCTTTGGTTTGTCCGACTATGTTCGGGCTGTCCTTCAGAATATCATGGGAATATTGCTCCAATCTGTAGGGCTGGTACTTATTTTCCTGTTTCCTTTTTTCCCATTCAGAGGAAAAAGAAGAAGGCGGGAGCGGGATGGGCTGGTCGATTTCTTCCGGAGCCTTTTTTTCCTCGGGACGATTTGCGTTCTTTTTTGAGATGAAAAAAATCAAAGTCAGCGCAAGGGCGAATATCGTCAAGGAAATAAAAATAATTGAAAAATATTTTTTTGTTGCGCCACTCATATTTTTTTAGCGAGGCGATTATACCATTATGGATTATCTTTGGAAAGAGGCGAACAGACGACCGGGAAATTTCCAGTTTTTTCAGTTTCTATTTGACGGTGCACGGTTCATTTTTGTATGATTCGGATTTTCCCATGACACTGGGGATGTATTTTTTGGTTTCGTTGGGCATTGGCTGTCCCTTTTTGCCTAGTCCTGTTTTCAAAAAAGAATCCATGTTTCCCGTTCCCCAATTGTATGCTCCTAAAGCATTTTCCCAATTGCCGTATTTGCTGTACATCTGGGATAAATATTTGGTTCCTCCCATGATGTTTTGGTATGGATCAGCACTGTTCGTAACGCCAAGCCCGCTGGCTGTTCCTGGCATAAGCTGCATCAAGCCAAAAGCACCGGCAGGGCTTTTAGCATTGTAAATCCCCATGCTCTCCTGGTCGATAACGGCCTTTATTATGTATTCGGGCACTCCAAATTTTGCGGAAGCTTCCATGATGATATCGCAATATGAATTTACCCGTTCCTTGACCGATCCTTTGAGAGAAATGGCGTCATATTTTCCGCTAGTCGTTCCTGTCGCTACTGTCCCCGTTGGCGTTTCCGCGATGTTGATAGTGCAGGGAACTGTTTCGCCGAGGCTCACTTTCACGAGATTGGGGTTGATGGTGTAGAGGATTATCCAGGAAAGAAGCCCAAGGAAGAGACCCAGTATGGCGTAGTTGACGGTGTTCTTGGCGCTGGTCATCTTGGCCGTGTTTCCGATGGAGACAATATACTGGAAAGCGCCGATGCCCAGCATGAACATGGTCAGGATTCCGATGGTCGCGTAGCCGAAACAGATGATTTGCTGGATATAAGTGGATATGTCGCAAGTCCTCGAAGTAGCTCCGGGAATCATCTGCTGATTGGAATAGAGGTTTACTTCCGCGGAGAAAACAGGCCGGAGAATAAAAATACTCACAAAAAAAATAGCGAACGCCAGCAAAATTGTTTTTTTGTTTTTCATTTTTCCAATTCCAAAAATGTCTTGAAAAAATTCTTCGATTTCTGGGATAAAATTACCAACCGGTTCCTGATCCTCCTCCTCCGCTGCCGGTTCCCCCGGCATTTCCCGTGCCGGTACTCCCACTTTGCGAGCCTGGTGGTGAGCTGCTCTGATTTACTGCCCCCCCACAGAGATATTCTTGAAGGCCACGAGATCAGGATGGATTTTGGAAAGGATTATCCAGGAAAGAAGCCCAAGCACAAGGCCGAAAACGGCCGAACCAATCGTTTCCCGGGCGCTTTCCGCTTT
>Ga0209417_1007094_pt1 | contig 11035 bp, 4 predicted proteins | sample RifGroF2_FD_184002 | JGI IMG/M metagenome (GOLD analysis project Ga0209417, IMG submission 184002) | Groundwater microbial communities from Rifle, Colorado, USA - Groundwater F2 (SPAdes) (version 2) | ecosystem: Environmental > Aquatic > Deep subsurface > Groundwater | place: Rifle, Colorado... | reverse complement strand
ATACCTTCCGAGCTTGGCTCGGAAGGTATTGCGGTAAAAGTGTCCGGCGGCAATATTTATCTCATTGGCGGAACTAACGGGATTATGAATTCGGTGATGGCCTTCCTTGAAGAAGATTTGGGATGTCGATGGTATTCTGACAAATGGGAGTTAATCCCAGAAAATAAAGATGGGGTAGTTAAAGTAACAGACCGGGTCAGTGTTCCCGATTTTTCTCTGCGTTCTATATATTCCGCACATGTCCTGACCAGTTCTCCGGAATGGGCAATGCACAACCGGGTAATGAGATGGAATCACTTTAACCATATGGAAGACTGGTTCTGCCATACGTATTCACAGATATGTCCCATGTCCGAATTTGCCGCTCATCCCGAGTTTTTCGCTAAGTTGCCTAACGGCGAGCCTTTCAGTACTCAACTATGCCCCACTCATCCGGAAATTATAAAACGTGCAAAAGAAAGGGCACTTGCGTCACTCAAAACCAATAAAAGAAAAGATGTTTCACTGATTTCCATTTCAGAATATGACGGAAGTACCGGCCATTGCCATTGCGAGCGTTGCGAAAAGATCAATACGGAGCAGCATGCTCCAATAGCGGCTCACCTGACTTTGGTAAATGAGGTGGCTTGTGCAATTAAAAAAGAGTACCCAGACATCAAAGTAGATTTTATTGTATACTCTAAGGATATCAGGACACCTCCGAGCAATATAAAAATGGAGTCAAATGTAGCTTTATGGTTCTGTACCAGTAACAGTAATCACGTTGAGAGTTATAGGGAAAATAAAGCCGTTGATGAGTTTTATAAATGGAGGAAGTTGGTTGATACCGTTTATATATGGGAATACGGTTGCGATTTTTCAAATTATTTCAGAGTATTGCCTACTCTCCATGCATTAACCGACAATATCAAATTCTGGAAGGAAAACAATGTTGATGGAATAATGTTTCAAGAAGTATATGGTACTCGCGGTGGAGATCAACAGGCACTGCGGGCTTGGGTGCTTGGCAAAATGCTATGGGACAGCCATCTTGATCCAAATTTGTTATCCAAAGATTTCTGTGAAGGGGTCTTCAACGAAGCTGCTCCGGAGATGTATGAATATTACCAATTAGTCGACAAAACTGGGTCAGCAGGAAAATCGGTTGAAGATTTCTACGGTGAAACGGAGTTCATCAGTCGTGCCAACAATGTGTTCGATAGGGCGTTCTCCAAAGCTGATAAAAGCGGTAATCCCGAACTCCATGAGCGTTTGGATGTGCACTATGTTCCGATTGCTCTTATGGAAATAGGTTCTATATTCCGGGCATATCCTGGCAATAAAGATAAATTTCCAAATCAGAGATATGGTCTGCTGCTTGATAGAATTAAGAAAATTACCAGTCGGGAAGAAATGAGTAAGTACTCTGAAATCAGAAGCATGTCTGGAAGAATTGCCGAACTGGAATCATTGTTGAATGCTGCCTCAAACGGAGTTCTCGGCATTCATGCGGTCAATGCAACTCTCTATGAAGGGGCATTTGTTCAGAAAGATACGTTGGCAACGAACGGAGTATCTGTCCGTTTGCCTTGTGATGGCATGTGGTACTTGCAGTGGCAGTTTCCTGTTAATTTATGTATTCCGGGCCAAAAATATCAATTGCGTGCCCAGTTACGTGTGGAAAAGGATTCAGGAGTTGGAGACATCGCTACATCCGGGGTTGATTTTTCTGTAACTAAGGAGAAAAGTTTTGCGTGGCAAATTAAAGCTGAACAGCTTTCCAGTAAAGAATACCGCTGGATTGATATTGGCAAACCATTTCTGCCTGAAGAAAATAATTATATTTGGTTTGCAGCAAATGTGGGTAGCAACATTGGTGGATTGTTCGTTGATAGAATCGAGTTAATCCCAGTTAAAGATTAAAAGTTGTTTTATTAAACCATAGAAATTTAACTAAAAAAACTATGAAATTTTGTATTTTAGCAATAGGAAATATTTAAAGGTTTTGATATATGAATCTCCATGTAATTGACTGGTGTATTTTATTTATGTTGTTTTTGGCGTTACTGTTTTTGAGCATTCTGACAAAACGGTATGTCTTTAGTGTTTCGGATTTTCTGGCTGCAAACAGGTGCGCAGGGCGTTATTTGCTTGCCACTGCCGAGGGAGTGGCTGGTCTGGGCTTGATCACGATCATTGCGTATTGGGAAATGTACTACAATGCCGGTTTCACCGCAGGATGGTGGAGCGCAATTTTAGGGCCAGTAGCTCTGTTCCTTCCATTGACAGGCTGGGTTACCTACCGTTATCGCGAAACACGGGCAATGACAATGGCGCAGTTCTTTGAAATGCGTTACAGTCGCAAATTCAGGATTTTTGCCGGTATTCTGGCATGGGCATCAGGAATTGTAAATTATGGGATTTTTCCTGGGGTTTCCGCCCGATGCATTATTTATTTGTGTGGTCTGCCAATCTATAGTATTAGTATCGGCGGTGTTGATATAAATGTTACCCTTGCTGTTGTTATGTTGATTATCATGAGTATTGCGGTTTTTCTTACTTTTATGGGTGGTCAGATAACGATAATAATCGCGGATTTTTTTCAAGGACAAGTTGCCAGTTTAGCGTTTCTTTTATGTGCTCTGTTCTTAATAAAAACGGTTAGCTGGAATCATTTATTTGAGGCGCTGAAAATATCTTCTGAACATGAATCCATGCTCAATCCCTTTGAGACGCAGGGTTTTAAGGATTTTAACATCTGGTATTTTGTGATGTCTGCGTTCATGCTTACATATGGCTATAGGGCATGGCAGGGATCGCAAGGATTCAATTGCTCAGCCAAGACAGCGCATGAGGCTCGCATGGCAGGTATTTTAGGTTATTATCGTGGGTATGTATGCGGTTTGCTTCTCTTGCTCGTTCCTGTATGTACATATGCGGTCTTGCACAGCGAAAAATTTGTTATGTTGGCAAGGGACATAACTGCCTCACTCTCAACAATACCCGATACAAATCTTCGTCAGCAAATGACTGTTCCGATGACACTCACGAAAATGCTGCCAGCAGGCTTGTTGGGACTTGTCGTCGCTTCGCTTATAGCAGCGGCTATATCCTGCGACAATGCGAGTCTGCATTCATGGGGCAGTATATTGATACAGGATGTTTTATTGCCCCTCCGCAAAAAGCCGCTCACCGAAGAACAACATTTAAAATGGTTAAGGATATCAATAATCAGCGTTGCCGTATTTGCGTGGACATTCAGCATGCTGTTTCCGCTCAAAGAATATATATTCATGTTTTTCCAGATAACGGGAGCTATCTATCTCGGTGGTGCAGGCGCTGTTATAATTGGCGGACTCTATTGGAAACGTGGAACAACGGCAGGTGCCTGGTGGGGTATGTGTATGGGTTCATTTCTGGCGGTGAGCAGTATTATCATTGTTAATATTATATGGCCATATGTTCTGCCGCATCTCAAACTTGCATATCCGCAAATCGACTGGCTGCAGCATCTGCCGGCCAAATTTCCTTTAAATGGCATGAAGATGGCATTTGGGGCGGCACTGATGGCGAGTGTTGCCTATGCGGTCGTATCATTACTCACCAAGCCGGCACCAGATTTCGATATGGACAAACTCTTACATCGTGGCAGGTATGCTGTCCTTGATGACCAGATTGCCCAGCCTAAACACCGTCAGGGGGGACTCAAAAGATTTTTGGGCATCAGTGATGAATTTACGTTCGGTGATAAGCTTATATGTGCTGTGTCGGTTTTCCTGGGGATGTTTAACATGTCGGCATTTTTGATAGGTACAATTCTTTATATTATTTTCGGTGGTACGGAGGATACATGGATTAAATGGTGGAAATTTCAGATTGGTTTTATACTGGTCATGTCTGCGATTACGGTTGCCTGGCTACTATGGGGAGGTATTCGTGATTTCAAGCAGTTGTTTGTTGATCTTGACCATGCCAAGCGTAATCGACTTGATGATGGCACTGTAGACCATAAGGCTGATATTGATCAGAGCATGTCTGCCAAAGCAGCAGATATTTCTAAAGAATGCCCGGATATCTCAGGTCAAAGCAACTCATAAGCCAAGTCGGACGCTGCTTAAATGTAAATTCTAAAAATAAATGGCTAAAGACAATGATATGAAAATGAATTGCATGAATCATGTTGACCGTTTCAATGCTGTCATGAACTTTCAACCCATAGACCGGTTACCTCAGGTCGAATGGGCGGTCTGGTGGGATAAAACTATTGAGCGATGGAAAAAAGAAGGATTGCCCAGTTCTCTTTCTGATACATTTAGCATTTCTAAATACATGGGTCTTGATCCGTACATTCAGTTTTGGTTTAATCCGATATCACCGGATATTGCTAATTTGTTCGATAATGTACACGGTGCAGTCTGTAGTATGGACGACTATGTTCTGTTTAAAGATAAAATTTTCACGGACCAGTCGATTTTTTTGGAATCCATGCGACCTTGGGCAAAAAAGCAGCTCAATGGTGATGTCGTTGTCTGGATAACATTGGAAGGATTCTTTTGGTATCCACGCAAATTGATGGGCATTGAAAGACACATGTATGGTTTTTATGATTTGCCGGAACTAATGCATACTATTAATAGCGACCTGACGCGTTATTACATTAGTATTCTGGAAAAATTATCTAAAATTTGTAGGCCGACGTTCATGACCTTTGCTGAGGATATGTCTTATAATCACGGTCCTATGTTGTCAAAATCATTGTTTAATGAGTTTATTTCGCCTTACTACAAACAGTTACTTCCCTTGTTGAGGGAATTGGGTACTGTTCCGATTGTAGATACCGATGGCAAAGTAAATGACATGATTCAATGGTTCGAAAGTATCGGTATTAATGGCGTTTTGCCGCTTGAACGTCAGGCAGGAGTTGATGCAATAGAATTACGTAAGAAACATCCGAAGCTTCGAATGATAGGCCATTTCGATAAGTTGGTAATGACACATGGCGAGCCTGCAATGAGAGTTGAATTTGAACGGCTGCTGCCGGCCATGAAAATCGGCGGTTTTATTCCCAGTGTTGATCATCAGACCCCACCAGATGTTTCGTTTAGCCAATACCAGATATATTTGAAATTACTGAGTGAATATACAAGGATGCTTTGATTCAATATCTGGCAGTATGAGGCGAACACAGCCTTCTGTCTGAAAGAATATTGTAATCTCGAGTTACTGCCCTGAACGTGTTCAAATGTGAATTGAAAATGTAAGCGATGGGTATTTGATGTTGGGTGTGTTGCCTGATGTTACAAAAGTACCCATGAAAATATGATGAGTACTGAAAGGGCAGAAACATGAAGAAGCTATGGCTATTTGTTGTGTTAATGATTTTGTCATCGTCATTATGTTTTGGACACATTTGGCGAGATGGAATGCAAAATGCGTCTACCAATCGTGGCTATTACGGGCTTGGCCTTTTTGCAGATGGCGATGGATTTATTGATGTAAATACTACCACATATAATCCAACATTTGCTACTACGGGATTATCTGTGCAGGTTTATCCCGGTGACGTATTCACGGCCAGATATCAGGTTGTAAGGCTGCCAGCTAACGATGGTGTTGTTGATGATATTTTTGTGTATCTCAATGTTGGCGGCACGTGGTACGCTGCCCCTGTTAGCCCTGATCCGAATCCGATAAACGACACTGCCGTCCATGCGATTACATATACCTTCACTCAGGCTGGCACGCTTTCAGAGATTGAATTTGATCCGCAATACGGCAATGGCGGCGGTGGAACAAATGATGCAGTAGTTCGCATTCTGGATTATGCCATTACGCGAAACTGGAATGACGACATGCAGGACGCGAGCACCAATCGTACCTACTCAGGTCTGACGATGGTAGAGGACGGCGACGGCTATATCAGTATGCGTCCGACTATTGATCAGCCGACGTTCACAACATCTAATTTGTCTGTGCATGTCAACGCAGGCGACGTATTTACGGCCGAATATAGCGTGCCCACTTTACCTTCGAATGATGGCCGCGTTGATGATGTTTTTATTCAGCTTTATATTGATGGTGCGTGGGTAAGTATCCCCAGTACCGGTATGGTCAATGATAATGGTACTCATTATATTACGTACATGTTTAAGCAGGCCAGCACATTGACTTCGATCAATTTTAATCCTCAGTGGGGATATTATTCCGGCGGCACAAGTGCTATTATCAGGCTTTCGGATTACACTATAAAGCCCTTGTGGCATGATGATATGGAAAATCTTTCTCGCAATTATGCCGAATTGCACTTTGTTAGATCGGGCGAGGGTTATATCGAGGTTGCGGTGGATACTGATGCGCCCAGTCTCTGCACGTCACTGAGCGAACTTGTTCTTCCGGGCGATATTATTACTTCAACCTGGCAGGTGTCGCAGTTGCCTACTGATGACAGTAAGGTTGACAATTTTTTAACTCAATTTTATATCGGGGGCGTATGGCACGATGTGAAGAGGGGTAACGGTGAGGTTAATGACACTAAGATTCACACAGTAGCTTATGAAGTAACTCAGGCCGGTACTATTACCGATATTCAGACCACTCCACAATATGGCAATCCTGCCACCGGCGACAAGGCTCAGGTAAAGGTCTTCAACTATTCTGTCAGACGTCCCAATTGGAATGACGACCTTGAAGATGCCAGTACTAACAGAGGCTATTGGGCACTGAGTAAATATGAAGATGGCCTTGGATATATTGATGTGCTGTGCGAGGCATGGAATCCGACATTTGGCACGACCGGTCTTTCTGTGCCTGTCTCGGTGGGCGACGTATTTACGGCAAAATACCAGGTTACTCGGTTGCCATCCGATGACGGCCATGTTAATGAGGTGTTTGTGTATCTGAATATTAACGGCTCCTGGTACTCTTCCAGTGTCAGCGACATTAGCGACACAGCCGAGCATACGATCACTTACACTATCCCTGTATCCGGGACACTTACAGAGGTCGATTTCGACCCTCAATACGGGTATTATTCCGGCGGCAACAGTGCGATAGTCAGGATATTCGACTATACTATCATGCCTCAATACCTTTATATGCTCAAGAACGGCATTGAGCCTAATAGTACGATACCGACTTGCTTTACGGTTTTGGCGGATGAAAGCGACACCAGTACCGTTGCGCCATATCCTTCCATAACTCCCGGCTCTACTTCTTGGACGCCGGATGCTAACGATACAGCGCGAGGTTACGCGGTAAGTCGTGTTGGAACGCAAACACCTTATGCTGCCTCGGACACGCTCACATCTATTATAGAGCCAAACTGGGTTCCAACTGACATTGTAATAACCGCCGATGCGAATGTGGTAGCGGCCCCCGGAGAATTCCGGTGTGTTTCGTATGCTGTACGAAGTCTTAAATTTGTGCCAGGGTTGGACGTTCGCGCAACAGATCTGACATCATCGACAGGCAACGTAATCCGCAAGGCGAACATTGATATTCGCAATACAAGGTTTAAGGTTTTAGATAGCCGCTGGGCAGCTGGCTTCCTGGAAAAGAGCCTGCCCGCCAATATCGATAAGAGCTGGACAGCATGGATATGGGCAGAAGTATATGTCCCTGTAGGTACGCCGGCAGGAACATATAACGGCTATATGACATTTTTTGACAGTGAGGGTGGTACTAAGACCTCTAAATTGCGTGTTGATGTCCTGAATTTCACAGTTGATAATGCGCAGGGTGCATTTGGTGCATACATTCCGGGACATTTTTACTCAGCTAGCATAGGAACGTATGAAGATTGGGCTACCTCTGATTTTCTTGCTGATAACCTTACTAATTTGTTCAACTTCTGGAAGACGCGAGGTTTTACATCACCCACATTATACTTCATTCATCCAGAGTTGAGCTATTATAGCGCCACATATGACGATATCCAGAAAGTTGTGGATGCAATGGGCGCAGCAGGCCTTGTAGGTCCTTTATGTGTGGATACGCGTCATATTGAGTGGTGGGCAAGGGGTGTCGTAGAAAGAAATGATCCTTGCTTGCCGGGTTACGGTGGAATAGAAGTTGATGAGGCAAATACAACAACAGTATACACTAATGATATGAAGAATATTTATGGCGGAGCTATTCAGGATATGCTTGATATAGCCATCGCCAACAACTGGCCAGATCTTCATTTACTTGTTGAAGAAGAAGTGGGCTGGTATAGCGGCAAGACAGTAGCTTATGAAGCATTTATGCCAACGCTTTTAAGTGTTGCGGGCTATGATCGTGCGTATTTACCTGATGGTTCAATTGGATATGGCTGGTCGTATCCCAGTGGCATCGATCGTGGTAACCGTGATGGTTTGATGGTTCGGCAATATAATAATTGGACAGATCCGTGCGTAGCAGCTGCCCATGATTATGGAACTGAGGTCTGGGCATATAATTTAGGTTGGAACAGATATATTGGGCTCTACAATCAAGGGATAGGTTCCACAGGTTACCACCAGTGGGCTGACCATTGGACTACAAATCAGGGATTACCAGGAATGACGTGGATACAAACCAAAATGCGTCCATTGAATGGTTGTCTGGAGGTCAAGCTGGATGCTAGTGGTACCACTCTTGCAGAACAAAATCTTTCAATCGCGGTACAGACAAACGATGTGCTGACGACAACATATAAAATAAGTCAACTGCCTGCAAACGGGTACGTGGACGTATCTCTCCAGATGTACAAGGATGGGGGTTGGGTATATAATACCGAAGTTCGCATTTATGATACAAGTATGCATACTTCCACCTATACTTTCCTATCGGGCGGCACGGTCACCGAACTGTATTTTAACCTAAACAATGGGAGTGGCGCAAAAGTCAGGGTATATGATCACAGTATAAAACGCGGCAGCGCCTATGTTTGGCAAGATGATATGAGTCACGCTAGTCAATTTGCTTACTGGGAACTGCACCTAATATCTGATTGTGGCCTTGTCACTTCGGCTACTACGGAGATGGCATATGAGGGACTAAGGGACTTAGCATATTGTCGTAAACTGGAAGGATTGATTGCTGATATGAGTGCTGCTGGTTTCACATCGGAGGCAGCTGCTGCTCAGGCTGTGCTTGACAACGTAGTATCGGATGTTGGTGCTAATCGTACTGATTTCTTCCCATGGCGAGACAGCATAGGCGACTATGAGCTTGACAGCAGGCGTAACAGTGTTGCCACTCAGATAGGATTGGCGATAGCCACCCTAGCTGCGCCAAAATACCAAGCAGCCGGGACATCTGTATCCGGAACAGGGAATATTACCGTTGCTTGGCCGACGCATCAGACTGGCGACGTTGCTCTTCTCTTTATTGAGTCATGTGGAGGTCAGGCAGCAAACCTTGGTACGCCGGCAGGTTTCGCGGCTGTAACCAATAGCCCGCAGTCCACCGGAACAACAACTAACGGAACGCGTATCACTGTGTACTGGTGCCGGGCGACGTCATCTTCAATGGCTTCGCCGGTCGTGACTGACCCGGGCGACCATGTTTATGGACGGATACTTACCTTCCGCGGTGTTGTTGCAAGTGGCAATCCGTGGGATGTAACGGCAGGTGGGGTAAAAGCAACGGCCTCAACCACTACGACATTTGGAACGGTAACCACAGGTGCTGCCAGTGAGTTGATCGTGCTTGCTGCATCAAGAGATAACGACTCAACCTCAGCGGCGTGGTCAAGCTGGACGAACGCAAATCTCACAAGCATTACAGAGCGGTCGGACGGAGGAACCACGTCAGGTAATGGCGGAGGCATCGGAGTTGCAACAGGCATAAAAGTTGCTGCCGGAGCTATCGGTTCGAGTACGGCGACGGTAACATCAAGCAAGGATGGACATATGACCATCGCGCTCAAACCTTAATGCTTGAGAATTAGTTGAATAGTTTTACAGAAAGTGTTTAATTTAGGCATAGCGGCCGCAAGTCGCTATGCCTTTTGGTGGTATGCCCAACATGGCGTGCTTATTTGGCTGTGAAAGTCCTCTACAAACCCGGTAGCGGGAACTGTTGGTCGGATGGTAAGGGTGTCATCGTGAGACCGAATCTGAAGGAAGTCGCAGACAAAACGCTCGCTCGACGAACAGGAATCGCATATAGGCGGCCTGTGATAAAAAATGGTTGGACTAAATGAGGTAAAAGTTTAATGAATATTCATGAATTATTTAGTTTGAAGAGCAAATGTGCGATTGTGACAGGTGGAGCCGGGTGGCTGGGATCGGCAATCAGCGAGTGCTTGGCGCAGGCTGGTGCCAAGGTGGCTATTATCGATTTTAACCAGGAGTACCTTGACAAGTAGGCGAGCTTAAACAATCCGGTCAGGAGGTTATGGGTTGCAAGGCCGATGTAATGCATGAAGTCGAGTTGCCAGCTATCAGGCATGGTATAATATTGTAAGGGAAAACAGCCATAAGGGCTTTAAGAGTCCGTGGCAGATAATAAAAGAAATCAGGCCGGATATTGATATTGAACTTGTCAAACTGCCGCCGATTATGTTAGATTGGGTTGGCCCGGATTATATAACTCGTGATGAACTCGACTTAAGGGGGTACGATTACCCTGTTTCGCCTATTTTGCGTCTCAAAATCTACGTTTCATCCGCCTGTCGCATCGCGTTTTAGTGTTTGGTTTTTGTGGTGCTTCCGCTTATAATACCCGCCCTGCTTAAATCTTATTTGAGAGTACTTATAGAGATGGCTAAAAACATAATAGAAACAATTTACGAAGATGAAGTTCTTCTTGCCGTCAATAAACCCGCCGCAATCAGCGTCGGAGTTGACAGATTCGGCAAAGAAACCCTCCCGGATATGCTGCAAAATCAGCGAAAAAACGATACGAAGCTTTATATCGTTCACCCCCTCGATAGAGAGGCCAGCGGAATAATCATTCTGGCGAAAAATGCCGATGCGCAGAAAAAAATGTCCCTTTTATTCGACACCGGCGGGGTAAAAATGACATATTTAGCTCTGGTCAATTCCGCCGGCGATGAAAAGTCGGGCATTATCGATGAGCCGCTCGCCGA
>Ga0209417_1007090_pt1 | contig 11039 bp, 12 predicted proteins | sample RifGroF2_FD_184002 | JGI IMG/M metagenome (GOLD analysis project Ga0209417, IMG submission 184002) | Groundwater microbial communities from Rifle, Colorado, USA - Groundwater F2 (SPAdes) (version 2) | ecosystem: Environmental > Aquatic > Deep subsurface > Groundwater | place: Rifle, Colorado... | reverse complement strand
GGTGACGGCGGTGGTGTCGCGCTCCACGGTCAGCGTGGCGGTCGCCGGCGACTTGCTCAGCGTCAGGGTGACGCCGTCAATGACGTCGGACACGGTGTTGCTGGTCTTGCTGACGGCGATGCCATTGACGCTGAAAGTGGCGTTCTGCGCGGTCACTGTCTGTGCCAGATTCTGGGTGCCGGCCGGGTCATGCGCAATCAGGCCGCTGATCGCGGCGTTCGCGCCGTCGGTACTGATCTTGATGCTGTTGCTCACACCGCTGTTGTTTGAAGACAGCGCCAGACGGTAGGGGGTGCCGCTGCCATCGTTGACGATGGTGGCGGAGACGCCCATGTTGGCGGTGTTGATTGCGTCGCGGATGCCTTCCAGCGTGTTGTTGGTGCTGTCGATGGTGATATTGGCGGTGGTGCCGCCGGAAGCGAAGGAGGCGCCGGTGTAGATGCCGTTGGTCAGTGTGCCGCCGCTGATGGTGCCGAAATCAAAGGTAACCACGGTCGAAGTGCCGTCGCCGATGGCGGCGGTGCTGCTGACTTGCCCTGCGGCGACCAGTTTCTGCGACTGCGCCAGTGCGGTTACCGCCAGGGAATAGGTGCCGGCGACTGCGGTGCTGGCGGCGGTGGCGGTGACTACGCTGGTATCGGAAGAAGTCGCCTTGTAGGCGGACAGGCTGCTCGAACTTGAACTCCCCAGCGCCTGTGCGGAGGTCTGGAGCGTGGACATCTTGCTCTTGAGCAGGCTCAGTGCGCTGAGCTTCGCCTCGAAGCTGGTCTTTTTTGCATCCAGCCTGTCGATGGGAATGCGCTCAACGGACATCAGTCCCTTGACGATGGCATCGACGTCGATGCTGGAGCCCGAAGTTGCCGAGGAAACTGCCATGATGCGATCTCCCTCTTATGCCTGCTGTTTCAACAGCATGCCTTGCTGGAACTCGTCAATACTGCGCGCGATGGCCAGCACGGCCTCTGACGGATATTGCATGAGCGTATCGCCCGTATCCTTGTCGGTCAGCCGGATCACCTGCTTCCGGGTGGTCTCATCCACGCTGATGCTCAGCTCAAGGTTCTTGTTGCTGCGCTGCAGGGCGGAATTGATCTTGCCGACTTCGCTTTCCAGTTGCGCGGGCGTGGGCTGTTGCACCGCCGCCGCCGCCGGTTTGACCTCGGCACGCGCTTCCTGCACATGCACCGGAACGCTGACAGGCCCGCCATTGCTGGCGAGCCCGGCAGGCGCTGGGGCCTGTGTCATGCTACTTGTGTTCTGGATGAGCATTTTGCCTCTCCTTAATCATCAACCCCAGCCGTTTTGGCGGCTGGGGGTACTACGCTACTTTTAACGCAGCAAGGTCAGGACGTTGTTCGGGATCTGGTTGGCTTGTGCCAACATCGCCGTACCTGCCTGTTGCAGAATCATATTGCGGGTCATGGTTGTGGTTTCGATCGCATAGTCGGTATCCATCACTCGGCTATAAGCGGCCGCGGTATTCACCGACTGTGTCTGCAGGTTGTTAATGGCAGACTGGAAGGTCGCCATATCCGCACCGTAAGTTGCACGGGCTGTGGTCACTGCGGTGATGTTTGCATCGATCGAGGAAATCGCCAGACCTGCGCCCAGTGTGGCTACAGTGCCCACGCCGGTTACAGTTGCACCGTTGGAGTTAACCACCACGGCACCGGTTGCTGTCGCCAAACCCAAGATACGGGTGTTCTCTGCGACCAGCGCGGTTGTTTCCGCACCTGAGGCTGTACCGCCCAACTGAACCGCGATTTCGCGCATGCGCTGCAGGTTCTCATAAATCTGTTGGTGATAACCGTCGTTGATCTGTGCGGTCGAAATACCGTCGTTTGCGTTGCGGGCAGCTTGAGCCGCGCCACGCATTGTGCTTTCGTAGCCGCTGGCTGTCACCATGCCGGTGGCGTCGTCCTTGGCGGTGTTGATGCGTACGCCGGAAGACAGGCGTGCCATGGCAGTTTGCAGGGCCAGGTTGGATTTATTCAGGGCTGCTCCACCGAACAGGGCCGAGACGTTTGTGTTGATGACTTGTGCCATTTTAGTTCTCCTTAAGCTTCGTTCACATTCGCGACTTGTGGTCGCTTACTTTGGTTGCCGTTTCATGAAGCTTAGCAACCGCCGTTGAACCAGTTATCGGAGCTTTGCGGGAAAACTTTAGCGCTGGATGAAAATTGAGCAGGACGAAAACACATCATTCTGACGCCACCACCCGGTTTTTGCCGGTCTGTTTGGCCTTGTACATGGCCTTGTCGGCACGGCCGACGAGGTCGTCGGCATCTTCTTCGGCACCGCGCAGGGCGACTCCGGCGCTGAAGGTGACCAGGACACGTTCGTTGTTGTGCAGAAAGAACTTCTTGGTCAGATCGCGTTGCAGGCGCTGCATCGCTTCGACCGCCGCGTTCAGATCGGTGTCCGGCAGGACGATGAGGAACTCCTCACCGCCGTAGCGACCTACTGTATCGGCAGGACGCAGGGTTTCTTTAATCACTTTTGTGAGGTGTTTGAGGGCGAGGTCGCCGGCCTGGTGGCCGAGCGAGTCGTTCAGGTGTTTGAAGTTGTCGATGTCGAGCAGGGCGACGCTGACCGGGGCCTGGCTGCGGTCAGCACGCTTCAGTTCCTTGTCGATGGCTTCATCCAGTCCGCGCCGGTTGAGGGCGCCGGTGAGCTGGTCTTCGCGCACCAGTTCGCTGACTTCTTCCAGTTCATGCTCCAGTTCGCGGATGCGCGCTTCGGCGGCATCGGCTTCCTTCTTGTGCAGCAGCAGTTCCTCGTGCGAACGCAAGGCGCTGGCCTGAATGACACGTGTGTCCTGCATCACGTCCTTGAGGATGTGGCCGAGTTCGGCGATGTTGTCGGCCTTGCCGATCTTCTGGCTGTAGCCCTCGATCTTGTTGTGGTATTCGCCGGTGCTGGCGGTCAGTTCGCCGAGACGGTCGATAAAGGTGGTCATCAGGCTCTTCAGGGTCGCTTTGGCATCGGTCAGGCTCTGCTTGAGCGTGCCCTGTTTGATCACGGCATCGCGCAGGCTGCGCTCGGCGTCGGCGATGGCGCGCCGGTCCAGCGGCTTGGTGACGATCTCCTGCAGCGCGGCAATCTGGCCGTGCAGCCATTTGTCGTCTTCCACCATCTCGCTGACGTTCTCGATCAGCAGGCGGAGCAGGCGCACCAGACCTTCCTGTATCTTGGCCTTGTCGCCGCCGCGCAGTTCCAGTTTCAGCCAGAACTGGCGCAATTGCTTGGCGAGGTCGTTGAGGCGGTCGTTGTTGTCGGTGGCGCGGACCAGTGCCAGCAGGGTCTGTATCTCGCCGCCCAGTTCAGGCTGGTCGGAAAGGGTGTTTTCCAGCGTCTGCGCCAGCAGTTCGCGCAACTGGTTCAGCATCTCGCGGTTGTCGGCGGTCGGGGTTTCCGCGCCAGCGACCGGTACGGCGGTGCCGGCGCTGCGGGCTGGCACTGCCGGCGCGATCGCGGTGACCATATCCCCGGGATTTTCGACGGTGGGTGCGGTGGACCAGGAGCGCATCAGGTTCTGCAGCTTGCCAAACAGTACCTCGGGATCGTTGGCGAAGCGGCTCAGCACGGTTTCCACGCCCTCTTTCTTGCGCGTGACGGTGATGCCCTTGTGCTGGATCTCCAGTTGGCGCAGCAGGTCGCGGATCAACTCAGACCAGGCCGGAACGAGTTTGCCTTTGCTGGTCGTCGCGCCGGTGTCTTCCGCACCGCCTTCGCCGCCGATCTCGTGGTACATCTGGGCATAGTTCTCCGGCGTCGGGGCGAGTTTGCGCGAGGCGAGCGCGATCAGGGTTTCGCGGGCGATGTCCGAAGGATTCTTGGTTTTGTTCATGGGCGGATGTTACAGGGTGAGTTCATGCTGGGCATTATCCGGTTGCGCTGCGTTCATCAAGCGGTGAATAGCGACAGTTTATCGCCCCAATTTCGGCGCGTCATTCGATCAGGTGGTTGCTGATGGCGTAATGGATCGCTTCGGCGTTGTTCTTCAGCTTCATCTTCTCCAGCAGGCGCGAGCGGTACACGCTGACCGTCTTCGGGCTGAGCGACATGATGTCCGCCATCTCGCTGAGTTTTTTGCCCGATGCCATCAGGCACAGGGTCTGGTATTCGCGGTTGGAGAGGGTCTGGTGCAGCAACTCCTGGTAACCCTGCGACAGGCCATTGGCCAGTTGCTCGGCCAGTTCGGTGCTGATGTATTTCTTGCCACTGGCGACCTGGCGGATGGCGGTGACCAGCTGTACCGGGGCGCTCTGCTTGTTGAGGTAACCGGCGGCGCCGGATTTCATGGAGCGCAGCGCGTATTGCTCTTCCGGATGCATGCTGAGCATCAGTACCGGCAGTTGCGGGTGGTTCGCCTTGATCTGTTTGAGCACGTCGATGCCGTGCTTGTCCGGCATGCTGATATCGAGCAGCACCACGTCGAAGGCCGACTCGTCCACCATGCGAATGGCCTGCATGCCGTTCTCTGCCTCGCCGGTCATGCGCATGTCGTCGGTGTCATCCAGCAGCTGCTTGAGGCCCTTGCGGATGAGTGCGTGATCGTCGGCTATCAGTACTTTGATCATTCGGTATCGTTCTCAGAACAGGTTCTGTTGTGCCAGCAGGTCTTCCGAATCGGGTCGTCCGGCTTCGCGCGGGATGAACACGCGCACCCGGGTCCCCTTGCCCGGGAGGCCGTCTATGGTGACCCTGCCGCCGAAGTATTCTACCCGTTCGCGGATGCCGCGTAAGCCGAAAGAACGTGGTTTGGTGCGGTCGTTCGCGCTGATGCCGCGCCCGTTGTCGCGTACTGCAAGTTCGAGGATGCCGTCGAGGTCTTGTATCCGCACTTCGACTTCGCTGGCCTGGGAGTGTTTGGTGATATTGGCCAGTGTCTCCTGGAAGATGCGGAACATGGCGATGGAGATGTCCGGCGGGACCTCGGCGATCTCCGCTCCGTGCTCGACGATGCAGGAGATGCCGGTGCGCTGTTCGAATTCATCCGCTTCCATCTCTATCGCAGCGATGACGCCGAAAGTGTCCAGCACACTGGGGCGCAGGCTGCGCGAGATGTTGCCCGCGGCCGTGGTGCATTTGTCCACCAGCGCTTCGATGTTCCTGGCCTTTTCCTGGAGTACGGGGTGGTCGGCGAGACGTCCGGCCAGCCAGGCGATATCCAGCTTGATGGCGGTGAGCGTGCTGCCCATGTCGTCATGCACTTCGCGCGCGATGGCGATGCGCTCTTGTTCGCGCACGTCCTGGATATGCGAGGAGAGCTCCTGCAACTGCACCTTGGAATGTTTGATCTCGAGTTCGGCCAGCTTGCTCTGCGTGATGTTGAAAATGATGCCTTCCCATTGCACGCCCTGTTCGGTGCGGCGCGGGCTGCAGCGCAGGTTGATCCACTTGGTCTGGTTGTCGGGCATGGTGAGGATGCGCCCCTCCCAGTTCCAGAACGAAAGCTCTCTGGCAGAGGCATGCATGCTCAACTGGTAGGAGGCGAAATCCTCCGGGTGCAGCAGTGCCTCGAACAGCGAGGCAACATGGGTGAGGTCCTGCGGGGTGATGCCGAGCAGCGACTGGCAGCCCTCGCTGACGTAGGGGAAGTTTACGCCGCCGTCGTCGTGCAGCAGCATCTGGTAAGCCATGCCCGGCAGGTCGGCGATGAAGGCGTGCAGCCGTGTCTGGTTCTCCTGCAGCGCGAGTTGCGCGGCGCGGTGTTCCTGGCGGATACGTGCTTCCCGCAGGTTGTGCTCGATGGCCGGGGAGAGACGGTTCAGGCTGCCCTTGAAGATATAGTCGTCCGCGCCATGGTGCATGGCATGGATGATGGTCTCTTCGCGCAGGTCGTGGGAAAGGAACAGGAACGGGATGTCGACGCCACTTTGCTGCATCAGTTCGAGCGCGGGCAGGCCGCCGAAGCCGGGAGGGTCGTAGCTGCACAGCACCACATCGAACTGATTTGCGGACAGCGCGGTTCTCATTGCTTTGGCGCTATCCACTCTCCGGTGCTTGAGCTCATAACCGGCCAGGGTCAGTTTGCTCAAGGTATGCTGCGCATCAGCATTCGAAGACTCGACCAGCAATACGCTAAGTTTCTTGGCAGTCATTCTGGTTTTCCGTACTTATTTTTCGGATTATATGCGCCGTTGCCGTCCCGCACTAGGCGGGAGTTTGCGGTAGAATGCCGGCCGTCACTGAAACTTTTTCATCATGCCTTCCGCCAGCAACGCCATCACGCCAGAGCGTCTGATCCGACCAGAGATACTGGCGCTGCATGCCTATCATGTTCCCCCTGCCGCCGGCATGGTCAAGCTCGACGCGATGGAGAACCCCCACCTGCTGCCGCAAAGTCTGCGCGACGAGATCGCGCGGCTGGTGGCGGACGCTGCCATCAACCGTTATCCCGATGCCGCCGCGCAGCAACTCAAGGCCGCGATCGCCCGCGTGAGCGGGCTGCCGGCCGGCATGGAAGTCCTGCTCGGCAACGGTTCCGACGAGATCATCCAGTTGCTGGCGCTGGCCGTTGCCAGGCCGGACGCGGTGCTGCTGAGCGTCGAGCCCTCGTTCGTCATGTACCGGATGATCGCCACCTTTGTCGGCATGCGCTATGTCGGCGTGCCGCTGGACAAGGATTTCTCGATCGACCTGCAGGCGATGCTGGAAACGATCAAGCGCGAACAACCCGCGCTGATCTTACTGGCCTATCCCAACAATCCGACCGGTAATCTGTTCGATTCTTACTCGCTCAAGAAGATCATCGAGGCCGCTCCCGGGTTGGTGGTGGTGGACGAGGCCTATTACGCCTTCGCCCGCGACAGCTTCATCCCGCATCTGGCGCACTACGATAATCTGCTGGTGATGCGCACCTTCTCCAAGCTGGGCATGGCTGGCCTGCGGCTTGGCTTCCTGGCCGGTTCGGCAGCCTGGTTGAGCCAGTTGGAAAAGCTGCGCTTACCGTATAATGTGGGCGTGCTGCCGCAGCTGGTTGCGGCGAAGCTGCTGGAACACCACGATGTGTTGCTGGCGCAGGCCGAAAGCATCCGGCAGGAACGGGCAAGGATGCTGGCGGCGCTGAACTCGGTCGTCGGGGTGCGCACGTATTCCAGCGAAGCCAACTTCATCCTGTTCCGCGTGGCCAAAGCCGCGCAGATATTCGAGGGGCTGAAACAGCGCGGGGTGCTGATCAAGAACCTCGACGGCGGACATCCGGCATTGGCCGATTGCCTGCGCGTCACGGTGGGGACGAAGCAGGAAAATGCACAGTTCCTGTCCGCATTGCAGGACACCATTAACCAACTCGCATAAGGCGAACCATGCGCAGCGCAAAAGTCAGTCGCAATACCCTCGAGACCAAGATCAGCGTCGAGCTGAACTTGGATGGCACGGGCAAGGTCAAGCTGGATACCGGCCTGCCTTTCCTCGAGCACATGCTGGACCAGATAGCGCGTCACGGTTTGCTCGATCTGGACATCAATGCCAAGGGTGATCTGCACATCGATGCACACCACACCGTGGAAGACATCGGCATCACATTGGGACAGGCGTTCACCCAGGCCATCGGAGACAAGAAGGGGCTGCGCCGCTACGGCCACGCCTACGTGCCGCTGGACGAGGCGCTGTCGCGCGTGGTGTTGGACATCTCCGGGCGTCCGGGGCTGGTGTTCAATGCCGAGTTCGTGCGCTCCAACGTGGGCGAGTTCGAAGTCGACCTCATTCGCGAATTCTTCCAGGGCTTCGTCAATCACGCTCTGGTGACGCTGCACATCGACAATCTGGCTGGCGACAACGCCCACCACCAGGCCGAGACCATCTTCAAGGCATTCGGTCGCGCCCTGCGCGTCGCGCTGGAGCTGGATCCGCGCATGGCCGGTGTCATGCCTTCCACCAAGGGAACGTTATAACGTCTCATCATGGTTGATATCGCAGTCGTTGATTACGGTATGGGCAATTTGCGCTCGGTGCAGCAGGCCGTGCGCAAGGTCGCGCCGGGCGCAAACATCATCGTGACGGGCGAGCCCGACGTGATCGCCTCTGCCGCGAGGGTGGTATTCCCCGGCCAAGGGGCTGCACCCGACTGCATGCGCGAGATCCGCGCCCGCCACCTCGACCGGGTAATCGCCGGTGTTGTCAGCGAGGGTAAACCCTTCCTGGGTATCTGCATGGGGCTGCAAGTGCTGTTCGAGCACAGCGAGGAGGGCGATACGCCATGTCTCGGTCTGTTTCAGGGGCCGGTCAAACGCTTCGCCTCCGGTCTGCACGATGCGCAAGGCAACAAATTAAAGGTGCCGCACATGGGCTGGAACCAGGTGCATCACGGCGACCATCCTCTCTGGGCAGGCATCGCCCAGGACGCGCGCTTCTACTTCGTGCACAGCTACCACGTGCAACCAAGCGATACGGCTCTGGTGCAGGCCACCAGCGACTACCCGCAGCCCTTTGTCTGTGCGGCGGCGCGTGATAACTTGTTCGCTGTTCAGTTCCACCCGGAAAAGAGTGCGGCAGCCGGTTTACAGCTGCTGCAAAATTTCATCAACTGGAATCCTGCCTGACACCCAAATCATGGATACTAAAACGCTGATCATTCCCGCCATCGATCTGAAAGACGGCCAATGCGTGCGCCTGCGCCAGGGCGTGATGGAGGGCGCGACCGTGTTCTCCGACGACCCGGCCGCGATGGCCAAACACTGGCTGGCACAGGGCGCACGCCGTCTGCACCTGGTCGATCTGAACGGTGCCTTTGCCGGCAAACCCAAGAACGAAGCCGCCGTGAAGAGCATCATCGAGGCGGTCGGTAGCGATATCCCGGTGCAACTGGGCGGCGGTATCCGCGATCTGGAGACCATCGAGCGCTATCTCGACCTGGGCATCTCTTACGTCATCATCGGCACCGCTGCGGTGAAAGTGCCCGGCTTCCTGCACGAAGCCTGTGACGCGTTCCCCGGCCACATCATGGTCGGTCTGGATGCCAAAGGCGGCAAGGTGGCGGTGGACGGCTGGTCGAAGCTCACCGGGCACGATGTCGCCGATCTGGCGCAGCGTTTCGAGGGCTACGGCGTGGAAGCGATCATCTACACCGACATCGGCCGCGACGGCATGATGAGCGGCGTGAACATCGAAGCGACTGTCGATCTGGCGCGGCCATTGCATGTGCCGGTCATCGCCAGCGGCGGCATCACCAATCTGGATGATGTGCGCGCGCTGTGCGCTGTGCGCTCCGAGGGCATCACCGGTGCGATCACCGGTCGTGCCATCTACGAAGGCACGCTGGACTTCAGGGCCGCGCAAGCCCTGGCCGACGAACTCTCTCCAAAACTCTGATGCTGGCCAAGCGCATCATTCCCTGTCTTGATGTCACCGCGGGCCGGGTGGTCAAGGGCGTCAGCTTCGTCGAGCTGCGCGATGCGGGCGATCCCGTGGAGATCGCCAAGCGCTATGACGATCAGGGTGCGGACGAACTTACCTTCCTCGACATCACCGCCAGCTCCGATGACAGGGGCATCATCTTTCGCATCATCGAAAAAGTGGCCGAGCAGGTGTTCATCCCGCTGACGGTGGGCGGCGGCGTGCGCGAGGTGGGCGATGTGCGCAATCTGCTCAATGCGGGCGCAGACAAGGTGAGCATCAACACTTCCGCTGTGGTCAATCCGCAACTGGTGGCCGATGCCTCGGCGCGCTACGGTTCGCAATGCATCGTGGTCGCTATCGACGCCAAGCAGGTCGCAGCGGGCAAATGGGAGGTGTTCACCCACGGCGGCCGCAAGGCCACCGGGCTGGACGCGGTGGAATGGGCAAAGAAGATGCAAAGCTTGGGTGCGGGCGAGATCCTGCTGACCAGCATGGATCAGGACGGCCAGAAAAAAGGTTTCGACCTCGCGCTCACGCGCGCGGTGACCGATGCGCTGGAGATCCCGGTGATCGCCAGCGGCGGCGTGGGCAACCTGCAACACCTTGCCGACGGCGTGAAGCTGGGCGGAGCGGATGCGGTGCTGGCGGCCAGTATCTTCCATTTCGGCGAATACACGGTGCAGCAGGCCAAGGAACACATGGCAAAGCAGGGTATCGAGGTGCGACTGTGAGCGATGCCTGGTTGAACAAGGTGAATTGGTCGGCAGACGGCCTTGTTCCCGCTATCGCGCAGGACGCGGCGACCGGGCGTGTGCTGATGGTGGCGTGGATGGATCGTGAGGCGCTCAAGCGCACCGTGGAGACCGGCGAGGCGATATACTGGTCGCGTTCGCGCAAGAAGCTGTGGCACAAGGGCGAGGAGTCCGGCCACACGCAGAAGGTCAAAGAGATACGCATAGACTGTGATGCCGATGTGGTCCTGCTGCAAGTGGAGCAGAGCGGCGGCATTGCCTGCCATACCGGACGGGAGAGTTGCTTTTACAGCAAGCTCGAGAACGGCGAGTGGGTGGCAATCGATGCGGTGTTGAAGAACCCGGATGAGATATACAAGAAATGAGCAACGACATTCTGCAACGACTGACCGAGACACTGGAGACGCGCAAGGGCGCGGCACCGGAGTCGTCCTATGTCGCAAAACTTTTCAGCAAGGGCGATGACGCCATCCTGAAGAAGGTGATTGAAGAAGCGGGCGAGGTTCTGCTGGCAGCCAAGGATGCGGATAAACAACATTTGGTATACGAAGTTGCCGATCTGTGGTTCCACAGCATGGTGTTGCTGGCGCACAAAGGGCTGAGTGCAGACGATGTGCTGAACGAGTTGGCGCGCCGCGAAGGCGTGTCCGGCATCACCGAGAAAGCGAGCCGGAAATGAGCAACGACTGCCTCTTCTGCAAGATAGTCCGCGGCGAGATCCCGTGCAAAAAAGTGTACGAGGATGCCGAAGTGCTGGCATTCCACGACATCAATCCAGTCGCGCCGGTACATTTCATGCTGGTACCGAAGTTGCATCTGGTTTCCCTGCTGGAAGCCGGGGAGGCACATGCGGCCCTGCTCGGCAGGATGATGTTGCTGGCGCCGAAGCTGGCGCGCGAGCAGGGGCTGGAAAACGGTTTCCGCACCGTCATCAACAGCGGC
>Ga0209417_1007087_pt1 | contig 11042 bp, 9 predicted proteins | sample RifGroF2_FD_184002 | JGI IMG/M metagenome (GOLD analysis project Ga0209417, IMG submission 184002) | Groundwater microbial communities from Rifle, Colorado, USA - Groundwater F2 (SPAdes) (version 2) | ecosystem: Environmental > Aquatic > Deep subsurface > Groundwater | place: Rifle, Colorado... | reverse complement strand
ATTCCATTCAGCAGGAACATCCATAGTTGGGTTAGATTTCAGTTTGAGGTTTAGATTCGACAAAACTGTACTCTGACTCCATATTGTTTCTCCGGGCTCTTTATAGTAGAAGTTTAGCAACCCGTTACCGTCATTAGCAGTCGGATAAATTTCTACTCGCACATCCCACCACTTAACATGAAAGTACTCATCAAAATTATAGTCCTCATGGTAGCCACCGGCGGCATCGTAAATCCCGAACAGAAAGCGTTTGCCATGAATCATAAAAGCAGCCGGAGAATGCGCCCAATCGGTGTCGGAACTTTGTACGCCAACATAGGCATGGGAATTCTCACCGCCCAGGAACATTGATGTTTCAAGCCGGATTATGGGACCGGTTAAAGTCGGAATCGTGTTAGTATAGACACTATCTGCTGCCCCTCCGAGCTGGGTGACGCATACTTCCCCCCCACTAAAACCACTCCGCACCATAACGGTGTCATTGAAGTATGCCTTCGACCATGTTGAAACTGTCCCCAGCGGCGGTCCCTGCGTGTAGTCCCAATTTTCTACAAAAGCCCCTGACTCAGGGACAATAAGAAAGAGAATTAAGAACGACATGTAAATATATACCTTTTTCATTATTATGCCTCTCTGTGTATTATAAAACCTTTATTTAAAATAGTTCACGGCAACTTTTTCGATGCAATTTTTTTTAAAACTATTTACAAAGTTCACTGTGAGGGCGGCCTTTTTCTTTAAGGCCACCCTCAACCCAATAAATATATCAAAATTTAGCCTATTTTTATTTTAAAAACATTAATCTATGTTAAGCTGCTTTCCTCTTGAGCAGTGTCAACATTCCGCCCAGACCAAAGATGACCATCGTTACCGGCTCAGGAACACTGGTGTATTCTATCGCGCCGAGATAAGCCATGTCTTGCCAATAAGTACCGCTGGTCGAAACACGGACGAACATACGATTCCATTCGGCAGGAACATCCATAGTTGGGTTAGCTTTCAATTGGAGATTCAAATTCGACAAAGCCGCACTTTGACGCCATACGGTTTCCGTAGGCAGCTTATAGTAAAAATCAAGCTCTCCGTTGCTGCTATTGGCAAGAGGATCAATGTCCACTCGCACATCCCACCATTTAACATGAAAATATTCATCAAAGTTGTAGTCCTCATGGTAGCCACCGGCGGCATCGTAAATCCCGAACAGAAAGCGTTTGCCATGAATCATAAAAGCAACCGGAGAATGCGCCCAATCGGTGTCGGAACTTTGTACGCCAACATAGGCATGGGAATTCTCACCGCCCAGGAACATTGATGTTTCAAGCCGGATTATAGGCCCGGTTAAAGTCGGAATCGTGTTAGTATAGACACTATCTGCTGCCCCTGCCCTCTGGGTAACATAGGCGCCTGTGCCCCAGCCAACATTCTCTTCTGCCTTAAGAGTGTCGCCGAAGTATGCAAGCGACCATGGCGAAACTGTCCCCAGCGGCGGTCCCTGCGTGTAGTTCCAATTCTCAACATACGCACTTGCCTGTAATGCAACGAGCATTACAATAGCCGCTGTCATACAAATACTTTTTGTTTTCATAATACTTCCTCCATTACTAAAATTAATCAAGGGTTATAACCAACAAAGGTTACCAACCATCACCTTGATTATTGTAGTAAAATATAACCTTCAAAACAAGGGGGTATTGCGTTTTTTTTTAACCATTTTGCGACTCAATACAAGGGGTTTTTGAGATACAAAGAGCAAATTCCTTACAATTTAAGTTGCTTAAAACACATCGAAATTATATAATTGGTGCGAGTGTAAGTAATGTTCTTCGCAATGGTAAGTTTAAAATTATGATTAAGATTCCCAAGGTCATTCTGCTGCTGGAGTCCGCACGGGCGCCTGACCAATGTCTTTTGCGCGGGATAGCAAAATATTCCAGCCTACACGGCCCCTGGTTTTTCTATCGGAATCAACCGACATACCTTAATCCTTATAGTCGCAATAAAAAGATATTGTCTGAATTGAAGAATTTGAACCCTGATGGTATTATCACAATTGATTCGAAAAGACTTGAAGATATACTTGCATTAGGCGTGCCTACTATTGTCGCCAATATCCAACAAAATAGATTCCCAAAGGCATCCTATATTTCAAGCGACCCTAATGCGATAGGGGAAATGGCCGCTGATTATCTGCTTGAACGCGGTTTTCGGCAGTTTGCGTTTTGTGGATATTCCAACATGCCATGGTCTCATGATCGTGCTGAATGTTTTGCTAAACATATTGCGGATAAAGGGTATAAAACTTGCTTTTATCTTCGGCAAAAAACACGAACCAAATCTTATGAAAACGACCAAATTCATATGGCCGATTGGTTAAGTTCTCTAAAAAAACCAGTTGCGATATTAGCCTGTAACGATGACCGCTGTCAGGACATTGTAGAAGCTTGTAAATTGGGCGGAATAAATATACCTATCGAAATAGCTCTTCTCGGAATTGATAACGATGAGTTCATTTGCGATTTATCTCATCCATCCATCTCAAGCATTGCTCTTAACACAGAAAAAGCAGGCTATCTGGCGGCAGAATTGCTTGATAGATTGATGAAAGGTGAAAAAACAGCAAACCAGACAATCCTTTCAAAACCTACACATATCGTAACCAGACAATCAACTGATATACTATCTATCGAAGATAAGGCTGTTGCCGAAGCAATGAGGTTTATCCTTTCTCATGCCAAAAAAGCGATTGTTTTTACTGATGTGATCAATACTGTACTTGTCTCGCGACGCGTATTGGAAAGACGATTTCGTGACGCATTAGGGCGCTCCATTCATGACGAAATCAGACGAACTCGAACTGCACAAATCTCCCGCATGCTTATAGAAACCACTTTAACAATATCTGAAATCGCTACAGCATTGGATTTCCCAGGTATCGAGCATATGGCTCGATATTATGGAAAAGAAAAGGGAATGAGTCTTATGGCGTACCGTAAAAACTATGGCAAAAAATAAGTTAATTTTATGAAAGTTTGGTTTTCTCACAGATATAAATACAGTTTTTATTTAAGGATTTTATGATGGATTTACAAAAAGCAGAGGCTTGGCTAACTGAACAAGCTAATGAATTAGTGCAGCAAGCCATTTATGTCCGCCCTGAGGATGGACGTCTTATGCACTTACTAAGTCCCGTTGATAGAGGCATGTATCAGGCAATGTTTCTCCGCGACTTTGTTTATAAAGTAGTCACTCTGCCAAAACAGTTTGCAAAAAAAACAACTGCACAAACTTTCGACCTTTTTTTTGAGAATATGAGCGCTGATTTCGTTCCTCCAGAATTCATTCACAGGGATGGCCGCATCGAATATTGGTGTTTTGGCCCCGGCCCACTTACCGATACCCCGGCAGCGCTTGCCATAGGAGTATTGGCTTACTGCCGTGCATCTAATGACCTTGAGTATTTTAAATCACGTGCTGATATATTATTAAAAACCTTAACTAATACGCAGCGCCACCCTGTAAGCGGCCTGATTTGGATTAATCCCATGATGCCTCATTCGCCTTATGGCTACACAGACACCATCCAAAAAACAGGTGAAGAATTATTCAGCTCGGTAATGCTTTATGATGCGTGCAAACAAATGGCAGAAGCATTGGAACATATTAACCGCCCCGCTGATGCACAAGAAATGATGTTAATTGCCGGACAAATTGAGTCTGGCATTGAAGGATTATACGATTCACAGAGCGGTCTATATTTTGCCGCAAGTTACCATTGTCGCCAACCAGATATATGGGGCAGCGCATTGGCAGTTTACACTCACGCGGCAGGCAACCGTGCTGAGCAGGTGGCAAAATCGCTTGCTGACATGTATGATCGGATTGTATGGCAAGGTCAGGTTAGGCATTTGCCGGCACCAATGCTTTGGGAAAAACGTCTAAGTGAAGCAAGGGAATTTCGTCGTGATTTCAAGAGCGGAAAATTTTACGCTTACGGTCAAAATACGCGTTATTGGTCAGACCAAGAACCAAATACGTACCAAAACGGAGCCTATTGGGCAACACCGGTTGGCTGGTTTGTTGCTGCATTAGCCCGAGTCAATCGTTCCATGTCAGAGAAAACGCTGATTGACCTGGTTAAGTTCTTTCAGGAAGATGGTATTTGGGAATGTACACACCCTTCAGGTCATAGAAAAGAGCGGGATTACACAATTTCAGCGGTAATGCCTCTTTTGGGATTTCGTGTGTTATGTGAAGCTTAAACCGAGTAAAAGTACACAAATTATGAATGCCGGCGGGGCAAAAACCACAACCCGCCGAATAGCAAAATGCTTTCATGCCGATGAGTTAACTTTGTCGGTTGAACCACCGACAATCAAAAATCTTATTTTATTATAGTCAGGCGCCGGCGCAAGGAAACTCGCACAATAACCGACTGCCATCGTTACTATACAGCCAAACGGAGCATAATATCCCCACGAAATATTTGTAAAGGTAGTTACGAACCCTGTTGCAATCATCCCGACTATAGCTCCAACAATAACACCAAGACTATTAGCTCGACGGGATAATATACCGAGGAAAAACATACCAACAAGTGGGCCTGCAAATAATCCCATTACCTTGGCGAGAAGTTTAAATATCGTATCTTTTCCTCCTAGCCACATTGCCAGAAAAATTATAACTATACCCCATGCCGTAGTAATAAGTTTGGCAAGAACAACCGACGCACGTTCGTCGGTTTCTTTCCTTTTTCCAAATCTTTTAACGAAGTCGATATATGTAACCGTGCTAAGTGAGTTTAAGCCAGAGGCAAAGCTGGACATGGTTCCTGCAAACAAACCGGCAATTACCAAAGCACCCAAAACGCCAGGTAATGCATGGCTCACAAAATGGGGAAGAACTCTATTTGCATCTGTCAATGTAGAAACCCATTCATGGCCAGGTCTATGTATAAAATAATCGTAGTAGGCGACAAAACCAATTCCCGTGAAATAAAGTGCGAAAGAAACCGGAATGATAAGAAGACTGCCAAAAAGAAGGGACTTGGCCATTTTCTTTTTTGAACCGGCAGCAAGATATCTTTGTACCAGAACCTGGTCACTGCCATAAGCACCAACCTGTGAAACAAATCCGCCAATCAAAATGACCCAGAAAGTCACTTCAACTGTTGGATTTAAGTCAAAGTTTAAAAATCTCGTATGTGATTCGACCAGCACCTGTCCCGGTTGATGCCATGGCATAGCTGTCTGTGGAGGATGAGCGGCTATCTCCCAGATTTTGCCAATATCCCACTGAAATGCCATTGCCACTGCCACAAGCATTGCTACGATGCCGCCCATTAATACAAAGAACTGAGCTACATCAGTCCACAACACGGCTTTCATTCCTCCGAACACTGTATATAACGTGGTCAGCCCTCCCAAAATTATCAGACTTATTACCACATTTATACCCATAATCTGGGAAAGAGCAAGCGCAGCGGCATACATGGCGACTGATAAATGTCCGCCTCTTTGAAGCATGAAAAGTGCCGATGCTACCGTTCGAACACTAACATTAAATCTGTGTTCCAAATATTCATATATCGTAAATAAATGCATTCGAGCCATGAACGGCACAAATACATAGGCGACAACTAAAGCAGCCACAGGTGCCATAAATGCGGCCAAAGAATATTGCAGGTCGTTTGTAAATACAAATGCGGCGGTTCCAACATAACTTACTGCTGTAAGGTCAGAACTAATTAACGAAATACCCACGGCCCACCATGGTGCCGATCTCCCTGCCAGATAGTATCCTTCGATATTCTTCTGCGATCGAGTAAAATACAACCCAATCGCTACACTTGATATTATATATAATGCAAGTATAGAATACTCTACCCATCCAAAACCAACGTAATTTATTTCCATATTGCCTTCATAAAGATTTTACATATTTCTAAAAAATAACCCCATAGTCATCGATACACTATGATTCATTTATTCTTTCCAATTTGAAAATAACCGGTCTATAACCATCCGTACAACAAGTGATAAATACACCAGGTTTTGTCCCTCTAAAATTTCCTCCGCGAGATAGTGTCATAACATACTTTTGTATGTCTGCCCATGCCCAGCTGCAAAATCCATCCGGCATATTGACACTTTCAGAGACAAATTCCTGGCCTTCACTTAATCTTTCACATGGCGGCCAAACCGAGTCAGCGAATTTTTCAAGAAACTCTTTATGCACCAGCCGTTTCAATACCGTTATTTTTACTTTCGCATTCATCGTCTATAATCTCCTTATTAAAAATTCGATTGACCATTCGGATAAATTAGCTCAGGGTAATTAACTTTTAGCCATGCACGAAACTCTACAACAGTCTTATCATTCCAGCCCATATAGGGGGAACGACATCGCTGGTGTCCCAGAATGCATCCGGCAGCAACAGCCATTCCCTTGTCAAACACGGGATCTATCATCCCCTCATTTCTTTTTTCTATAAAACATGCTGCTTCATTGCAGAATTTGGCGATGTGTTGTTGCATTTTGATTGCTTCATCCCATTGTCCGGCCTTTGCCTTACCGTACATCTCTAACATAAATTTTGGGTTAGTCGCAATAATAGAGCTGTAGCTGCCCCTGGCTCCAAGCTGCATGGCACTAACCAGCAGATTTTCGCCCACAAAATACGATAGTCCAGGTGTCATTTTTATTGCGTCTTGTAATTGGCCGAAATGACTGCCAGCAAAAGTAAATTTCACACCGATTAAATTGGGAGCAATCTCCAATATCCTTAGATAGTCCTGACCAGTTAGAAACCGCTTTGCCCTGGGAATATTATAATGCACTAAAGGTATTTCAGGACATGCCCGGTACAAGTCCTTGAAAAATTGCATTAATTCCCGATCATTAAGCTCCATCCAGTAAGGAATAACTATTTGTACAGCGCCAACTTCCTTTTTACTGGCCGCATACTCCAGCAGTTTTATGGCCTTGGCAGTAGAATCCGAACAGCAGCCTATTTGTAAAGGCATCCGTGCCTTACCACACAGATCAGCCTGTATATCAACCATTCTGCAAAATTCATCAAACTCAAGAACATAGAACTCGCCCGTACTACCAGTAGTATAAACGCCATGGATTTTTTCATTGAGAAAACGAGAGATGTTTTGAGCATAGATATCCTCGTCAAAACGGTAATTTTCGTCCCATGGCATAGTTGCACCAGCCCAAATTCCTCGTAAATCATCAGCTTTTAACCTATTCATAACTTTCTCCAATTCTAAAAATTAAAAATTTTCATAACATTATCAATGAGTATCTTTTTCTTGGCTTCATAACTAATACAAGAGCTGTCAATGCGCGCCCGTTGCATTGGAGCAAAATACAATGGCGTGTCTGTGCCATACAACAATCGCTCAGAACCTATTTCCTTAACTGTCCATTCAATTAGTCCAGAAAAAAGGTTTTTTGCACTTGATGTATCAACATAAACATTACCATGTTTCGACTTTTGTATAGCACGCACCTGATGACTGGGGTCATCATCCCATCCACAACCAAGGTGGGCAAGAATGAGTACTACCTCCGGAAATTCATTTGCCCACCTGACTAAATCTTCGGGCATGCTGTTTTTTTCGCCACTGTGACTCAAAACAACCGTATTCTGTTCTGCTGCAAATTCAAATATCTTCCTACCCTGTTCCACAATTGGATAACCATGCTCTTCAGGATGAATCTTAATTCCTGCACATTTTGGCGATTTTAACATTTCTCTGGCTTGCTCGTACGTTTGTGGTTTGCGGGGATCAATAATTACCCACTGAAGCAGCCCTTCAACTTCATTAACAACACGAGCTGCATCTTCATTGCCTGCAACAGAATCATTGTTCAATCTCGGCAAAAATCCCAGTAACGGAGAAACTATAGTTAAACGAGTATTGGATAATCTGGCACGCTCGGCTACGGTCTTTGCATCGCCTGTCATAAATTCATCGAGCAGCCTTGATTTACTACCTTGATAGATACCGTAGTGGCCATGAACATCTATAGCTTGTACTTCTCGAATATCTTTTTTTGGTTTTATATCCATTTTATCTTCCTAAAGAAAGCTCCCAGCCGGCATTTTCGAGGTAGCGCAATCCCTTATCATATTCCCGTTCAATTTCATCAAAAGTTGTGTCACGATATTCAAGTTCAACTGTAACGTCACCTTTATAACCAACCTTATCCAATGCCTGTGCAAACTTTTTAAAATCAACTTTGCCGTCGCCAGGTGTTAGTTCCAAATCCTGCTTACCATCAGCGGTGTCAGGGCCGGCTGAATCACGCAAGTGAATATGCCAAAGCCTATCACCAAGTGTTGAAAAGAATTTATCGAGATCATACCCTATAATGCCCCAATGGCTACAGTCAACCACCGCCCCTATGTTGGGACTTTCAAGACGATCGAATACCCAGAATACCTGCTCAGGACGTGGCATTAGACCGTATAAGTGCGGCACCTCTAACAACATTTTTACCCCGTACTTAGAAGCAATCTTGCCTACTCGATTATATGCCTTAACAGCATTTGACAGTTGATATTCCTGATCCTGATGATCGTTTCGCACACCAAATCCCATGGTCATCAAGGGTATCCCAACCTCACCAAGTTGTGCAATTTTCTTTTCCCATTCCTGAACAAATTCATCTATCTCCTGCGGTATCCATGCATTATGAAAGTCAGTAAAATAATTTAAACAAATTGGCTGCAAGTTAAATTTATCCAACATTTTCTTAAGTTCAAAAGGCGTTGGATTGCCGAAGTTAAAATGAAAACAGTAGGTACCGAAGCTCGCAATTTCCACCTGTTTAAATCCACGTGCAGCAATTCTCGGCAATGCTTCGTAAAGAGTATAATGCGCCCAGCCTAAAGACGAAATTGCAGTTATTTTTGCCATACCAATTTTCCTTTTATTATTTGTCTTAAATTTTCCTATTAGTATTTATAGCTATGCGCCGCCTTTATCATCGCCTCAACTTTTTCCTTTGAGGTTTCAGTCGGGAGCATATCTCCTGCCGCAAGAATATAACCGCCATTTGGTGCACCTTCATCAAGGCAACGGTGGCAATCTATTACGACTTCATCTAAAGAACCATGAGCAAGCAATGCGGTATTCACACCGCCCATAAGCGCAACACGATTTCCCACTCGTTTCTTGGCATCGGCCACACTAACACCTCCCAATGAATCCAGCGGTTCTATACAGTCCACGCCGGTGTCGGCCATCAGTTCAAGTAGCTGTGTGCTGTTTCCACACACGTGTAAATATATCAATATGTTGTATTTTTTGAGGGCGGCAACAAAACGCCGAAAGGCAGGCACACAAAATTCTTCGAAAAGATTAGGTCCGATGAGACCGCCGAATGTGTCACCAATATACAAGGCATCAACTCCCATTTTCGCAAATGCAATAGAGACTTCTATAGAAATCTGTAAACCTCTATCAATGATGGCTTTTACAAAATCCGGTTTTTCAATTATATCCATCAAAGCCTGCTGTTTTCCGCGTAAGATGGTGACGTACTCAAAAGATAACGCAGGTACCCCACCTATCATAAAAAGGTTTGCACCATTCTCATCTATGATTTTTTTAATAGATTTAAATTTGTCTTTTTTAAGAAGATTGTCGGCCGAAACAATTTCAAATTGTTCGATATCTGCAAATGTCTCCACCAAAGGTTTTTCCTCTAATGGCTCAATCCAGCCCCCACCCATAAAATCGATTCTGCCAATTCGTTGACCAGTTTTTTCATCTATTTGCCAGACATCCTTTCCATCATCTTCGATAGCTGTTATGGGATCGGATGGAACCCAAAGCCGTATCCCATCCACCCCATACATCTTAACACATTTAAGGTCGAGTTCATTTATCAGCAAAGGATTTCGGAGACATTCAATAATTGTTTCCCTGTAATCTAACCCTAATGCCTTGATGGCATGAGGGTGACAAATTTGAGGAATTACGGGAACCATATCTGGTATTCCACCTGTCATTGCTATACAAACTCGTTCTTTACTGTTCACGGCTAAGTTGACTCCAATGAATAAATAAAATTTGATTTGTAGTCAGTAAGTTAGATTTGACCTTGTTCATGCAACTTTTTTGCAGCTTCATCGACTATTTTGTCGATTTCCAAAATTTGAGTTTTTTTATGTGCCATTCTCTCCCAACGATTGACCTCGTCTAATTCGTTTCTGATGCCCCACGGCTGCACTTTGAAGAATGGTGATAAATTGAGGAATTCACGAAACTGGTTGAGAGTGTCTTCGGTTTGTAAATAGTTACCACCTATGCCTATCTCTTTTATAATATCCACATTGATTGACTTGTCGGTAACTTCAAACCCTGTAATAGCTCTTCGAACATATCGAACAATTTCGTTATCCATTACCAGTTGAATTGGTGAAAATGTCGCACCGTTTTCAAGTTGTCCCAATGTCCCGAAACCCACAGCACCACAGAGAATTGGCATTATCATAGATACAGCTTTTTCAACGCCGCAGCGAATATCAGGAACGCAGGTGTCTGTTTTTCCGCCATGGACACCGCTGGGACAACCATAATACTCACTAATCATCTGAATTCGTGCTCCAATCAGGGGAGCTCGCTCTGCACCGGCATATTTAAAAATTCCAGTACCCATGTCAGAAAAAGAAGGTGTAACATCAATAGTCATGCAGGCATCTTTATCAATAGTATAGCCAAGCACGAGTCCTCCGAGTGTTTCCGCTATTCCCAGGGTCAGAGCGCCGGCAGGGTTCATGGGAGCGGTCGCACCGGCATTAGGCATCGTATCAAGTGATTGCGGCATGCCGCGTTTAATATACTCAATCATTATTTCACACATATTCCTATCGATGGCAAGCGGAGTTCTTGCTTCGGCATAGCCAACCAGAATAGGATTTTTTTTTAGTTCTTCACGGCCGCCACGGGCAACTTCAGCAATTCTGCATATATATTCAATATCAAAAGTATTAAATGCTTCTATACCGCCAAGTTTATCTGTAT
>Ga0209417_1007086_pt1 | contig 11043 bp, 10 predicted proteins | sample RifGroF2_FD_184002 | JGI IMG/M metagenome (GOLD analysis project Ga0209417, IMG submission 184002) | Groundwater microbial communities from Rifle, Colorado, USA - Groundwater F2 (SPAdes) (version 2) | ecosystem: Environmental > Aquatic > Deep subsurface > Groundwater | place: Rifle, Colorado... | reverse complement strand
ATTACGGGCGAATCGTATGATTCTTTAGACACATTAAAACCCGTTATTCCTCTAGTAACACCTTCGCCGAATTTTATTGATCGTTGGGTTGATACGGCTTTGCAGCAAAATTGGCAATTGGTGGCGGCGCGATATACTTCGATGTCTGCTCATAATAAGGTGTATGAAATGCGCGGAGGACATTTACCAACGGTCGATGCCTCATTAAATTACGATAACTCTTTGACGAGAAATTATCGCAATTTGGGCGTTACGCGCAATAGAGGGCCAACAGGAGAAGTCGATGTTAGTGTACCTATTTTCTCGGGCGGTATGGTGACCTCGCAGGTGAGGCAAGCGTTAGCCGATTATGAAAAAGCGCTACAAGATCAAGAGGCGAAGTCTCGACAGGTTATCGACAGTACACGTAAAAGTTATTTAGGTGTTGAATCGAGCATCGCGACGGTTAAAGCCCAAAAACAAGTGACAATTTCGAACCGTAGTTCGTTGGAAGGCATGGAAGCAGGTTATCATGTGGGAACCCGTACGATGGTGGATGTGTTGAACGCACAGCGCCAATTATATGATTCTGAAAAAGATTATGCGATTGCTCGATATACTTATGCCAATGGGATTGTTGGTTTGAAACAGTCGGCGGGTACGTTATCAGCGAATGATATTCAAGAAATGAATACTTGGTTGATATCGCCGCAGAATGACGTGCAAAAAGCATCGCCGCCCACAAAAACTGTCTCACTGAAAAAAAATAAGACGATCACTAAAAAGTCGACGGCAATCTCTGCGAAATCTCAAAAAAACACGGCGAAAAAGCCTGTAAAAACACATCGATCTATTCAATATCGGAAAAAAACAGTCGGAGTCAAGAGGTAAGATGAGAGTAACCACTCAGCATGCTTGTAGAAACATCCTTGTATTATCGCGGTCTCGGGTGGGTGGTTACAGATGAGGGGCTCTTTTATCAAAAAAAACTCTGATGAAGTTGATTATAATGCTTTAAAAAAAGCTTTTTGGGCTTTTTCAAAGCGATTGTATGCTATTTCTGAGCTTGAAGATGCGTGGATTTGCTTAGAACAAAAGTATGAGCTTAATTTAAATCTTGTTTTTCTATGCTGCTTTTTGCCGACGTGCGATTTTCAGCAATTAACGAAAGAAGATCTTCGCTTTGTTTCCGAACGTATTTTGCTATGGCATACAAAAGTTGTTGAACCTTTGAGAAAGCTCTATCAGAGGCTCTATCAGCTGCATCGAAAGCCTCCTTTATTCCAATTGGCTGATTTGGCTTTACGAAATGAAATTCTGGCCGAACAAGCGGAGCAATCCTTGATGTTGCAGGTTATTTATCGGCTCAAAGATAGAGAGCGATTATCGGTGAGCCCTGCTAATCGAATTTTGAGTAATATTTTTGAATATATTAACGAAAGCCAAGTAAAACTCCACAGTAACGACTTCGAAAAAATTTATCGTATTGTCAATCAATGCTTTTGATGTCAGGGTTGAAGCGAGGGCGCCTTTGTGAATGATTTTGTAAAAGCAATTGCGCATGTCGCCGTTCCTGTTCCTTTGCGGCGGCTATTTGATTATCAGGTACCGAGTTCGATTAATCCCATTTCTTTGAAAAAAGGCGCGCGCGTTTTAGTTCCTTTCGGAGCAAGAAAATTGGTTGGGATTTTATTGTCGGTGGATGCACAAACACTCATATCTCATACGCAATTAAAGCCCATGTTCGCGCTCATCGATCAGGCTCCCGTGATTTCTCAGGCGGTTTTTAAGCTTTGTCAGTGGGCGGCTGACTACTATCACTATCCATTGGGTGAAGTATTGCTGCAAACGTTGCCGCTTTCTTTGAGAAAAGGGGGGGTATATCAGGATGACATCGAAGCGAATAAGGCGGTTTTCGGGCAACAAGAAACGTCACCTATCCGTTTAACTGAATGGCAGCATCAAGCAATAGAAGAGGTCAATCAGCATCTACATCATTTTCAGTCTTTTTTGCTCAACGGGGTGACGGGTAGTGGCAAAACAGAAGTTTATTTGCGCTTGATTGAAAAAGTGATTGCCAATGGAAAGCAGGCGCTTGTTTTGGTCCCGGAAATTGGGTTAACGCCACAAACAATTGCGCGATTTCAACAACGGTTCGCAGTGCCTGTGGCTGTTTGGCACTCTAATCTGAATGATCGAGAGCGATTACAAGCGTGGCATTTAGCCAGGCAAAGGATTGCTAAAATCGTGATTGGGACACGCTCAGCCGTTTTTATGGATTGTCCGGATTTGGGCCTTATTATCATCGACGAGGAGCATGATCTATCGTTTAAGCAACAAGATCATTTTCGATATTCAGCGCGTGATTTAGCGGTTACGCGAGCTAAATTTGAAAATTTCCCCGTTGTTTTAGGGTCGGCGACGGTTTCTTTAGAATCGCTTTATAATACAAAAACGAAAAAATTTACTATGCTTGCATTGCCGGAGCGGGCAGGCAATGCGATTCATCCCTACTATCACCTAGTTGACATTAGAAATGAATCCCTAGAGCACGGTTTGTCGAAAGCATTATTAGATCGAATGCAACAACATCTCGATCAGGATAATCAAGTATTAATATTTTTGAATCGACGCGGTTATGCGCCGACCTTAATGTGCCATTATTGTGGATGGATGGCAAAATGTCCGCGGTGCAATGTGAATATGACATTGCATTTGGCCGAAGCGCGATTGCATTGTCATCATTGTAATGCGACACATTATGTGCCGAAAACTTGCCCACAATGCCAACATGAAAAATTGCAATATATCGGCGTGGGGACTGAGCGGGTGGAAAATTTTTTGATCGAGCGGTTTCCGGATGTGCCGATTTTTCGGATTGATCGCGACACAACGCGTCGAAAATATGCGATGGAAAAAATTTTAGAAAAAGTGCGAGATGGGCGAAAGCAAATTTTGGTAGGGACACAAATGGTAGCGAAAGGCCATCATTTTCCCAATGTTACAATGGTTGGTGTGGTCAATGCCGATGCGGGATTTTTTAGCGCGGATTTTCGGGCGGTCGAGCGCACAGGGCAATTGCTCATTCAAGTGGCGGGTCGTGCCGGCCGAGCAGAAAAAAAAGGAGAAGTGTTGATCCAAACGCATTATCCGGATCACCCTTTGCTCGTACATTTAACGCAATATGGTTACAACAGTTTTGCGAAATTATTGTTACATGAGCGAAAGGATAGCGAAATGCCGCCTTATGTGCATTTAGCGTTAATGCATGCGGAGTCGTTGCATTTCGATCGACAAAATGAATTTCTTGAGGCTGTTAAGGTATTGGCAGAAGAGAGCGCCATGGATTCCGTGATGATTTTGGGCCCGATTCCGTCTCCAATGCCTAAGCGTAAAAATTATTTTCGATCGCAGCTGTTATTTCAGTCATCTCGCCGATCGTCATTGCAAAAATTTTTAACACAATTGATGACCAAGGTCGAAGCATTAAAAGAAATTAAGGCGATCAAATGGACGCTCGATATTGATCCGTTGGAAATGTTTTAACGCTGTCATATTGGATACAGCTGAAGCTATCCAGTTTTTCGTCATTGCGAGAAGCGCGTGAGCAACGAAGCGGTTTTATTCTCTTGCTTCGGCTGCGCCTTGCAACGACAGAAAAGATCTACCAAGGCAAGAGCTTTCCACCGAGCAAGTGAAAATGGACATGGAAAACTGCTTGGCCGCCTTGATGATTACAATTCGCAATGACACGATAGCCTTCTTCAGCAATGCCTTCTTCTTGTGCCGTTTTTTTGACGATTCGAAAAAGGTGCATCAGAAGGCGATCATCAGTTTCTGTAAAATCATTGATCGTCGCGATATGTTTTTTAGGGATAATTAATTTGTGAATCGGGGCTTTTGGGTAAATATCATCAATCACTAATGCTTCGGCATCTTCATAAATAATTTTTGCGGGCATTTCTTTGCGAATAATGCGACAAAAAATACAATCGGTGACCATGTTAATTTCTCCCTTATCAATCAATCCTATCAAAGTAGTATAATGGGGTGGTTTTTTAGCAGCAAGTTATATTAAAGTCGTAGTTTGAAAAAAAATCTCTACACACGACAAAATTTTATCAAACGAATTGCATCGTTTTTTCGATAATTAATTTTTCATTCATTTTTTGCCTCCTATTTATTTCCTTATTCAGATTCGAGAGGTGTTTTAATTGATCCGCCTGTTCGCATGATATTTTTATGGTGGTGAGAATGTGTGACGTCGATCGGCCGACCTAATATGACTTTCTTATCCATTTCAGTTCCGAATTGTTCTCGCGAACGTTTCGACATTCCTGTGGGTACATTGTTTCCGACGCTTCACACCCTCTCGTTTCCAAAAACGCATGGCCGAATAGAAACCCTACTGGTAGAACAGTAGGTTCTGTCATGCGCATTACTGCAAAAGCAGAACAGTTCATTGTGCAGCCTCGTGTCGCACCGCAGAATTAGCATATTTTTTCTTCTATCTTTCCTGGCTAAGAAAGCGCGCCTCTCTATTCTGCAAATAAGTGGGCAAGCTAGCCGCCCTCAATTAAGTTCATATATGAACATTATTTAAAACATATGGTAAGACATTTTTATTGCTTGTTTTACTATCAAATACTTATCTTTAGGAGGCCGCTACTAACCAAAAAAACATAAGATGTTTTTATTTTGTTTATTTATGGACGTCTGAATAATTTTGCGTTAGCCTAATATCAATTAACATTTTCTGTATTGTTAGCTGCGAAACTTATCATGAAAAAATCATTAAAAAATAATATCAATCACCTCATGCAACAACACAATATCAAAATTGCTGATCTCAGTGGTAAAACCGGTGTCCCTGCCTCAACCATCAAAAGAATTAAAGTTGATGACAGCGCCAACCCAACCATGACCTCCCTGATTCCTATCGCGGATTTTTTCAATATAACGATCAACGAATTAGTAGGCGTTGACCCTCTTCCGTCGAACACTTTAACGAAAGCCGCAAGCAATCAACGAGGCATTCCTCTTTTAAGTTGGAATGATGTTTCTGATTGGCCGAATGAATACCCAGATGAAGCGACAAAACATTTATTAATTGATATACCACTTAACCTAAATAGTTTTGCATTGATGATCGACCGCGAAATAGAAGTTTTTGCAAAGGGTAGCATTATTGTCATCAATTGCGGCGACACTCCAAAAAACGATGACTATGTGATCGTTGTCAATAAAACCGTAAAACAGGCTACGCTATTTCAATACATTTTGCATGACGGGGCCGAATATTTAAAATCAATGCTGAAAGGAATCCCTCTCAAAAAGCTCAATGCTAAAATCGATAAACTGGTCGGGAAAGTTATTCAAATTAGAATGGATTTATGAATAGGGAGAAATTATATAACATACGTTATATCTGATAACCCGAAAGAGATAAATTTCAAAGCAATACTACCATTAGCAATGTTGCATCTGATGATTTATCTCGCCTCTGTATCAGTCGCATTTAAGATGGTGCAGGTAGGATATTTTTTATTACCCGGACCGCCCTTTATATTTCCGCTTAGTTATGCGCTCGGAGATATTCTTGCAGAAGTGTATGGTTTTAAAATATCGCGGAACATTGTCTACTACACGTTATTTTTTTCAAATGTTTTTCGCATTGGCGATTAGCATTATAATTAATTTGCGTTCACCCTCTTCATGGGCGCTGGAAAGCGATTATCAGACTGTTTTTGGGCATATTGTTCGTTTTGTGATATCGGGATTTTTTGCGGTGCTGGTTAGTAGTATTGCTAATATTTACTTATTCTCAAAAATTAAAGTGCTTATGAAAGGTAAAAAATTCTGGGTTAGAAATCTCATCGCGTCAGCATCGGGAGGGCTGATACTTGTTTTTATCATTGTTTCCTTTGGCTACTCATCCGTATTAAATTTCAAACAAATGTTAAACATGTTTTTTTCAATATATATTTTTGAATTTTTATATTCATGTTTGCTCATTTGGCCGTCATGGAAAATGAGTACCTTTCTAAAACGGATGGAGCGAATCGATGTTTATGATCATGATTTAAATATTAATCATTTCTTTAAATAATCCAAGGAGAAAAAAGTTATGCCAAGAGAAAATGTCGCGTTGTTAAAAGCAAAATTAGGGTTGGAGAGCCATTCCGAGGGCGGCTATTACAAGGAATATCTCCGTTCAATGGATAGAGTGAGACCCCCCTGAGCGGTTTCAAGAAGATACACCTAGAAGCGTTGCTACCGCCATTTACTTTCTGCTTGAAACAGGAAATTTTAGCGCCTTTCATCGTATCAAATCAGATGAAACATGGCTTTATCATTCCGGCGGCTCTCTTTCCATCCATATAATTCAAAGCAATGGAACGTTAAACACCTATAAATTAGGTGACAGCGCAAGCGACGAAAATGCCGTTTTTCAAGTCACAGTTCCTCATGGGGCGTGGTTTGCTGCGCATGTTAATGAAAATGATTCTTATACCCTGGTAAGTTGTGTTGTTTCGCCCGCTTTCGAGTTTCGTGATTTTGAACTGGCGGAACGGAAGGCGCTCATTCGAGAATACCCACAACATGCGACTCTTATCAGAAGCCTAACTCGAGTAGCTGAGCCCATAGAAGCAGATAGGCCGTCATCATCCCCTAGTCCAGGCATGAAAGGAGGATTTTCTTGATGAAACTATTTAAAAAAATAAGTAGTTTTTGGAGGTCATCTAGTGATCGTCAGAAAGAACAAAATCAATTATCCATTGAAGGATATGAATTTTCCCACGACGGTAAAGTTTTTGTGATTGTTCATATTTTCGGTAAGAATTTATTTCCGAAATACGATATTCTCGAGATTGTGAATGATGAAGGTTTTTTACAGCAATTCAATGAAAAGCATCAAGCTCAATTGATTAGTATTTGTAAATTGAATCATCTTAAAACAGATAACGACTTATATCGTTTGAAATCAGTTAATCTTGAGAACGGTAAAAAAACCGCCGTTTTTGAAGTTATTCATCACGATGGTGCAACAAATACTATTCATAGACCACTAGATGAATTGATGAGCGATCAAGAAATTCTGAAAAACTTATCGGCAAAAACCATTTCGCTAATTAACTTTCTTGGTCGATAAGCCATCATAAACGCCCTCAAGACAATAATGTGAATTGCAGTATTGACCGCAGCGTTGACGATTAATGCAGCACCGCTGTTCTATCTCCGAGAGCATGACCAATCATCCTGTGACCGAGTAGTGCTGCCATTTCATTATATTGTTTTTTACGAATTTCAAAAGAACATCAGTCAATTATCCGATCAATAATGAAATACATTTAAATTTAGGATAAAGTTGCGTACAAGCTTCAGATCAGGATGGATGTCATGAAAGTTTTATTTCGTCGACTCATTGGACAAAAGGATTTGTTTAAAATCGTAGGATGTTTGGTGGCGGTTCTATTGATCGCTGCATTTTCTATTGTTGCTCACGCAGAGTTATCTTTACCTAATGCGGTGACTGTTTCGAGCAAATTGAATGAATCATTTAATGCAGTTGAGCTCACTTCTCAGTTAGATCAAATCAATCAATTGTCGACTCATGCTTTAAATGTAGAAGCGACAGCGCGTGCTTTAAATGTCTTGATAGATCTTCGTAAAAAAACGACAGAATGTATTCAAAATACACAAAAAGAAATTACCGAAATCGATGCGTTATGGGCTAAATCAACGCCAGAGGGGGCGGCAAAAGCTGAAACTCTGACGACGTTGCAACAATATTTGAAAGACAAAAAAAACGCAGTGATGCAAAAACAGTCGGAATGCCAGCTTTTTGCATTGCATGTTGATGAAACTATGAGTACTTTTAATGCCATCGCCGATCGAGTCAATAAGGAAGCGTTGTTAAAAGCGCGACCAACGCTTATCACGCAGTTTTCGGATTTCGCGATTATTTTTCAGGAGTCTTTTGATCAACTGGATAGTCAATTGTGGTTGGACCAAAGCGGTCTTTTGTTTCTGAATGCCACTTCGATTAGCGTATTTTGCTTTCTTTTTGTCCTTTGTTTGATATTGAAAATTTATTTGAAACGAAAAGGTCAACGGTTTTTGGCGAGGGCACCTCGAACTTTCCCGGAGCAAATGAAAGTATCTTTTGTGCATGCCTTTTTGCAGTGCTTGTTTTTAAATTTATTTTCAGCGGCCTGGTTTCTGTTTTCAATTGGAATAGCGTTCATTTACGATGCGGTTAATACGTATCTTGTTTTTGTGAGCGTGGGCTTTTTTGTTTATATGGCCACCCTCTTTTTAATTAATTTTTTATTTTATTCGTACAATGGGTATGGTAATGCGCTAGGGCTTTCAAAAGCGATAAGTCGTGCGCTTTCGACGCGGTTGAAGCTTTTACTGTTTATCGGATTTATCGCTTATCTCGGTTACATTTTTTTGAACGATCAGCATATTTCCGCATTGATGACGAATTTGATTCGTGTGTCGTTTATTACATTATTTTCAGTCGGTTTGATTAGTGTATTGTGGCTGATGAATCGTATTCCTTTTTTGGCGGCGCGTTATCCTGTTGCGCGTAGTTTTATTAGTTTGATTTTGACAGGCGCGCTCGTTAGTTTGTTGGTGATTGAATGGTTGGGGTATCAATCGCTGGTGATTTATTTGTTGCAGGGTATTGCGTTAACGCTGGTGAGTGGATTTCTGGTTGTGCTGCTTCATCGGATGATTGCTAAATTTTGGATGACTGTGGCTTTTGGACAAAAACATTGGCAAATCAGTACGCGCAGGGTGTTAGGCATTCATCATTTGAGAATGATTTTTGAGTTCATTATCTTGCGTTTAGCCTGTTACTCGTTGATTTGGGTTGGTTTTTTACTGATGCTGTTGAAGATATGGCAAGCCTCTCCCGCGCATTTTTATGGATTACTTAATTTAATTACAGTTGGGTTTAAAGCGGGGCATGTCGATGTCATTCCCTTGCGAATTTTTTCGGCGATGATCTTTTTTTCTATCGCTGCTTTATGTGCACGTTTGTTACGCAATTATCTGGAAAATACGGAAACCGCCATACAGGATAAAGGAGCGCAACAAGCGCTTTCGGCGATTGTGACTTATGCTTGTATCTTTTTTATTTGGATATTAACTTTTTTGATCGCGGGGATTAATCTTGCAGGGCTTGCTATTGTTGCTGGTGCCTTATCTGTGGGGATAGGCTTTGGGCTGCAAAACATCGCCAACAACTTTATTTCCGGTATTATTCTGCTGCTTGAGCGACCTTTTAAGCCGGGCGATCGTATCGTTGTAGGAAATGTTGAGGGGTATGTTAAAAAAATTAATATTCGTTTTACGCAGCTTCAAACGCTTCAATGTGCAGATCTTATTATACCCAATGCAGATATGACCTCAGGGCAAGTGACAAATTTAACGTTTTATGATCACTATTCACGAGCGACTTTCGTGTTAAATGTTGTTTACGGGACTGATGTTGATTTGGCTAGACAGCTGTTTTTGGAGGTTGCAAATCGTCATCCCGCTGTTGTTCACGATAATCCACAATACGCGCCCAGCGCGGTGTTAAGTGCCTTTGATGAAAATGGGTTAACGCTTGAGTTTTCTTGTGTTGTTCGAGAAGTTGGTGCCAAGTATATGGCGTCAAGTGAAATTAAAATCGCTTTATATAAAGCTTTTCAGAAGACTCATATCGAGTTTGCTTACCCTCAGCGAAGCGTTCATATTCAGAATACAACCGATCTTCCATGTCAGGGTGTAACGGGTGGCGATCAGTCTCTTCCTCTTTCGTGACGACAATAAAAAATAAGCGTGGTGATACCCGCCAGAATAATCCAGATGAAATAAAAAAATAAAACATCGAGACGTGCTGAAAATTCTTGCAAAATAAAGTGTGGGACAGTAAAAATCAGGAGCGCTGTGATTCGATGATCATGATCTAACCAATGCAATCGGTCGGCATGACCTTTTATTTTTTGTTCGATCAAGGCAAACGTTGTGACGGCCCAATAAACGGCTAAGGCAAAAATACCAATCGCGTAATAAGAACTATTCGCCAAAATAATCGTTACCATGAGCAATATATCAGTGAATTCTGTGAGTAGGAGATAAAAAATCTCATTGCGCGTATTTTTTGAGTGATCACGTTCGCTAGCCAGGTGTGTGATTTCCGTGAAGATGAGTTTTAATAAAAGCAAGGCGATGGCGAGTAAATAAAGTGTTGAGAAATAAGTGGCAAAAAAATACGTGAGTGCGCAGAGTACGCAGATAGAAATAGTCAGCAAGTAAAGGCGTGTGAGCGATAAAGATTGAAACTTATCGAGCCAGCGTTCGGCGAGCCGATGAGTTAGTGCGTCTAATTTCATGGGTAAAGGCCTCCGTCAGAGTTCTTGAGAGCGCATATAATTCGAAACGAGTATAGCAATCAAATCCAAAAAATTCGATGAAGATCATGCAAAGCAATATCAAGTTTTTATAACTATTCAGTGCTTTTTGAGGAGCGCTCCCATTTTTGGCTATTTTTGGATCAACCCCATCATTATTTCATGCCAATGCATTCAGTGAGGCGCCCCTTGTGGTCGCCCAAAAATTGCCGGCATCTTCGAGACTAGGCGCCCAAAAGGGGCGCCTCTATAAGCGGATTAAACAATTATCAAGATCGTGGCGATAGTTACCTTTGTGTGTAAAATCCGATGATTTAAATAAGGGGAAATGATATAATGCCCCTCAGTTTTTATCGAACAACAAAAGGCCTCAGAACACTATGACTGCTGATAAAAAATCAACTTATGATTCGTCTAATATTAAAGTACTGAAAGGGCTCGATGCCGTTCGAAAAAGACCTGGTATGTACATTGGCGATACGGATGATGGTACGGGTCTTCATCATATGGTATTTGAGGTCGTCGACAACTCGATCGATGAAGCGCTGGCTGGTTTTTGTCGTGAAATTGAAGTAATCATTCATCAAGATCATTCCGTTTCTGTTAAAGATGATGGCCGCGGTATTCCCGTTGATATGCACGTCGAAGAAGG
>Ga0209417_1007081_pt1 | contig 11049 bp, 10 predicted proteins | sample RifGroF2_FD_184002 | JGI IMG/M metagenome (GOLD analysis project Ga0209417, IMG submission 184002) | Groundwater microbial communities from Rifle, Colorado, USA - Groundwater F2 (SPAdes) (version 2) | ecosystem: Environmental > Aquatic > Deep subsurface > Groundwater | place: Rifle, Colorado... | reverse complement strand
CGAGGTGCCGTCCAGCACGACCCCGTCCACGGGCACGTTCTCGCCGGGACGCACGATGAAGATGTCGTCCGGGCGCAAAGAACCTACCGGGACATCCAGCACCGCGCCGTTGCGCTCCACATGGGCGATCTTGGGCTGCAACTGGATCAGTTTTTCGATGGCGCTGGATGCCTTGGCCTTGGCGCCCATCTCCAGTAGCTTGCCCATCAGCACCAGCGTGATCAGCACCGCGCTGGATTCAAAGTACACCGGCTGGTGGATATCGAGCACGACGATGGCGACACTAAGGAAATAGGCGGCACTGGTGCCCAGCGCCACCAGCAGGTCCATGTTACCGCTGCCGTGTTTGATGCTGGCCCAGGCACCGCGATAGAAGCGCGCGCCGATCCAGAACTGCACCGGCGTCGCCAGCAGCCACTGCATCCAGGTCGGAACCATCAGGTGGATGTCGAAAATCATCAGCAACATTTCCAGGATCATCGGCGTAATGAGTCCCAGCGCGATAAAGAAACGCAGTTTTTCCAATTTGTAGGCTTTGACGCGATCCGCTTTTTCCGCGGCGAAGTCGCGCGTCACATGCGCGTCGAAGCCGGTATCGCGCACCGCCTTGATCAACTCGTCCACATTGGTGCGAGCGGGATCAAAGCTGATACTGGCCTTCTCGGTGGCCAGGTTCACCACGGCGGTGACTTCAGGTAGTTGATTCAATGCCTTTTCCAGGCGGCCGGAACAGGAGGCACAACGCATGCCGACGATCTGGAGGTCGGCGTGATTTTCTGCTTGGGACATGGGGAGAAATACTCGTGAAAAGAATAGGCCAAAAGATACGCTGGGGAGGGTTTCTTGTCCATCTTGACCTTGAGCCAAACGCGGTTTCCTGTTTCAATCCGGTTTCATTCAAAAAGCAGGGAAAAACATGGCTCAGGCAAGCATCGGCATCATCGGGGGGAGCGGTGTTTACGACATCGCGGGGCTGGAAAACAAGCGCTGGGAAAAGGTCGAATCTTCTTTCGGCGCACCGTCGGATGAATTGCTGTTCGGTGAACTCAACGGCGTCAAGCTGGCATTCCTGCCGCGCCACGGAAGAGGACACAAGATTCCCCCGTCCGAGATCAACTTCCGCGCCAACATCGACGTCTTGAAGAGGGTGGGGGTGAGCGATGTCATCTCGGTCAGCGCCGTCGGTTCCCTGCGCGAACACTTGACTCCCGGCACCTTCGTCATCGTCGACCAGTTCATCGACCGCACCTTCGCCCGGGAGAAATCGTTCTTCGGTACTGGCCTCGTGGCGCATGTCTCAATGGCGCATCCCGTGTGCAAACGCCTGGGCGACCATATCGAAGCAGCGGCCAAGGAAGCGAACATCAACGCCCTGCGCGGCGGCACTTATCTGGTGATGGAAGGTCCGCAGTTCTCCAGCCTCGCCGAATCCGAGCTGTATCGCCAATGGGGCTGCGACGTGATCGGAATGACCAACATGCCCGAAGCCAAGCTCGCCCGCGAAGCCGAACTCTGCTACGCCACTGTCGCCATGGTCACCGACTACGACTGCTGGCACCCTGACCACGACGACGTGACCGTGGAGCAGATCATCAAAGTGCTGCTGGCCAATGCCGACAAAGCCAAGACGCTGGTGAAGCATCTGGTGCCGCATGTCGGCAACGATGCCAAGGCCTGCGACTGCGGCTGCCGCACCGCGCTGCAATATGCGCTCATCACCGCGCCGGAAGCACGCGATGTATCAATGAAGAAGAAGCTGCAAGCGATAGCTGGGCGGGTGCTGTAATAATGCCGTCATTCCGGCGTAGGCCGGAATCCAGTGGTTTTAATGACTGGACACGGGCCTACGCCGGTGTGACGAACGATTTTGAATGCTGATACGCAGGCAAGCAATGACCGAACAACAATTACGTACTGAGTTACTGCAAACCTCCCGCCGCATGGTCGAACTCGGCCTCAACCGCGGCACGGCGGGCAACGCCTCGGCCCGCTGCGGCGACGACATCCTCATCACCCCGTCCGCCTTGCCGGTTGCCGAAATGACCGAGCAAGACCTGGTACTGATCGCCACAGACGGCAAAGTGCTGCAAGGCCGCAAGCCCTCCAGCGAATGGCGCTTCCACTGCGACATCTTCAATGCCCGCCCCGAGATTGGCGCCGTGCTGCACATGCATTCAACCTACGCCACCACCATGGCTTGCATGGGCCGTGACATACCCGCCGTGCACTATCACATCGCCATCGCAGGCGGCGACACCATCCGCTGCACTCCTTACACCATCTTCGGTGAACAGAACCTCTCCGACCTCGCGCTGGAAGCCTTGCGCGACCGCAAAGCCTGCCTGCTCGGCAACCACGGCATGATCGCCTTGGGCAAAGACCTGGACGATGCACTGTCTGTCGCGCATGAAGTCGAGTACCTGTGCGAGATCTACTGGCGCGCGTTGTCGGTGGACGAACCCAAGATACTCACCGCGCAGCAGATGCATGAGGTGAAAGCAAAGTTCGTAGAGTACAAGAAGCGTAGTTAGAATGATGCACTCAAAAAACCACGTCATTCCGGCGAAGGCCGGAATCCAGCGAAACAAATATCCCGCGCAGCGGACGAGATTGGAAGTATTTAGACCTGCTTCGCAGGAAGTATTCAATTGCCTGGATTCCGGCCTTCGCCGGAATGACGGGGTTTAAGAAGATTTTTGTTAATTGATATTCAGGAAACCACCATGCCCATCAAATCCCGAGTCCGCACCGTCCCCCATTACCCCAAACAAGGCATCATGTTTCGCGACATCACCACGGTGCTCAAAGACCCCGTCGGCCTGCGCGCCACCATCGACGAACTGGTGCGCCGCTACAAGGACGTGAAGATCGACAAGATCGCCGGCATCGAATCGCGCGGCTTTATCATCGGTACACCGCTGGCCTACGCGCTCGGCGTCGGCTTCGTGCCCATCCGCAAAAAAGGCAAACTGCCCGCCGAAACCATCGGCCACGACTACGCGCTCGAATACGGCACCGACCGCATCGAGATCCACACCGATGCCATCTCCAAGGGCGAAAAGATACTGCTGGTGGACGACCTCATTGCCACTGGCGGCACCGCAGAAGCTGCAGTCATTCTCATCGAGAAGATGGGCGGCAAGATCATCGAATGCTGCTTCATGATCGACCTGCCGGATATCGGTGGTCGCGCGCGGCTGGAGAAGCGCGGGCACAAGGTATTTTCGTTGTGCGAATTTGAAGGTGATTGATCCATGAAAGTCGAAACCCTGCGCTGGTTCAACAACCGGCTGGAAATGATAGACCAGCGCATCCTGCCTGCTGCGTTTGAATACCTGAGTTATTACACCGCCTCTTCGGTAGCCGAGGGCATACGCCATATGGTGGTGCGCGGTGCGCCTGCCATCGGTGTGGCGGCCGCCTATGGCGTGGCGCTGGAGGCACAGCATTTGCAGGAGAAATCTGCGGACGATTTCAAGTCGGGCATGGAGGCCGGCTTTACTGTGCTGGCGGCCAGCCGCCCGACGGCGGTGAATCTGTTCTGGGCCTTGCAGCGCATGCGCAAGGTGTGGGAAAGCGTTGCAGCGCAAACCACGCAACAAATCGCGCAGCGCTTGCTGGCCGAGGCGCATGAGATTCTGGCCGAGGATATCCGCATCAACAAGGCGATGGGCGCGCATGGTGCAGCCTTGCTCAAGGACGGGGCGCGGGTGTTGACGCATTGCAACGCGGGGGCGCTGGCGACGGCGGGGTGGGGCACGGCGCTGGGGGTGTTCCGCTCGGCGGTGGAGGCGGGCAAGAAGATTTCGGTCATCGCCGACGAGACGCGTCCTTTCCTGCAAGGCGCGCGGCTGACAGCGTGGGAGATGGTGCAGGAGAATATTCCGGTGACGCTGATCACCGACAATATGTCGGGTCATCTGATGGCGCACGGCGAGATCGACGCGGTGGTGGTGGGTACGGATCGCGTGGCGGCCAACGGCGATGTGGCGAACAAGATCGGCACTTATATGGTGGCGGTGCTGGCGAAGCGGCACAACATCCCGTTCTATGTGGCGTGCCCGCTCTCGACCATCGACCTGAATATCGCTTCGGGCAAGGACATCCCCATCGAGGAGCGTTCGGTGGAGGAGGTGAAGGGTTTCCGCGATTATCACTGGGCGGCGGAGGGGGTGAAGATACGCAATCCGGCGTTTGATGTGACCCCGGCCGAGCTGGTGACGGGGTTGATCACGGAAAAAGGGGTGGTGCTTGCTCCCGATGTCCATAACATCAAGAAGTTAATGTCCGCTTGAGTCCTCGCAAATCAGCAAACCCCGCTTCCCGCATGAAAACGCGGCGGGGTTTTGCTCGATACTCTTAAATACCTGTTTCCATTGGGCTGACCTTTTGGTACAATCCGCGCCGTTTTCAGATGGGCTTCAGGCCCGTTTTTTATTTGTGGGTACGAATATGGATGTGGCGAAGCTGGTAGAAACGACGCTGGCCGGCATGGGTTACGAGCTGGTCGATCTGGAGTTGTCCGGACGCGGATTGATGCGTGTATTCATGGACAAGCCGGACGGTATCGCGGTGGAAGACTGCGAGCGCGTAAGTAACCAGCTGGTGCGCCTGTTCACGGTGGAGGGGGTTGAGTACGAACGCCTCGAGATCTCTTCGCCGGGTCTGGATCGGGTAGTCAAGAAGGAAGCGGATTTTGTGCGGTTTGCCGGACAGAAGGTGCAGATCAAGGTGCGCGTGCCGTTGGCAGGTCGCAAGAACTTCGTCGGCATCATCGGCGAATTGAAGGATGGGGTTTTGCAGTTGGATGTGGATGGCAGCCCGGTAGCAATCGAGCTGTCTAATATGGACAAGGCACGTTTGGTGCCGGTGTTTTAATTCTAGGCTGGTTGGAGACTGTTATGAGTCGTGAAGTTCTGTTGTTGGTGGATGCCTTGGCGCGTGAAAAGAACGTGGACAAGGAGATCGTGTTCGGTGCGCTGGAATCGGCTTTGGCCTCCGCGACCAAAAAGCGTTTCTCGGAAGAAGAGGCGGATGTGCGCGTGAACATCGACCGCGAGACCGGCGAATACGAGTCCTTCCGCCGCTGGCAAGTGATGGATGACGAGACTTTCGAGACACCAGAACTGCACATCAAGCTGGAAGAAGCGCAGAAACGTGATCCGCATATCCAGATGGATGACTTCATCGAAGAGCCGCTGGAGAACATCGACTTCGGCCGTATCGGCGCACAGGCGGCGAAACAGGTCATCTTCCAGAAGATCCGCGATGCCGAGCGCGAACAGATCCTGGCCGACTTCATGGATCGCAACGAACACCTGGTGTCCGGTACGATCAAGCGCATCGAGCGGGGAAATGCCATCGTCGAATTCGGCAAGATCGAAGCGCTGCTGCCGCGCGATCAGATGATCCCGAAAGAGAACCTGCGCGTCGGCGACCGCGTCCGCGCCTATCTGTTGCGCGTCGACCGCACCGTGCGCGGCCCGCAGATCATCCTGTCGCGTATCACTACCGAATTCCTGAAGAAGCTGTTCGAGTTGGAAGTGCCCGAGATCGAGGAAGGCATCCTGGAGATCGTCAGCGCGGCACGCGATCCCGGTTCGCGCGCCAAGATCGCGGTGCGCAGCCACGACCAGCGTCTTGACCCCATCGGCACCTGCGTCGGCATGCGCGGTTCGCGCGTGCAGGCCGTGACCAACGAACTGGCGGGCGAGCGCGTCGACATCATTCTGTGGTCGGACGATTCCGCCACCTACGTCATCAACGCCCTGGCGCCTGCCGAAGTCAGCAGCATCGTGGTGGATGAAGACAAGCACAGCATGGATGTGGTGATCGAGGAAGAGAATCTGGCACAGGCCATCGGTCGCGGCGGCCAGAACGTGCGTCTGGCCAGCGAGTTGAGCGGCTGGGAGATCAACCTGATGACGGTTGAACAGTCCGCCGAAAAGAACGAGCAGGAGTTCGCCAAGGTCCGCGACCTGTTCGTGGCCAAGCTGGATGTGGACGAGGAAGTCGCCGACATCCTGGTGCAGGAAGGTTTCAATACATTGGAAGAAGTGGCTTACGTGGAGTTGGACGAGATGCTGGCCATCGAGTCGCTGGACGAAGCCACGGTGAACGAGTTGCGCAGCCGTGCGCGCAATGCGCTGCTGACGGCGGCCATCGCCAACGAAGAGCAGGTCGAGCACAACATCGAAGACCTGCTGAAGATCGAGGGCATGGACGAAGAGACAGCGCGCACGCTGGCTGGCAAGGGTGTCGGTACGCAGGAACAGCTGGCCGATCTGGACGGTGACGAACTGGTGGAAATGACCGGTATGGATGCCGACCGCGCCAATCAGTTGATCATGACGGCGCGTGCGCCCTGGTTCGTTTGAACCGGCAGCGCAGACAGTAAAGGTTATCCGTAGTCTGGTGGTATTGGTTTAAGGGGTCGTAATGGGAAAAATGAACGTCGCGCAATTTGCGGGTGAGCTTGGACTGCCGGTAGAACTGCTGTTGGAGCAGTTGCAATCGGCTGGAGTCGCCAAGCAGAAAGATACCGACACCATATCGGAGCAGGACAAATCGCAACTGCTGGAACACTTGCGCGGCGCGCACGGTGCCGGCAAGAACAAGATCACGCTGACCCGCCGCGAGACGACGGCGATCAAGAAGTCGGACAGCACCGGCAAGTCGCGCACCATCCAGGTGGAAGTGCGCAAGAAACGCACGGTCGCCGCACCGACTGCCGCTGTGGAAGAAGCTGCTCCGGTGGTAGAGGCGCAGCCAGCCAAGCCGGTCAAGAAGGTGCTCGACGAGCAGGAACAGAAGTCGCGCGAAGAAGAAGCGCGTCTGCAAGCCGAACTGGCCGCGCGCCAGGCCGCCGAGATCGAAGCCAAACAGGCGCGTACCAGCAAGCGCAAGGCAGCTGCGGCCGAACCGGCACCTGCACCCGTGCCGGAGCCTGTTGTCGAAGCCAAGCCGGTTGCCGAGGTACCCGCCGCCGTCGCACCCGCTGCCGGAACACCGGATGGAACGCTGCATAAACCGACGCTCAAGCCCGGCGACAAGGTGGCACGTCCCGCCAAGAAGATCGACAAACCCGCTGCCGTTAAAGACAGCCCGTGGGATGACAAAGGACACAAGAAGCGTCCGCCTTCGCGTACCACGGATACACGCGCCGGATTGGGTTGTCGTACTGGCGGTAGCGCTGTTCGCGCGCCGCGTCACGACAAACACAGCAAGCCCGAGGCTGCACACGCATTCTCGTTGCCGACCGAGCCTATCGTGCAGGAAGTGATGGTTCCGGAAACCATCAGCGTCGCCGAGTTGGCGCAGAAGATGTCGATCAAGGCTGCCGAGATCATCAAGGTTCTGATGAAGATGGGTTCCATGGTCACCATCAACCAGGTGCTGGATCAGGAGACCGCGATGATCGTGGTCGAAGAGATGGGCCACAAGGCCGTGCCGGCCAAGCCGGACGATCCCGATGCCTTCCTGATGGAAGCGGTCGACCACGGCGATGTGGTGCTGGAGTCTCGTGCTCCGGTCGTCACGGTCATGGGTCACGTCGACCACGGCAAGACTTCTCTGCTGGACTATATTCGCCGCACCCGTGTGGCTTCCGGCGAAGCCGGCGGTATCACGCAGCACATCGGTGCGTATCACGTCGATACCCCGCGCGGCATGATCACCTTCCTCGACACCCCGGGCCACGAAGCGTTTACCGCGATGCGTGCGCGCGGCGCGAAAGCGACTGACATCGTCATTCTGGTTGTGGCTGCCGACGACGGCGTGATGCCGCAGACCAAGGAAGCGATCCACCACGCCAAGGCGGCCGAAGTGCCTATCGTGGTCGCGATCACCAAGATCGACAAACCGGATGCCAATTCCGAGCGCGTGCGCCAGGAACTGGTGGCCGAAGGCGTGGTGCCCGAGGATTGGGGCGGTGACGCGATGTTCGTCGAAGTATCCGCAAAGACCGGTCAGGGCATCGACACCTTGCTGGAAGGCATCCTGTTGCAGGCCGAAGTGCTGGAACTGAAGGCGCCGAAGAACGCCAGCGCCAAGGGCGTGGTGGTCGAAGCGCGTCTGGACAAGGGCAAGGGTGCAGTGGCGACCCTGCTGGTGCAATCCGGCACGCTGAAACGCGGCGACGCGATTCTGGTCGGCTCCGTATCGGGCCGTGTGCGCGCCATGTTGGACGAGAACGGCAAAGTGATCAACGAAGCGGGCCCCTCCATCCCGGTCGAAATTCAAGGTTTGTCCGAAGTGCCGGTCGCCGGTGCGGATTTCCTTGTGCTGGCCGACGAAAAGAAGGCGCGCGAGATCGCGCTGTTCCGTCAGGGCAAGTTCCGCGACGTGAAGCTCGCCAAGCAGCAGGCGGCCAAGCTGGAGAACATGTTCGAGCAGATGGGCGAGGGCGAAGTGCGGACCTTGTCTGTGATCGTGAAGGCAGACGTGCAGGGTTCGCTCGAGGCGATCGCCGGTTCGTTGCAGAAGATTTCCACAGCCGAGGTCAAGGTCAACCTGATCCACAGCGGCGTGGGTGCCATCACCGAGTCCGACGTCAACCTGGCGCTGGCTTCCAAGGCCATCATCATCGGCTTCAACTCGCGTGCCGACGCGACCGCGCGCCGTCTGGCGGAGTCGTCCGGCGTGGATATCCGCTACTACAACATCATCTACGCGATGGTGGACGAGATCAAAGCGGCACTGTCCGGCATGCTGGCTCCCGAGAAGAGGGAAAGCATCATCGGTATGGTCGAGATCCGCCAAGTGTTCACCATCTCCAAGGTGGGAACGATCGCGGGTTGCTACGTCACCGAGGGCATGATCAAGCGTTCCTCCAGCGTGCGTGTGTTGCGCAACAACGTGGTCATCCATACCGGCGAGCTGGATTCGCTGAAGCGCTTCAAGGATGACGCCAAGGAAGTGAAATCTAACTTCGAGTGCGGCCTGTCGCTGAAGGGTTTCAACGACCTGGAGGTCGGCGATTTCCTTGAGGTGTTCGAGATCGTGGAAGTGGCTCGCGCGCTGTAATGGCAAAAGACTACGCACGCACGGACCGCATCGCCGAGCAGATCCAGCGCGAATTGGCACAGCTGATTCGCCTGGAGGTGAAGGACCCGCGTGTGAAGAAGGTCACACTGACGGGCGTGGAGGTGACCAACGACCATGCCCACGCGAAAGTGTTCTACACCTCGCTGGACGGCGACAGCCCGGAACTGTTTCAAGGCCTGGAGCGTGCCGCCGGTTTCCTGCGCAGCCAGCTGGCGCATGCCATGAAGCTGCGCATCACGCCGCAGTTGCATTTCCTCTATGACGCCTCCGTGGAGCATGGAGCGCATCTTTCGCAGCTTATCGATCAAGCGGTCGCTAGTGACAAAAAAGACTGAGCAATTCAAACGCGTCAAAAGACCGCTGGATGGTGTCTTGCTGTTCGACAAGCCGCTGGAACTCAGCTCCAACACCGCACTGCAAAAAGTCCGTCATCTGTTCAATGCCGAGAAGGCCGGTCACACCGGCACGCTCGACCCGCTGGCCACCGGCCTGCTGCCGGTCTGCTTCGGCGAGGCCACCAAATTCACCATCGCCTTGCTCGATGCCGACAAGGGCTATCGGGCGACCATACGTCTGGGGCAACGCACGACCACGGGCGACGCCGAAGGCGAAGTGACCGATACCCGTCCTGTCGTTGTGGATGAAACGAAGGCGCTGGCGGCGCTGGCGCAGTTCATGGGCGAGAGCCGGCAGCTTCCGCCCATGCACAGCGCCATCAAGCATCAGGGCAAGCCCTTGTACGAGTACATCCGCAAAGGCGAAACGGTGGAGCGCGAGTTGCGCACCATCTTCATCCACGAGCTGAAGCTGGAGCGGCTGGCGGGGGATGAGCTGGAATTCAGCGTGCTGTGCAGCAAGGGCACTTATGTCCGCACCCTGGCCGAGGATATCAGCGAGGTGCTGGGCTGCGGGGGACATCTGATCGCCTTGCGGCGCACGCGGATCGGCGAATTCGTGCTCGACGATGCCCTTGCCCTGCAGCAGCTTGAGGCCATGGGCGCAGAACAGCGCGATGCCTGCCTGATGCCGCTGGACCGGCTGGTACAGAACCTGCCCAGTCTGGAGCTGGACGAGGTTCAGGCCGGGCGCCTCGCCCAGGGCCAAAGACTGGGGCTGAGCGATGCTCACCCCGACGGAAAGCGCCGTTTATACGCCGGCGGGCACTTTATCGGACTGGGCGATCTGGAGGGAGGGCGGTTGTCCCCGAGCCGTCTGTTGTCCAGCGTGGCCAAGGCAGCTGCACAGCGCGAATCAACTTGAGCGGATACCCCATTCGGGGGTAGAATGCCGCACTTTTTATTGGAGAGAGAAGCCTAATGTCTATTACCGCCGTACAAAAATCGCAGATCGTGACTGACTATCAGCGCGCAAAGGGCGATACCGGATCCCCCGAAGTTCAAGTAGCCCTGATAACGGCACGTATCAATTACCTGACCGATCACTTCAAAGAACACAACAAGGATCACCACTCCCGTCGTGGTCTGCTGCGCCTGGTAAGTCGCCGCCGCAAGCTGCTTGACTACCTGAAGAGCAAGAACGAAGCGGGTTACAAAGAGCTGATCCAGCGTCTGGAACTGCGCAAGTAACAAGTTTTACAAGCGGGTCGCGAATGCGGCCCGCTTCGTTTTGGATGTCGAAGCAACATGCTGGTAACGACCACTCGGTCACGCATTTACATTGGAGAGATATCTTGAGTCACTATAAAAAAACCCTGAGCTACGGCAAACATCAATTGACCCTTGAAACCGGCGAGATCGCGCGCCAAGCCAGCGGCGCAGTCATGGTCAGCCTGGACGACACTGTGGTGCTGGTCACCGTGGTGGGCCGCAAGGATGCCAAACCCGACCAGGATTTTTTCCCGCTGACTGTGGAATACATGGAAAAGACCTACGCAGCCGGCAAGATCCCCGGCGGCTTCCTGAAGCGCGAAGGTCCGTTGCGCGAGAAGGAGATCCTGACTTGCCGTCTGATCGACCGTCCGCTGCGTCCGCTGTTCCCCGAGAG
>Ga0209417_1007079_pt1 | contig 11050 bp, 12 predicted proteins | sample RifGroF2_FD_184002 | JGI IMG/M metagenome (GOLD analysis project Ga0209417, IMG submission 184002) | Groundwater microbial communities from Rifle, Colorado, USA - Groundwater F2 (SPAdes) (version 2) | ecosystem: Environmental > Aquatic > Deep subsurface > Groundwater | place: Rifle, Colorado... | reverse complement strand
AATCCGCTTTTCAAGAACATCGGTTGTGGGATTCATCAGGCGGGTGTAGATGTTTCCCGGCTCCTTCAGGGCGAAAAGATTTGCCGCATGCTCCGAGGATTTGAAGACGTAGCTGCTTGTTTGGTAGATGGGCACGGCGCGCGACCCGGTGCTGGGGTCTGCATTTTGTCCAGCGTGGAGTGAAATTGTCGATGGGCCTGGCTTATTCATAATTGCTGTTCCTCAAGCTTGATTAGTAAAATCATATTATGTATTCGGGACGGTTGTTTTCCCTGGAGTTCTTTACGATTTGCGCAAGGGTGATCTTCTTCGCCTCCCGGCGCAATGTTTCGGAAAGATGCTTCCAGACTTTGCTTGTTGTGCATTCAGCGAGACGGGAACAGGGCTTGTCCCCTTCTCCGCACTTGACCAGATCCAGGGGGCCCTCGAAAAGTTCCATTACGTCGAGCATCGTTATTTCGGACGCTGGACGGCGTGATCCGGACGATCCGCGGCATCCGCGAATCGTCCGGATCAAGCCTGCTTCTTTCAGAGGTATCATGATCTGTTCAAGATAGGCTTCTGAAATGTCCTGTTTCTGGGCGATTGTCTTGCCGCTGCTTGCGCCATTTCCATCCCTGTCCAGTGCTATTTCCAGGAGTATCCGCAACCCATAGCGTGATTTTGTGGAAAGTTTCATAAAAAATCTCACACCAAAAGTATATCTTGTTTATAGACTATACCTGATTTTAGCATTTCCAAACCTTATTATCAAGTGGCGTGCTAATATTTTACAAGATAGAGATAATATTTAGGAGCCGGACAAGAGAAGTCCAAGGAGGACTGAATTTTGTCCTCATATGTTCAGATTAAGGCTTGCAGGGGCAAGTAGGATGAATTAAACTAGCTATAATAAGCAAGAGGGGATACAATGGATTCTCTTGTGCGACAAAGTAAAATAGTTTTGTTCCTGACGGCCTTCCTGCTATTTTCTTTTCTAGCTTCTGCCCAGGTACAGCCATCGTCAAGCGGCTCTGACTCAACCCTGCCGGAGTTCAGGATCAAGGAGTTGGCAATGAAAGCCACGCTCATCGCCCATACGCGCCTGGCGGCGGATCCCAAGGATAAAATCGGCCTTATTCTTGTCAAATTCGCCAACCACCTTTACCCCAAATACAGGACTCTGCTCTTACTCAGGGCCTGCCTTAAGTACAATGTCAAAATCACCAAGCCCGAGGAGGAAGCGAATGAGAAGGAATTTCTTGGGCTTCTTGTGAAAATGACCCAGGCTATGGCAGAAAGACTCAACAACGAAAAATGCCGCCATCTACTCGTCACCTGTTATGCAGTGCTAAAGGAATTTCAGCCGGATAACGAGGAGGCGCTTGTCACCTTGATGGCAGCCGAAGACAGCGGGCAGGAAGTCAAGCTGGACAAGCTCTTAGCTAAAAACTTTTGGGAATTCCAGAATGTGGAGTATGACCCCAAAGATCCCCGCTATGTGATTTCGAGTGTCCAAAAAACGGTCTTTGTTTCAGCGGACGTGCCGTGGACTGATACCTGGGTGAAGGTGGGGGCCGGTAAGGTCATCCGTGTGAAGGCCAGTGGCGATTGGTGCATTGGCTCTTCTCCCTTTGCCCGCGTGGGGCCAGAAGGCTACGACGGCACGGTCATTGATAAAGTTGTGGGTGGGGATGTACGCAGGAATCAGGGTTCTGCCGCCCGTTCTGTGGTTCTCAAAAAGTACAAGGGGGAACTTGAGGCACAGCCCGGCTCCCTTATAGCCAAGATCGGCAACAAAATGTATCCTATCGGCCAGGAGGCAACCTTTACTGCAACTGAGGCGGGAATACTCTATTTCGGCCCCTATGAGCTCGATAGCTTTGCTGACAATGCCGGGCAGCTCATGGTTTCTTTCTCCATCTCTGATAAGTAATGATTTCTTATCAGACGTAAGACTTTTCTACAATAGGATTTCGATATCCCCTCTTTCAAAAGGGTTTGGCAAGGTTCCATATCCTTGCATGCTTGGCTTATTCTCCAGCAGGAGGGGGGGCTGGGCAGAGCATGGGATCTGCATTTTTAGATGGAGGCGTGAGTTTTTCGATGATGAAGGGGGAGGCTGTTTTTGTGAGCGGATCTATGACGACGATCCTGTGACTGTTGGTGTCGGCGACATAGAGTTTCCCGTCAAGGAAAGAGAGTCCTCCTGGCTCACTGAGCTTAAGTCCGGGAATTTCGAGCGTGCGGCATTTGCCGCTTGAGAGGTCAATGATTTTGATCTTGTTATTATAAGAGTCGGCGACATGGAGGCCCTGTCCAGCGGCGACCCCGAGGGGGTGCTGAAGTCGCGCATCTGAAGCAGAACCGTCCATGTCGCCAAAATCAAAAAGCCCCGTGCCAAGCAGTGTCTTTACCTTGCCTTCCGCCAGTGATATCTGACGCACTGAACTGGTTTCGCTGTCGGCCACATACAAAAAATTATTTTGTACGCAGAGTCCGCTCGGCTGTGCAAAGAGCGCGCTTAAAAGGCTTCCGTCCCGGAGGTTTTCCCCTCCGTCGCCTGCAAACCACGATATCTTTCCGCTATCCGGCTCGAAACGCCATATCTGATGGCTCCCTGCCATTGCCACAAAGATGGATCTGGCATCCGGGCTTACGGCGAGATCCCAGGGAGAGTTGAGCGGTATTGAAAGGCCTGGGCCTGCGCCTCTGCGAAGATGTCCCTGCACGCCGGTTCCGGCGACCGTGCTGACGCGATTGACTGAAAGGTCAATTGCGCGCAGCAAGTGGTTTCCGGTATCGGCCACGTACAGAATGTTGCCAATGAGCGCCAAGCCTTGCGGCTTGAAAAATTCGGCCTCCTTGAAGGAAGCGTCACGGTGTCCGGGCAATCCGGAACCGATTATGGCTTGGAGAGAGCCATCCTGTCCGGCGATAATTATCCGATGGTGATTGCTGTCGGCGATGAACAGGCGCTTTTTTGCACCATCCGCGAGGATCTTGCCTGGGAACGAAAAGCCTATGCTTTCGCTCTTTTCGGCTTCAGGAGAGAGCGGCAGAGCCGTCAGTTTCCTTGCCGGGCAGGAGGCAAGCAGCTTTGCAATTGCCTCTTCCAGTTCCTCTCGATGTCCTTCGCCAGACATTGTGGCTGCAAATTTGCCGTCCGGAGCGAATAGCGTCAAAGTCGGCCAGGCATGAATTCCCAGCGCGCGCCATATCTTAAAGTCGGCGTCATTCACTACCGGATGGCGAATTCCATACCTCAGCAATGCCTGCCGGATGTTTTCGCCATTTTTTTCCGCATCAAATTTGCCGCAGTGGATGCCGATCACCAGGAGCTTGTCTCCAAACTTGCGCTCCAGGTACTGCAGATCAGGAATGACATGCATGCAGTTGATGCAACAGTATGTCCAGAAATCAATCAGAACTACGCGGCCGCGCAGTTCTCCCTCTCCCAAGGGCCGGCTCACGTTGAACCATTGAAGCCCTTCCGCCAACTCAGACACTCTGTCGGCTGTCATGTTCTTTTCTCCCGATTCCGACCCTCTGGCGTTTTGCGCCTGAAACCCGGCGACCGTTATCATAAGAACACAACAAAGCCTGAAGACAAGCTTCTTGATAGACGCTGTCAACCTGCCTCCCCTGAAGCTTCCCAGATACATTTGACATGAAGAATACATAAAAACTTGTCTTGATTGATAATTATTCCTAATTCTTAAAAAAGCAAACGTTCCAAACAAAAAAAACCATATTTTCCTACTCGGTATACTACCTATATATCAGCCAATACTAAGGTGTTATATCTCAATATTAGGCGAAGCCGACTTTAAAGCAAGATTCTTAGGGAATATATTTGAAAATGCCTGCCTTCTACTTATGAGGCCTAAATGAGGGGATTTTTCCAATGTTCGGGCGTATTTCTATATCTTGTACAGCTTTTGCTTTGTTGTCCGCTGTCCTTATCTTTCTTTGCCTCCACCATGACTCAGGAATTAAGCTTGAGCCTCATCTGCTTGAGTTTGAGAGTGCCAGGGCTTTCATCTTCGGAAAGTCGCTTGCCCAAATACAAGTATCTGGCAAGGTGTTGATAATCACAGGATGGGACGAGGAGGGCAAAGAACTTGCCAGCCTCCAGCTTGAGCATCTCAAAAAGGGGCTTGGGCCGGGATTTACTTCGATTGTAATAGAGCGTCTTGAAATAGAGCGCTACAGAAAAGGAGCTCCTTGCCTTCTCAGTAGAAAGATTTCAGGCAAGACACTTGACGAGCTTATCGAGAAACACCCGGACCTCTCAATGCTGATATCCACCATCGGGATGCCAGGCGGCTTCGAGAAGATGCGGCTCTTTAAAAAACCTGCGGAAACCCGTCCACGGCTGGCGCTTCTCAACTGTGAGCCCTGGCGGCTTGGCAATGCGCTCCGCATGGGCTATCTTAGCGCGATAAGCTCTTACCGGCCGGGATGGACCTGCAATTCGGATATTCCATCAGACCCGCAGGAAGCTTTTGATTTGCGTTATCTTCTCATTACATCCGGGAATGTCGATGAGATCGCCAAAACTTATAAGGGACTAATAAAATGACTGGCTCCTCAGCCAAAAAGGAAAAACTCATGGAAAAATGCATCGGCATACTTACCTCCGGCGGAGACAGCCCGGGCCTCAACGCTGCAATCCGCGCGGTCGGCAAATCGGCCCAGCATCGGTATCACATGAACGTCATAGGCTTTCTCGACGGATTTCGCGGGCTCATGGAAAACCGCAGTATTCGTCTTGACCAGGAAATGCTCTCCGGCATACTTACCTCCGGCGGCACCATCCTGGGCACCAGCCGCGAAAAGCCCCACAAGATGCTTGTCGGTGGCAAATGCGTTGACATGACCGAAGCCATCATCGAGACCTGTGAAAAACACGGCCTTGAAATGCTCGTATGCATCGGCGGCGGCGGCACTCAGAAAAATGCGCTCCGCCTCATGGAGAAGGGACTCAAGGTGATCACCATGCCGAAAACCATTGACAATGACGTGGCCATGACCGACGTTACCTTTGGCTTTGACACGGCCCTCAATGTGGCCACCGAGGCCATCGACCGTCTCCATTCCACTGCCTACAGCCATCATCGTATCATACTTGTTGAGGTCATGGGGCACAAGACGGGCTGGCTTACGCTCGGCTCGGGCGTCGCTGGCGGCGCCGATGTCATCCTGATCCCCGAGATACCCTATCAGATCGAGAAGATTGCAGCCGCCATCAAAACCCGCCGCAGCCAGGGCAAGCACTTCAGCATCGTAGCCGTGGCTGAGGGCGCAATCTCAAAAGACGAGGCTAAAATCGTCAGGGAACTCGAAAGAAAAAGCAAGGGAGGCGATGACAAGGCCTACAAAAAGCTTTCCGAAATCACAGAGCGCCGCGCAGACAACACGCTGAGAATTTCGAAGCAGCTCGAAACTCTTACCGGCCTCGAATCGCGCGTGACAATCCTTGGCTACCTCCAGCGCGGGGGAGCTCCGTCTCCTGCCGACCGCATTCTCGCAACACGGCTTGGAACCGCCTGCGCAGACTTCATCAAGCAAGGCGTCCACGGGGTCATGGTTGCCGCCCGCGGCGAGAGCGCCATTCCCGTCCCCCTTCCCGAGGTCGCAGGCAAACGCAAGAGCGTCCCTCCCGATCATCCCTGGGTGAAAAGCGCGCGCCATCTTGGCGTTTGTTTTGGTGATTAAGCTGAGGAAGTATTCCCATGTCCGTGCGGTCCAAGAGAAAAAAACAAGAGGAGGCTGTTCCTGTCGGCACGGGAATCGATGATTCCATACTGCTGGTGCTAAGTCGCCTCTTGATGTCGCGTTTGCGGGTTTTGAGGGTGGAAACCTTCAATTTTCCCTCGGGACAGATCATGCCCGAGCACTTGGTGCCAGAGGGCAAGCTCATCTTCATGGAAAGCGGCAGCATTGAGTATGTCTTTGAGAACACGAGCTTTACTCTCGATGCGGGCAAGTGCTTCTACCGCCCTCCTTGGACAAAAGCCCGCTGGACACTTCTCAAAGGCCACTCCGCTGTCCTTACCTTCTGTGAGTTTACCTGTGAGCCCCACGAGCACGGCAACCCGCCCCCAATGCTCTTCAGCAAGGTCTCCCGCAAACTGACACTTGAATCTTTTTCACGCATGCGGGAGGCTCTTTCTGGAACAGAGAACGAGCATGCTGCTGCCCTCTGTTCCGAGGGAGAGTTGAAGGCGCTTCTTGCCCGGCTTTTCACCGAGGCCGCTATGCGCGTGTCTGAAAAGCCGGAAGAGGAGGAAAATCCCCATATCGGGCCGGTTCAGCGCGGGATTGCCTGGCTTGAGCGCAATTTTGCGCGTACGGATGCGCTCAGGGAGCTCTACAAAAAATGTGGACTCAGCGCAAATCATTTCCGCAAGCTTTTTCGGGAGGAAATAGGGAAGAATCCACAGGCTAAACTTCTTGAAATACGCCTGAGGGTTGCGCGTTACTACATTGAAAGCACCATGCTTCCCATAAAGCAGGTGGCGGACGCCGTCGGCATCCCAAACCCGCGGCTCTTTGCACGCCAGTACCGCCGCCATTGGGGCAAAACGCCAACAGAAGCGCGCCGTCAAAAAACTTGAGAATAAAACTGTATGCCTGCCGAAGCAGATTTATGTAATTCCTTGTTTCTCAAAAACTGAGCAGGTTGCAATCATTTCATGTCGGAACTTTTCCAGAAGAACTTTCATTGCTGCGGAGTCAGCCTGTTTCTTTCCCCTTGCTACAAATATCGTCGATAAGCAACCAAGCAAGAAAAAGGAAGCAATGTAATATGAGAGGTTTCTTGGACTTGTCTCTGAAAATTGCGAACAATCTATCTTAAGCCTCTGAAGCTTGTTGGAGAGAATCCAGCTGATGCCCTGTTCTGAAAGCCTTTCTAACAACTTATCCACTTCATTGTTGAGATAGATCAAGTCCTCCTGTGAAACAAGTTCTTTTGAATGAAGTTCTTCTGAGTAATGGACAAGGAATTTGAGATATTCTAAAATCTTGTCCTTGTCCAGTCTGACCTTCTCCACGAGAGCCTCTGTTTTTTGCTGGTTCCTTGAAATTCAATTCAGATATTTGGACGAGCCCTTATCCTTGTCTTCCTGTTCGGATTTTTCTGAAACGACAGTATATTCGATGTCGTAAACCGTCTCATGCATTCTGCCGTCTTTAGGTTCCGAGGGTTCAGGGCGCGGAGGGGGAGGGGTGCCCGGACTTACAACAAGCCGGGATCTCCTTCCCATGAGAAGTATCCAGAGGAGTACCAGTATCCCGCAGGGAATCAGGAGCAGAAGACATATGATTGCCAGAGGGATGGCAAGGATTGCGAAAAGGATTTTAAACGTAGTCTTCATGGTTTTGTATTCTCCAAACTGTTGTTGTGCCGACGGCGGAGCCCTTCATAAATTGTAACTGCGACGGCATTTGCAATGTTGAGGCTGCGGAAGTGTTCCCCCGACATTGGTATGGTATAGAGTTCATTGAGATACTTCTTATAAAATGCGTGAGGCAGCCCGGAACTTTCGTTGCCGAAGACGATATAAGAGGAATCTTCAAGTGGACAATCCCAATGGTTTTTTGTCCCTTTTGTTGACAAGAAGTATATCTTTTCCGGCTTTTGGCGCCCCATGAAATCCTGCCAATTTTCATAAACGTGAAGATCAAGGTGGGGCCAGTAGTCGAGCCCGGCGCGCTTGAGATATTTGTCGTCGAGGGAAAAGCCGACGGGCTTTATAAGGTGCAGTGCACACTCCGTAGAAACGCAAAGCCTTCCTATATTTCCGGTGTTTTGAGGAATTTCAGGATTGACAAGAACGATGTTGAAGAGCGTTTTTTTGAGTTCTGGCATCAGGAATTTTCTCTTTTCAAGGAATGCCATTGCCTGAACACGAATTCATACTCGGCAGCCATGCTTTCTTCGATTGACGGTTTGCGGACATGGCCAGGCAATACTGCATATGTGTATGTTTCAATTTCAAGATGAGGGCAAAGCCCAGGGCATTTCACAATTTCAGAGAGGCTTGCAAGGAGCTCTGATTTCGCTGACGAAAGGCCGCCTCCGAAATCATCGGTATAGAGCGGCACATGAAAATGGACGAGCCATGGAAGCTTTCTGTCTGCGGAAGCCAGCGCATCGGGGAGGTCGGGGAAACAGGAAATCTCGCCACCTGCATTGATAGTGCGTGTCTGATGGAGATAGACTTCGTCGCAGTATTCGTTGGCCAGTGTGTCTTTTGAGGCTGGATTGTCGGCGCGGAGGGCTGCGCTGAGTTGAATTTTTGCTATGGGTATTTCTGCATTTTTGAGGATGCGGAGCCCTTCTCCAGGCTTGCGCCCCGTGAGTTCCTGATGGCAGGTGTCATAGCAGACGCCGATGTATGGGGCAAGTTCCTTATGGGGCGCGATGTTTTTCTGGTAGTAGTCGGCAAAGACTTGTGGATCATCCCAGAGGCAGTCCGGTTCCATCTCAACCGCAAGGACTATTTTTTTGCCAGATTCGCTTTCTATTTTTTTGAGAAAACTTGCGGTTTCCAGGAGATTATTTGTGATGTTTGCAAGCGTTTCAGCATTGGATTTGCCGTATTTTCCAGGGAGGGTGCTTATGCTTCCGGAGAGGCCGTCAGGGAGTAGCTCGGAGAGGATTTTTGCGACTGTGCAGGTATGTTTGCGGCGGCTGTCCGTGCTCCAGTCGGGCTGATATACGGCCTCTTTGACGCGGCGTCCGTGGAAGACTCCGTAGGGGAAGGCGTTGACCGTATATACATAGCAATTATTTTCCGCGAGGAAGGAATGGAGGGAGGAGATTAAGGAAGGATCGCTTGCCAAGTCATGGGCGGCCTCTGCGGGAAGCCAGAGTCCGAGCGCGAAAGGATTGGCGGCGGCACCTGGTATAAGCTTTCTCAAAAGGGGGAGTTTTTCCCTAAGGATGCTAAGTCTCCGCCAGTCCTCGCCTGGAAATACATTCAAGCTGTAACAGAGATGTGTAGAATCGGAAAGCTGCATGTTTCAGGGCCTCATTTTGCGAATTTGCGAAGGAAGTCTATTCCTTTGGAAATGATTGCTTCATCAAGTGAGGATACCTCGCACTTTCGCCCGAGACCATCAGGGAGAGTGATATGGAGTTCTCCTCCGAGGTGTTCGCGGAACTCGGCAATACCTTCAAAAATGGCGCGTTTGCCGGAAGGGAGGACGGAGTCCAGCATATCGTGCCAGAGATAAAACCCGGCGTCCTGAAGTGCTGAGACGAGTTTGTCCAGGATCCCTTGGGGGAGGAGTCCGCTTTGGACGGCATAGAAGGAATCGAGGGTGATGCCGATGGCGACGGCTTCACCGTGGCGGAGGGTGTTATTGCTGAGCATTTCGAGTTTGTGTGCGGACCAGTGTCCGAAATCGAGAGGGCGGGCACTGCCGAACTCAAAAGGGTCGCCGGAGTTCCGGATGTGGTCCAGGTGGAGGATTGCGCAACGGCGGATGAGCTCCTCCATGACGGAAGCTGAGCGGCGCGCGACGGCTGAAGCCTCTTTGCAGAGCCATTCGAAGAAGGCTGCGTCCTTTATCAGGGCGACCTTAAAGGCTTCGGCTACGCCGGCAAGCCAGTCGCGCTGTTCGAGGCTGTCGAGAAAATCGAAGTCGTTGAAGACTGCGGCAGGAGGGGCAAAGGAACCGATGAAGTTCTTTTTCCCAAACATGTTGATGCCATTTTTGAGGCCGACTCCGGAGTCGGCCTGGGCAAGCACCGTGCTAGGGAAGCGTATTTGCCGGAGCCCGCGGTGGACGATGGAAACTGCAAAGCCAACGGCATCCAGAAAGGCGCCGCCGCCGATGATGCCTACGAAGGACTGGCGGCATAGGCGGTTCGAATCGAGGAGCCGGCAAAGTGCTTCCACAGATTCGAAATTTTTGAGGGACTCCCCTCCGTCAAGGAAAACAGGCTCCGAGCTTTGAAGGAAGACTTCGCGGTGTGCGGAGCAGTAGGAGGAGATATCACGTGCAAGCATGGGGAGGCTTTGCGCAATTTCATGGTCGGCGAGAAAGAGGATGCGATGCGGTCCGCCCGGGTAGAGAGAGGAGATGGAATGGGCGAAAGCCGGGTTATCCAGAGCAAAGACGCCGCGGAGGAAATGCACCTCGAAGTTGTAATCAATTGTGATGCGCTGGACGTAGGCGTCCGACATGGGGCGACCCTCTTTCTGGTTCCTGTTCAGATTCTATTAAAGCGCAGATGGCTTTTTTTTCAAACCGGAAAAGAATTGAGCTTGCAATATTACTGCAAATGCGATAGATTTCGAAGTCTGTGTCGTGTGCGCCCTGCTTGGGCGCCCTGAACCCAAATCTGCAGGTGTTTGAATGAAAACTGCATTCAAAAAAACGATTGGGCTTTTGTGCGGAGCCGCGCTTCTTGCTTTTTTGACGGGCTGCGCCTCCTACAACAATAATCAGAATGTTGCAGACATTGTCAGGCATTTCCAGGAAAGAGGGGTAAAAGTGGACTCGGTCGCGCCGATGCCCGCCGAGATACTTCGAGCGGAGAGCGCGGTTGCCATAGAGGTTTCGGGACGCCAGTTTGGCGTGTACAAGTTTGACATCAAGGTGAAAAAGCAGAAGGAAAAGCTCGACAAGATCGAGGAGAATGGAAGCGTTTACATCATGGGCGTGCGTTTTCCGGCCCTGGTCAACGGGTCATTCATGATGATGGATTACGATCAGAATCCTGAAAAGGAAAAGATCGTGGCTGCATTCAAGAGTTTTTAGCAGGCAGAAATGTCCAAATTAAACCATAAAAACATAAGAAACATCCAGTAACAAAGGGAGAAGACCATGCCCAAGGCGACTAAAGCGAAGACAAAAGCGAAAAAGTACGTGTATTTCTTTGGAGCGAAGGCCAAGACCGATGGCCGCTCTGACATGAAGGAACTTCTTGGCGGCAAAGGCGCAAACCTGGCCGAAATGTGCCTGATCGGCCTTCCCGTCCCGGCCGGCTTCACGATTTCCACCGAATGCTGCACCGACTACTACGATAGTGGCTGCAAACTTCCCGCCG
>Ga0209417_1007073_pt1 | contig 11058 bp, 2 predicted proteins | sample RifGroF2_FD_184002 | JGI IMG/M metagenome (GOLD analysis project Ga0209417, IMG submission 184002) | Groundwater microbial communities from Rifle, Colorado, USA - Groundwater F2 (SPAdes) (version 2) | ecosystem: Environmental > Aquatic > Deep subsurface > Groundwater | place: Rifle, Colorado... | reverse complement strand
TAATCACCCATATTGGGAATGCAAAAATCTATATATGCCTTGCTCAAGGATTTTCGGAAGATCTACGGTAAATACCGGATATTTCTATAACTTTTATAGAGTAATAACTTAAAGATTCTAAACTTTCAAGGGCTCTATTGCTGTATTTCTTATAAAGTGGTCTATTTTTAATAAGATTTATATATGGATAATTTTATCATAGGACTAATACGAATTAATAGCCTTTTTCTAGGCTTTTTTTCGAGGTGTAAAAATGAGATTGATTGTGTGGATTTTTTTGGCAGTGTTGTTAGTAGGATTTGTAAGTGCAAATTCTATAAAGAATCCGGGATTTGATGGAGCATCAAACTGGAAATTCTATACAAATGGTAAGGCAAGCTTTACCGCAGTAGGAGCAGCAACAGTTGCAATAACTACTAAGGGCACTAATACCCAATTATATCAATATGATATTCCCTTAAGCCCTAATACTGCTTATAATTTAAGCTTTAAGGCTAAATCAGATAAGGCAGGAGATATGACAGTAAGATTACTGAAGCATGGTAGCCCATACACGAATTATGGTATTTCAGGATGGAAAATTGACTTAACAAATAGTTGGAAGGAATTCAAGACTACTTTCAAAACAACTTCAAGCGCAGGCAGTGATGCAAGATTAATGTTCTGGCTGATAGAAGGGATCGTAGGAGAAAAATACTGGATAGATGATGTAGTATTGGAAAGTGCAACTGTTACTCCCCCAAGTCCAACCTCAGACTGGAGATTCTATACTAATGGAAAAGCAAATTTTGATATTATTGGATCAGTTGAGATACTGCAAAAGGGCACTAACACACAATTATATCAATTTGTTGAAGTACAACCAAACACAGAATATAAACTAACTTTCAAGGCAAAATCAGACAAAGTAGGAGACATGCAAGTAAGTCTACAAAAACATGACAGTCCATACACGAACTACGGTCTTTCAAGCATGAACATAGACCTAACAAATGCATGGAAAGACTACCAAATAACATTCAAAACAAACGCAAATGCAGCAAATGATGCAAGATTAATGTTCTGGCTTGTTGAAGGAGTTGCCGGAGAAAAATACTGGATAGATGACGTAAATTTAGTGAGTAATGGAGTATCACCTCCACCAACTAGCACGAGTATTAATGTTTATAATACTCCATCATCTCCCGTAAACGGTGATACAGTCACAGTTACTGCAACAACAAACAAAGCAGCAACAATAAAACTATATATTGATAATGCATTAGTCAAAACATGCACTGCCGTCACATTATGTGAATATTCGAAGACATACAGTACAGGAACTTATACATATTATGCTACAGCAGAAGCATCACCATTAGTAAGAGATCCAATATCAGGAACAAAAAGTTTTACAGTGACAGCAGACACCCCTCCACCAAGTTCAGGCGGAAAGGTCTTTAGAGAATTCTATGCTACGATGAGCGAAACGACATTAAAGGATTGGAGAGTTACAGATCCTTTAGCAACAGCAACTGGAAGCCCAAATAATAATCCAAAAACATATCTTCCAAACTCTAAATTATATATAACCGTAAATGACCTAACACAAGCAACAAGTGCAGAGGCTATAATTGATTATTGGGGTGGGCATGTAGGCACTAGTGGACAAAAAATTATGTTTAACAGTAAAACATGGCTTAGTGTACCTCAACTTACCTCACTAAATGGCATACCTTCAGGACATTATGGTGAATGTTATACTCAAGCACAAAATGTTCAAGTAGGTATTCCTATAAACAATCTTAAGGTCGGAAGTAACATGTTTGAAGGCACATCCGGAGGCCAAAGATGTCATAGTTTCAATTGGGGACAATGGGGATGGTATGGAATGGTCTTAAGAGTGTATTATGATGCATCAAAACCTCATCCATCAGGAAGTATAACAAGTCCATCAAACAATGGCGTCATAGGTGAGAATCCGACAATAACTGTTCAGGCAACAAGTCCAGTAGGCATAGAAAAAGTTGAAGTGATAGCGTATTATGATGGGCCAGATTATGATGGAGACGGAATCTATAAAGAATGGCAAGAAAGCTATAGGAAACCTAAAAGCCAAAGTGTAATTGTACACCAGTTTATCGTCGGGACAAGCACAACAGCTCCGTACAGTTTCGTTTGGGACACGAGCATGGTTCCAGACCAAGCTGCTGGTGCAATAAAGCTAAAGGCAAGGATCAAGGATAAGAACGGTGTATGGTATGAGACTAATGAGATTACAGGACTAACATTGTCAAGGTCTGGAAGTGTAAAGCTGTACAAGGCAACATCTGTGCCTGAAAGGTTCTGGGTAAATAAATATCACCCAACAATGTCAAGCACATTCAATATCCCCACAACACATAATTTGGCTCAAGCAACATCAGCCAAACTATTGGTTCATACATGGAATGGCATTGATGGACAAAATACTGGAACACATTATGCTAAGGTAAATGGTTGGACTGCACCAACTTTTGGTCAGGACCATTATTATTCATTTAATGCAGTAACAGTAACAACACCGATTACAGCACTAATTAAGGGAACTAATACAGTGACTTTCAACAGCCAATCTGAACATCACGGCATAGAAATATTGTGGCCTGGTCCTTCGATGTTAGTAAGGTATAGTGCAAAACAGCCATAATTTTTTTTATTTCTTTTATTTTTTTAAGACGATTAATTTCTTCTTCAGGAGTTATTTTTCTAGGAGAATAATTTTCACTTTTTTACCAATCCATTCAGCAGGAACATATACGCGACCACTATTTCCGCTTTTATTAACTGGTTTTTCAATAACTTCAAAACCAGTTAATTGAATTTTAAGCTCTTTCATACTAGCTACAATGTAGCTACTTATATTTGTCGGTGTTAGAGAATATACTTAAGAAATCGCTTCACTTAGCTAAGTCAATACGAAAAAAGCGGCTTCATCCAATAAATACTTTAAGTCATTATTCTTATAGAATTTTATGGGTAAGCCGAATATTCGGCTCAACCCACAAATAGACTCTATTCGGAATAGAGTCTTGTTGGAACGGGCTGTTAAGATTCTTCCACTTTATAATTAATACAAAATAAAGGTATTATTCGCAAAATATATATAAGAACCTTTATTGCTAATTTATGAGGGGTTTATGAGTAGAATTACATCAAAAACAGTATTATTTATAGGATTATTGATAGTTCTAATCAGTTTGCCATTTGTTACAGCAATTGACAATACTAATGTACTCACAAATCCCGGATTTGAATCAGGAACATTGCCATGGACTTTCTACACTAATGGAGTTGGTTCATATACTATAACGGCAGATTCAACAGAAGGAACAAGTGCAGCAAAAATTACATTAACTAATCCAGGCACTAATACACAATTAAACCAGAAAGGTTTCACACTAAAGCCAAGCACTAAATACACTATAAAATTCAGTGCAAAATCTAGTACTGGACATGATATACAAGCATTCTTACATAATGATGTTTCTCCATACACAAGTTATGGTCTGAGCGAGACATTCGACTTAACAACATCATACCAGACATTCACGAAAAATTTCACAACACCAGCCAGTGTTAATACGCCAAGACTAAGATTATGGTTCATCGGAAAAGCAACAGCAGGAGACATATACTACTTTGACGGATTTGAACTAACAGAAACACCACCAGACAACACAATCACAATAAGCAATGTGCAGGTATCAACAACAACAAACAGTGCGCAAATAAACTGGAACACAAACAAAGCAGCAAATAGTATAGTACAATATGGACTAACATCAGCATATACCACAAATATCTCAAACTTGACAGAAATCACATCACACTCAATAAACATTCCAGTATTAAACTCGAGCACCACATATCATTATAAAATAATCTCAAGCAACCAAAACATGAGTGCAAGCACTACAGATGCTACATTCACAACAGCAACAGTACAATTGCCACCACCAAACAACATTAACATAACATCAGATGATTTCAATTATTGTACAATAAATCCTGTATGGACATTCATCAATCCTGTAGGAGATGGCTCATATAGAGTGAATGGTACAAATTTATTAATAACAGTGCCTCAAGGAAAAAATCATGATGTATGGACAGCAGGCAATAAAGCAGCAAGATTAATGCAAAACATAGATAATTCAGACTTTGAAATAGAAACAAAATTTGAAAGCCAGGTAACAAACCAAAATCAGCTGCAGGGAATATTAATAGAACAAGACACAGCAAACTTCTTAAGAATAGATTTCTTCCACGATGGAGCAACAACAAGAATGTTCATAGCAAAATTCATAGACGGAATACCAACAATAATAAATAATTCTCCAATAAATCAAAATGAGATATATATAAAGGTAAATAGAATAGGAAACAACTGGAAAATATACAGCTCAAACAACAATATCATATGGACACAAAGAGCAGATTTCAGTCATACAATAATAACAAATAACGTAGGCGTGTTTGCAGGAAATGCAGGATTGAATCCTGCACACACAGCAAGTATAGACTACTTCTTCAACAATAACAATAGGATAAATCCGGAAGATGCTCAAATAAATACAAAAACATTAACCACAAACATAATAGGACTAGGAGCAATAATAAAGGTTCCGGACAAAGCAACATATGCATGCAATGATCCAGTAAGCTTGACAGCATCGCCTGATCAAGGCTATTCATTCTCAGAATGGACAGGAGCAGCAACAGGAAATACTAATCCAACAACAATAATAATGGATACAGATAAAATTATAACGGCAACATTCATACAATCAAACTCAACAAACACAACACAATCAAACATAATGTCAGATGATTTCAATTATTGCATAATAAATCCTAAATGGATATTCATCAATCCAGTAGGCGACGGCTCATATACATTAAATGGCACAAACTTATTGATAACAGTTCCTAAGGGAAAAAATCATGATGTATGGAATGCATCAAACAATGCATCAAGACTGATGCAGAACATAAACAATGTAGATTTTGAAATAGAAACAAAATTCGAGAGCCAAGTAACAAACCAAAGTCAGCTGCAAGGAATATTGATAGAACAAGATACAACTAATTTCTTAAGAATAGACTTCTTCCATGATGGAACAACAACAAGAATGTTTGTAGCAAAATTCATAAACGGAGCACCAACAATAATAAATAATGCTCCAGTAGCTGCAAACTCACAATACATAAAAGTTACAAGGACAGGAAACAATTGGGCAATAAAATATAGTACAGATGGAACTAGCTGGAATCCTGTACCCTCATTCAATCATCCAATCATAACTAATAAAGCAGGAGTATATGCAGGAAACGCAGGACCAAACCCTGCACACACCGCAATAGTAGATTATTTCTTTAATACAGCATCAAGAATAGCATTAGAAGATAATAAAACCACGACAAAAACATTAACCACAAATATAATAGGGCAAGGAACAATAAATATAACTCCTGACAAACAGATATATACGTGTAATGAAAAAGTGAACTTAACAGCAACACCTACCAACGGGTCGTTTTTCAATAAATGGTCTGGGAGTATTAACACAACAATAAATCCTATTGAGATAATAATGGATGCTGACAAGAATATAACAGCAACATTCGCTCAAACAGGCAGTTATAACATATATAAAGAGTACTATACTATAATAAATCTATACAACAAAGATTGGAGAGTGACTGATCCTTTAGCTACAGCGAATGCAACTTCAGGAAATAATCCATCATTATATTTGCCGAATTCTGTTCTTAAAATTAATATATTAGACCTTGACAAGGCAGCTCGTGCAGAGGCCATAATAGATTTATGGGGCGGACACATTGGCACTACAAATAAGAAATTTAAATTCAATGCAAATAATTGGATCTCAGTCCCAGAATTACAAACAGTTTCTCCATCACCTCAATGTTATGTTCAACAATGGAATCCTGTAATAGACATACCGTTAAGCAATCTTAAGACTGGAATAAATGATTTTGAGGGAACCTCAGGAGCTCAGACATGTTATAGTTTTAATTGGGGACAATGGGGATGGTATGGTATTATTGTAAGGGTGTATTATGATGAAAGCAAGCCTCACCCTACTGGACAGATTACCTCGCTCACTAATGGGCAAACCATAACTGATAATCCTACAATCACTATAAATGCCTCAAGCTCTGCAGGTATCAAGAAGGTTGAATTACTGGCATACTATGATGGCTATGATGAAGATGGCGACGGAGTATATCAAGATTATCATAAAAGCTATCATAGAGGACCATCAGACACTGTGATTGTTTTAAAGAATATTGCTGGCTCAGACACGACAGCACCATATAATATTATGTGGAACACTTCATGGGTTCCTGATCAATTAAATAAATCAATAAAACTTAAAGCACTTATCACTGACAATAATGGAGTGATTTATGAGACTGATGCTATTGAAAACTTAACTCTTCAAAGAGATAATATTGCTGTAAAGCTCTATAAGACTATAAATATGCGTGAAAATTTTATTGTAAGAGATAATAAAACATTAAACCTGAATTTTAATATACCTCTTAAGGATAAATTGAATAATGCTATTGAGTCACAAATCTATATAAACTCATGGAATGGCAATGATGCGGGAATCAATTTAGCAAATCAGACACAGTTTACTAAAATAAATTCTTATACACTCCCATCAATATATGGTGCAGATCATTTTTATAAGTTCGATATAAAGAGTATCCCTAAATGGGCATTTAAATGGGCTCTGATGAATGGCGATAATACATTACAATTTTATTCTGGATCAACAGAGCATGGCAAGGAAATTTTGTGGCCTGGTCCTGCTGTTGCAGTAAGATACAATAAGCCTGTTTATCAGCAAATCACTTCAGGCAAGTTTGAGTTTGATATTACTTTAAATGCTAGCGGACAGTTGCGTAAGGACAATACTCCTGCTGAAGTATTTATAGATTTAAGTGCATTGCTTGCAAAACTTGGAAAGCAGGGAGCTGTCAATAAAGACTCTATAATGATTAATGAGATAGACAACAAAGGTAATGTTATTGATGATTATATTCCATTCCAGTTCGAGCCAGATATAGATTATGATCAGACAGAATTTGCTGCAGGTAATCTAGTAATAACAATGAAAGGACCGACAGCTGCAAATGCCTACAGATATTATAGAGTATATTTTAATATTAATGGACAATCAAACAATATATCATTCCCTGCTTTAGTCACTGTTACAGATAGTTATGATGAGGGACAGGATTCTTTCATGATTAATACCACAAAGGCAGTATATCAATATCATAAATATGGTGCAGGACTATCAAGCATGATAGATAATTCTGGAAATGATTGGATATCATATAATCTAGTTCCAGGAGCTGCAGGGACATATAGGGGAATTCCGAATGCTGTGCCTCCTGTTGCAAACACCTTAACTCCTGACGGATTATTCCATCCAGGATACACAAATAGTGTAAGCAATCTTATAAGTTCAGGGCCAATCAGGACTGTTATTGAAAGCATTTCAAATGATGGTAAATGGAAAGTAAGATGGGAGTTTTATCCTGAATTTGCTAAGATGAAGATGCTCAGACCTTTTGATAATTATTGGTTCTTATACGAAGGAACTCCTGGCGGAAGTTTTGAGCCAAATAGAGATTACATGGTTCTGCCGGATAATGTCATAAAGAACGTCACTCAAAGCTGGACGAACGACATCGCTGGGGACTGGCTGTATTTTGCTGACTCAAACACCAATAAGGCATTATTCCTCGCTCACATCCCAGATGATTATATTGTTGATTCATATTGGCCATTGAATAATTCCATGACTGTATTCGGATTCGGAAGGTCAGGACAGGGTACAAAGACTTATTTGTCTTCAAAACAAGAATTCACAATCGGGCTACTTGATACTAAGACTTATAATGACGTCAGAGATTATACATTCTCAGCATCAAAGATATTAAATTCGAGTGTAGGTATTCTTCGAAATTCTACATATGTGTATAAGCCTTTGGTTATTTCAGATGATTTCAACTCATGCAATCTAGGCAGTAATTGGCAATTCATCAATCCACTAGGAGATTCAAGCTATGCCGTCAATGGAGAAAATTTAATAATTAATGTTCCTGGAGGAGTTAATCATGACGTATTATCAAACAATATTAATGCTCCAAGAATAATGCAGAATGTCTCAAACCCTAATTTTGATGTTATAGTAAAGTTCGAAAGCAATGTAAGCCAGATGACTCAACTGCAAGGCATACTTGTAGAGCAGGATGCTAAAAACTTTATTAGATTTAATGTTTATCATGATGGTTCAACACCAAAAATATTTGCAGCTAAGATTGTTAATGGCCTTTGGACAGAGATCAATAACTCAGAAGTATCAGTGCAGCCTAATTACTTAAGGATTGTGAGAAGTGGAACTAATTGGGAACTGCAGCATAGCCAGAATGGCCAATCATGGAATGTCCTGACATCTTTTTCACAATTATACAATGTAACTAAAATCGGAGTCTTTGCCGGAAACAGCAACACTAGCGGTTTGAGTCCTGAATTTACATCAAAGATAGATTATTTCTTTAATGCAAATTTTCCAATAAATCCTGAAGATAAGGATACAATAACAAAAACATTAACAACAAACATAATGCCTATAGGAAAAGGAACTATAAACAAGAATCCAAACAAACAAGAATATTCATGCAATGAACAAGTAACACTAACAGCAACACCTAATAGTGGATGGTTCTTCTATAAATGGACAGGAGAAAATATTAGCACAGGAACAAATCCTATGATCATAACAATGGATAACAACAAAAACTTTACAGCAACTTTCACAGATAATCAACAATTAAATATTATCATAAGCAATGTGTTGTTATCAACAACACCAAGCAGTGCGCAAATAAACTGGAGCACAGATAAGGCTTCTAATAGTATAGTACAATATGGACTAAATTCAACATATACCGCAAGTGTTGCAGATCAGACAGAGGTTACATCACACTCAATAAACATCCCAGCACTAGCACAAAATACTACTTATCATTATAAGATAATCTCAAATACCTATAATGAGAGCGGAAACACAGATGACGCAACATTCAAAACAACAGAATCAAGCGTCATGTCAGATGATTTCAATTACTGCACAATAAATCCAACATGGACATTCATCAATCCAGTAGGCGATGGAACATATACATTAAATGGAACAAACTTATTGATAACTGTGCCTCAAGGAACAGATCATGATATATGGGCAGCAGGAAATAGGGCGGCAAGATTAATGCAAAACATAAATAATACAGATTTCGAAATAGAAACAAAATTCGAAAGCCAAGTAACACAAAAACACCAACTTCAAGGCGTACTAATAGAACAAAACACAAACAATTTCATAAGGATAGACTTTGTCAATAATGGTACAAACACTATGATGTTCATAGCGACATTCACAAATGGGGCAAGAAAAATAATAAATAATGCTCCAGTAGTTGAAAACTCACAATACATAAAAGTTACAAGAACAGGAAATAACTGGGTAATAAATCATAGTATTGATGGAAATACCTGGAATATGGCAGTATCATTCAATCATACAATCATAACTAATAAAGTAGGAGTCTATGCCGGCAATAGCAACTCTACCGGACCTAGCTATGAGTTTACTTCAATAATTGATTATTTCTTTAATACAGCATTAGAAATAACTCCAGAAGATAATAAAACTACGACAAATACATTAACTACAAATACCATAGGACAAGGAACAATAAACAAAGCTCCTGACAAACAAATCTATTCTTGTAATGAGAATGTAAACTTAACAGCAACACCAGTAAACGGATGGTTTTTCGATAAATGGACAGGAGACATAAACACGACAACAAATCCGATAAACATAATAATGAATGACAACAAAAACTTTACAGCAACATTCACACATACTTTCACAATAAGTAACATATCAGTCTCAACAACAACAAATAGTGCACAGATAAACTGGAGCACAGAAGAACCCTCAAACAGTATAATACAATATGGACTAACATCATCATATACTACAAATATCTCAAACTTGACAGAAGTCACATCACACTCAATAAACATCCCAGCACTAGAAGCAAACACTATATATCATTATAAAATAATATCAAACAACCAAAACAGGAATTTGAGTACAGAAGATGAGATATTTAAAACAGCAAGCATCAACACAAATATAGTATCAGATGACTTCAATACATGCACTATAAATCCTGTATGGACATTCATCAATCCAATAGGAGACGGAACATACACAATAAACGGTACAAACTTACTAATAACAGTTCCACAGGGAACAAACCACGACATATGGACAGCAGGCAATAAAGCAGCAAGATTAATGCAAAACATAAACAACACAGATTTCGAAATAGAAACAAAATTCGAAAGCCAGGTAACACAAAAACACCAAATGCAAGGAATACTAATAGAACAAGACACAAACAACTACATAAGAACAGACTTCGTATACGACGGAACAAAAACAATAATATTCACAGCAAAATTCATAAACGGAGCACCAACAATAATAAATAATTCTCTAATAAATCAAAATGAAGCATATATAAAAGTAAATAGGACTGGAAACAACTGGAAAATATCTAGTTCAAGCGATGGGAACAACTGGACACAAAGAGCAGATTTCAGTCACACAATAACAGCGAATAAAGCAGGAGTATTTGCAGGAAACGCAGGACTAAATCCTGCACACACAGCAATAGTTGATTATTTCTTCAACAATAACAACAGAACAAATCCGGAAGATGCTAATATTATGACAAAAATATTAACCGATAACGTAATAGGACAAGGAACAATAATAAAAGTTCCAGACAAGGCAACATACACATGCAATGAACAAGTAACACTAACAGCAACACCAAATCAAGGCTATTCATTCTCGGAATGGACAGGAGCTGCAACAGGAAATAATAATCCGACAAGCATAGTAATGGATT
>Ga0209417_1007069_pt1 | contig 11062 bp, 7 predicted proteins | sample RifGroF2_FD_184002 | JGI IMG/M metagenome (GOLD analysis project Ga0209417, IMG submission 184002) | Groundwater microbial communities from Rifle, Colorado, USA - Groundwater F2 (SPAdes) (version 2) | ecosystem: Environmental > Aquatic > Deep subsurface > Groundwater | place: Rifle, Colorado... | reverse complement strand
ACCGCCCCCGCCGTATGGTACCACAGGTGCATCCAAGGCTCCAGTTCCGCTTTCTGATGCGCCTCTATTGCCGTCGTCTTCAGAAGCGCACTGTGAGCCGCGTAACTGAATGACCTTATCATCCCCGCCACATCCCGCAGCGCCGCACGCTTGAGCCGTCTCTCGCTCAGCGGATTGGCCGGCTCACCTTCAAAATCGATTATCACAAAATCCTTTCCCGTAAACAACACCTGCGAAAGATGATAATCCCCATGAATACGAATTTTTATCGTCTCGATCCTCTGTGCCAGTATCCTGCTGTCGTCATTTAATGAAGGTAATTTCTCCTTGAGCAGCCTAAGTGCCTTCCTCGCATCCGACCGCATCGCCAGGTAGATCGAATTTTGGTATAGCTGCGTAAATGGCTCCGGCTTAAACGCCGCCTCTTCCGTACTGCTTGCAAGCGCAATATGCATCTGCGCCGTTCGCCTGCCAAGCTGCTCGATCATCTGCAGCGTCAAATGCCCAACCATATCCCGCAGCCCAGCCGGCACGTGCGAACCTTCAACCCCGATCATATCCACCGGCGGCCAGAACTCCTCCCAATCCGCCTTAGACCCAAGCACCGCCTCTATATAATTACTAAGCGCGTTCTGCGCAAACGCCCACCCGTCCCCTTCGTTCACCACATAACCTTGCAAAAGCCCCATCAGCACCGGCTCCCGCTCACCCGCGATATATTCAGCCGCCCCGCAAAACGCCGGCACATGTTTGAAATCCGCCTTATCACTCAAAAACGCCTGCAGTTCCAGATCGGGATTCATCCCGTCTTCAAGCTTGCGATATAATTTAAGTATCAGCTTGTTTTCGTATACGAAAGACGTATTGCTCTGCTCGGATTTAACCACCTCCGACGAAAACGAAAGTGCCCCACGCTCGCCCAACGCTGCCTTAAGCGCCTTTCCCGCCGCAGTTACCATCATCCCGACCGCCCCCTTGCTCCGCCGCCTGTGTGCTATGAAATTAAGCATCGCCGCACGAAAATCATTATTGAACACACTGTCATACAGAGCACCCTCCTCCTGATCCACCAACAATGACGAGATCATCGCCTCCGGGTGTTTATTCAATATCGGCCGTATCTGCTCTATCGGCGAATACGACAATGTAATCATATAATGCTCCGGCTGCCCCTGCGCGTACCCCACCTCCAGTATCAAAATGTAAGCACTCAAAATATCATCTACAAACATCGGTATCGCTTCGGTTATCCGCGTCCGCAGGATCGTCCGCGCCTTCCCCCCAAACCACCTGCACCTGCCCAGATACGCGGGCAGTATCCGCTCCTCAAGTATCGAAGCATATTTGCCCTGCAAACAATATTGCCACCCCTGGGCCACATGCAGCGGCGCCACCTTCTCCGATATCTCAGCAAGCTTGGGCACTTCCCTCGGCATCAACTCAAACCAAAAAAATCCGTGCGGCCCGATCGTAAGCCCGTAATGCGAATCCTTTATAACCCCGAACCTGCTCTGGCTGAATATCTCCCGCATGCTCGAATTCTTATGATCGCTCGTATCCAGCTGCGCCGCCTGCGGGAACCTCGAAAGATTCACCACCACAAGGATATGTTCATCGCCAAAATTCCTTGAAAACGCCAGCACCTTCGGATTATCCACCGTCAGCACTTTAAAATCGCCCCGCCCAAAAGCCTTGAACCTCTTGCGTATCGCCAGCACTCGCCTCGTCCACCAAAGCAGAGACGAAAGATTCTTGCTCTGGTTCTCAACATTTATCGCCTCGTAATGGTATTCCGGGTCGATGATCACCGGCAGATTTATCTTCTGCGGATTGGCCCTGGAAAACCCAGCATTACGATCCGGCCCCCACTGCATCGGCGTACGCACCCCGTTCCTGTCGCCCAGGTAAAAATTATCCCCCATCCCGATCTCATCACCATAATAAATTATCGGCGTCCCCGGCAGCGAAAGCAGCAACGAAGTCATCAATTCGATCTTCCGCCTGTTATTGTCCAGCAGCGGCGCAAGCCTTCTGCGTATCCCCAGATTTATTTTCGCCCGCGGATCAAGCGCGTAAATGCGGTACATATAATCCCGCTCTTCATCCGTCACCATCTCCAGCGTAAGCTCATCATGATTCCGCAAAAACAAACCCCACTGGCAATTGGCCGGTATCGCCGGAGTCTCTTCGATTATATCAACTATCGGGAACCGATCCTCCATCTGCACCGCCATAAACAATCTCGGCATCAGCGGAAAATGAAACGCCATGTGACACATATCCCCCTTACCCAGGTAAGCCACCGCATCCTGAGGCCACTGGTTCGCCTCCGCGATCAGCATCTTGTCTTTATACTTTGAATCCACATACGCCCGCAGCTTCTTCAAAAACGTGTACGTCTCCGGCAGGTTCTCGCAATTTGTACCCTGCCTCTCAAAAAGATAAGGCACCGCGTCAAGCCTCAGCCCATCCACACCCATCTCGAACCAGAAATCCAGCACCTTGAATATCTCCCGCACCACCGAAGGATTATCAAAATTCAGATCAGGCTGATGCGAATAGAACCTGTGCCAGTAATACTCCCTGGCAATATTATCATAAGCCCAGTTGGACGACTCAAAATCTGTAAAAATAACCCGCGCATCCTGGTACTTATCCGGCGTGTTGCTCCATACATAATAATTTCGATATACCGACCCCGGCTCACTCCGCCTTGCCCTCTGAAACCACGCGTGCTGATCCGATGTATGATTGATCACAAGCTCGGTAACTACCCGCAACTGCCGTTTATGAGCCTCTTTCAAAAACTCCTTAAAATCCCGCAGCGTACCGAAATCCGGGTTGATATCCGTGTAATCCGCAATATCATACCCATCATCCTTAAGCGGCGACGGATAAAAAGGCAGCAGCCACAAAACCGTCACCCCCAGCGATTCCAAATAATCCAGCTTCTGCGTTAGCCCTGCAAAATCCCCGATCCCGTCATCATCGCTGTCAAAAAATGACTTAACATGCAGCTCATAAATAACCGCATCCTTATACCAAAACGGATTTTCCTCAAAATATCTTTTCGCCATTCCCCACCCGCATTTTCGAACCTAGAACTTAGAACTTCTTACTCCTGTCTTCTGACTCCTGTCTCCTCACATATAATAATCAAAATCATACTCCCGTTTAAGTCGTTTCTGCAGCCGGAAAATATGCGCCCCCATCACATACGGATCAAGCTCTACATAATTCCGACTGCCGCTCCAGATGTACTTATCCTCGCTTAGCATATCCCGCATAAGATAAGGCTGGCGTCCATCGATCCCGATTTCCTCAATAGGCAAATCGATATACCCGCCCCGCTTATGGAACGGATCAAGATTCACAATAGTCAATATGATATTATCCCCCGCCGCCGTGCTCTTGATATACGCCAGCATATACTCGTTTTCGATATTGCAGAACCGAATATTATTCGTCTTCCAAAGCGCAGCATTGTCCCGTCTTATCAGGTTCACAAGCTTGATTATTTCCCGCAGATTCCCCGGCTGAACTTTATTCCAATGCTTGACTTCGTATTTTTCACTATCGCAATATTCTTCCTTGCCGTCCATCGCCTTATTCACACACAACTCATACGCCGGCCCATATATCCCATAATTGGAACTAAGCGTCGCCGCCAGCACAAGCCGTGCTATAAACCCCTGCCTCGAATCAAGCTGCAAATACTCCGGCAGAATATCCGGCGTATTAGGCCAGAAGTTAGGCCTGAAAAAATATTTGATCGGTCCGCTCGTAAGCTCCCGCATATATTCCGTAAGCTCGCTCTTTGTATTGCGCCATGTAAAATATGTGTACGACTGCGTAAACCCTATCTTGGCAAGCCTGTACATCACCTTGGGCCGCGTGAACGCCTCCGCCAAAAATATCACATCGCGATTGGCCGCCTTAACTTCGCCAATAAGCCACTGCCACATCGCGAATGACTTCGTATGCGGATTATCCACGCGAAATATCCGCACCCCCTTTTCCATCCAGAAATCAAATATGCTCTTTATCTCCTCCCACAGCTCTCGCCAGTTCTCCGTCTCAAAATTGATCGGCACAATATCTTCGTATTTCTTCGGCGGGTTCTCCGCGAATTGTATCGTCCCATCAGGCCGCCACTTGAACCACTCCGGATGCTCCTTCACATACGGATGATCCGGCGAGCACTGTATCGCGACATCCATCGCTATTTCAATACCCAGCTTTTGCCCCTCCCTCACAAGCTCCTCAAAATCCTCCATCGTCCCAATATCCGGATCGATCGCCTTATGCCCTCCCTCCACAGACCCTATCGCCCACGGACTCCCCGGCTCACCTTCCCCCGCTACGCGCGCATTATTCTTCCCCTTTCGACTGGTCTTCCCTATCGGATGTATCGGCGCAAGATACAGCACATCAAAATTCATCTTCGCCACATCCCCCAGCAGCCTTATACAGTCCCGCAGCGTCCCAGCCCTCCCCGCCTCCGGGCTTGTCGACCTCGCGAACACCTCGTACCAGCTGCCAAAAACCGCCCTCTCTCTTTCCGCCAGCACCTTGAGAATTTTCCCATACTCCGTCACCGAAACCCGCTGCCCGTATCTTCGCATAAGCCCGCTAAGTTCCTCGTTAGTCGCTATCAGCGTCGCGTTCTCCGGGTCCTTTGTCTTCTCCAGCACCCCCGCCAGCCTCTCCAGCATCGGACATTCTTTCGCCGCCGTCCTTATCATTTCAACCCCGATAACAATATCCGTAGCGATATCCTGCCTCGCCGCGTTTTTCTTTTTGAGATCATTTTGCCAGCTTTTAAAGTGATCTACCCACGCTGTGATTGTGTATTCATAAAACCCCACCGCCTCGCATTTAAAACTCCCCCGCCACCTGTCATTGCCGACCATCCCCATCGGCACTTTATAAAACTCCCCTCCGTCTTCAAACCTCCACAAAAGGTCTGCACATATCGCATCATGCCCATCGCAGAATATATCCGCCTCGACTAGAAATTCATCCCCCGCCCCGCACTTTGTATAAAATTCCCCGCCGCCTATCTCAGGCTGCAAATTCTCAATTACAACCCTTCCCTGCACCTGCGTACGCATTATTCCCCCCGAATATATAACGCTGGCGACTAACCCCCGCCGCTGCCCCCATTATACCCCACCCCACCGTCTTATTAAAGCTTGTCTTTCCCCAATGAGCCTGGGTTATTTTTCAGTATTTTGTTTGTGATTTGCCGCTTGGAATTTGCAATTTGTTTCGAGCTTCGTGCTTAGTGCTTTCCCTTAAATAACCGTAGCCGCAAAAGTACTCCTGCCCCTGCATCTCTAAAACTTCGAAACGTCATCTTTTCCAACTACAAACGGTGCAGTTGCTGAAAGCGCGCGGTGTTGCTTTGCAGCTATTTGATCTCGGTGCAAATGACAGTGAGCCTCATGGTTATAAATACTCAATTTCTGCGTGCAGCCGGGAAACGTGCATTTTCTGCCCTCAGCCGAAGTCTTTAGTACACTTGCCATCATTTCTCCTGGTAATAAACAATAAACGTAAAAGAGTGTTAGAATATCAGTGAGCCATTTTAGACATTCCCTACATCTGCTATACGCCCCAAAGACAGAAATGTCAATTCAATTAAAAACAAAATAGATTTCTTTTGTTGCTATAATTGGCAACATGGCCAACTTCTGCCCATGCTGATCTTTGTCATTTCTTGGTTTTTCGATTTGTATTTTGTTTGTGATTTGGTTCTTAGGTATTTGTAATTTGTTTCGAGCTTCGTGCTTAGTACTTTCTTCAGCAGCAAAATGTTCCAGATACTCCTTGCAATGCGTTTGGAATTAGCTCACAAGCCATTACATTTTCATCCGGAATAAAATGTGCATACTTGATATTAAAATCCACGGATGGCCTAAATCCGAACCGATGGTAATAAGCGGGATCGCCCACGAGAACCACGGAACCGTATTTCAATTGTTTGGCCCGCCTGAAACTCTCTTTAATTAATTGTGAGCCGATTCCCTTATTTCGAAGTTCTAACACTACAGAAATCGGTCCCAGCAAAAGTGTTTCATGCTTGATTTCACCGTTGATTATAGGCATCTTGGTCAACATGATTTGGCCAATCAATTTCCCATTTTCTTCTGCGACCAGCGCAAGTTCTGGAATATAATTTTCACTGTTTCGCAGTTGATTGACATAATCCTGTTCCTTGCCGTTCGAAACTTTTGCAGTTTCAAACGCGACTTTAACTAAATCATATATTTGCCCGAAATCCTCTTTGGCTTCTTCTCTGATAATCATACAAATTGCCCCTTTAATAATATCAATACTCGATAAACCTCCGCCTGCCCAATCATACCATGATCCATCCGCATCGTCACATCAAATCACCCGTAAGCACATCCGCACTTTCTTTTTCTTCTCCTAATTGGACGTTGAACGTTCGATGTTGAATTTTCAACGTTCGTAGGGTATGCCCACCGATATTCCTAACCCGCAACACGTAACTCGCAACCCGCAACAAATCTCCTGTCTCCTGCCTCTCAATACCCATCAATGATCTGCTGTCTTCGGAAACATGATAACGCATGGTCGTTAACCATGCCTATGGCTTGCATAGTAGCGTAGCAAATCGTCGAGCCGACGAATTTAAACCCTCTGCTTTTGAGATCTTTGCTCATGGCGTCCGATTCGCGACTCTTTGCCGCGTAATCTTTGAGTTGGCGAATAGTATTCACAATAGGCTTGCCGCCCACAAACCGCCAGATATAAGAATGAAAACTGCCAAACTCCTGCTGCACCTTGAGAAATTGCCGCGCGTTATTGACCGTCGAAAGTATCTTTGCCTTATTACGAATAATGCCGCCATCAGCAATAAGCTCCTCGATCTTGCCGTCGGCATAGCGAGCAACTTTTTGAGGGTCAAATTGACTAAACGCAACACGATAGCTTTGCCGCTTTCGCAGCACAGTGTACCAGTTCAGCCCAGCCTGCGCCCCCTCAAGCGTGAGAAACTCAAACAATTTGTTATCGTCATACACCGGCACACCCCATTCCGTATCATGGTAGGCAACATAATCAGGCTTCTCAAGATCAACCCACGGGCACCGAACAATTTCATGCGTTTTTGTCATAGCACCCCATATCCTTTGACGCAATCGTAGGGTGGGCAAATCCTTTTGCCCACCGCAATATACACCGTACTCAAAATACGACTTGTCATCCCCGCGAAGGCTCCGGATTCAGAATAAATCAGCCTCGCGCAGCCATTCCACTTTGAATTTGTTTGAGATTTGATGCTTGTCATTCGAATTTGTTTCGAGCTTCGTGCTTGGTGCTTTCTTCTCCTGTCTTCTGACTTCTGTCTTCGTCTTAAGGATCTTGCTATGTTCCGCTCGGTTCCAGAGGCTTTTTGCTTTGAAGTTTTGAAGCAATATGTTTGTTCTTTCGAACTTTTTTGGGCTTCTTATGAGTCAATAAATTAAAAACCAGACGTGGCAAATTTATCAAAATAACAATCAGATCGCCGGGGCGACAAAGCCCTATTCGCCATGCCTTATGACCGATATGAGCTGCCTGTAAAAAATTGTAAAACGATGAGCGGATACGATTACGAATTATTTTGAGTTCTTCGTGCCCGAACTTGTCCGAATACACTGGTCCGCCGATACGATTGTAGTAGTAACCGGGGGTCGATTCGACCACTTCCTTGAGAGGAGAAAACTTCTCGATCCTGAGTTTTTGAAAGCTGATTGAATCGACTTTGATTTCTTTGGCGAACTTCGGGATGTACAGCATTTCTTCCTCAGTTTCGCCGATGTTGCCGTAGATAAAATATCCATGCAGAAAAATATCGTATTTTGTAAGCACAGCAAATGCTTCACGGATCTGCTTCTGAGTGATGCCTTTCTGCAATTGGTAAAGTATGCGGTCGTGTGGAGATTCCACGCCGATAAGGAAGAGTTTGAAGCCCGCATCCTGTGCCTTTGCCAGAATTGTCGGGTGTTTGGCTATATCGATCCTGGCTTGAACAATAAAAGTCTTTTTGATTTTGTTCTCAATTATCAGATCGCAAATACGCTCGGCTCTTTTTAGGTTCGTAAAGAAATTGTCGTCACTGAAAAGCACTACATTTGCTGAAACAGTTTTTAGTTCCTCTATTACCGATTCCACAGGTCTTTCGGTGTAGGTCCTCTTTTGTCCAAGAGGATTGAGACTGAAAGTGCAGAATTTACATGTAAAAGGACAGCCTCTCGTTGTGAGCACCGTGTCAAATGTTTGTCCGCTCAGGCGAATGCCGTTATGAGAGATGAAATACTCCTGCCGCCTCATGGACCTGTCGGGAAATGAGATCTTTGAGACATCAGGCAGAACCTGATTGGCGTTGTGAATGACCTTTCCGTTCTCACGATATGACAATCCGAGGATCTCTTTATAAGGAACACCTTTTACGATCTGCCCGATGATTTCTTCGCCTTCGCCTCGTACTATCATGTCGATATTGGGACAGCGTTCGAAAAGATAATCAACCTCCTGCGTTGCCTTGTAACCGCCGACAACTGTTGTTATATGGGAAGGCAGTTGGCATACAAAATCACATATCCTGTCAAACTGAGTTTCCCATCTTATGCTGATGCAGAGCAGATCAATTTCCGTATTTATAAATTCATTAAGGGCTGTTGGATTTTGATATTGCTTCTCACCTCGAAGGTCCATGAGTGTTATTTTTCCTACAAGGCCCTTCATGCTTGCCGCAATATATTCAAGCCCGGTGGGTGGGAAAATGCCCATTGCAGCTGTTCCGTGACCGAAGTAGGGGTTCAAAGCTAAGGCATGTTTATACTTGAGGTTATTCATGAGTGACCAATATATTGCCGATTTTATGATATTTCAATAATTAAAATTTACTTTTGTTACTTTTTTTAAACCACTGAAAAAAAGAAACTCCAAGTGGAAAAGAACAGGTCAAAATGCCTGTCTCAAACAGAATGACTCAGATATTGCGCCACCAATTTCTAAATCCTCCCCGTTATCCCCGTAAGCTCCCGCAGCTTCCCCGCAAGCTCATCAGTCAACTGTTTCCCATCCAGCCGCCACGACCAGTTCCCCTCACACGTCGAAGGCATGTTCATCCTCGCCTCCCCGCCAAGCCCCAGCACATCCTGCATCGGTATGATCGCCGTGCTCGCAACCGACTTCATCGCCATCCGCACAAAATCCCAGTGTATCCACTCCGCCGCCGGCTTGTGCCCCAGGTACACCGCAAGCCTGTTCCTCATCGCCTCATCCGTCTCATTTTCGAACCACCCCCGCACCGTATTATTATCATGCGTGCCGGTGTACATAACAGCATTTCGCTCCAGATTATGCGGCGCATAAGGATTTTTCGCCAGCGACTCATCAAACGCAAACAGCAGCACCTTCATCCCGGGCAGCCCCAGTTCCCGTATAAATTCCCGTACATCCGCCGTTATCAGCCCAAGATCCTCCGCTATGATCGGCAGCGACGAAAATTTCTTCAGCAGCACATTAAACAGTTCTGCCCCCGGCCCCTGTGCCCACTTACCGTTTATCGCCGTCTTCTCATTTGCCTCGACTTCCCAGTACGCCACAAACCCCCTGAAATGATCTATCCTCATCCAGTCATAAAATTCCAGCATGTGCCCGATTCGCCGCACCCACCAGTCATAGCCGCTCTCTTTGAGCTTGCCCCAGTCATAAACAGGGTTTCCCCACCGCTGCCCCGTTTTGCTGAAATAATCCGGCGGCACCCCCGCCACGCAAACAGGCCGTTTCGCACCATCCAGCTTAAAAAGCCCCGGCCTTGCCCACACATCCGCGCAGTTATAATCAACATAAATAGGTATGTCGCCGATTATCTGAATGCCCTTGCTTGAGTTCAAGATACTGCTTCCAAAATGTGTACTGGTAAAACTCCTCCCGCTCGATCCGCTGGGCAAAAGTCTTCCTGACTTCATCCATCGCCCCCTTGTCCCTGTCTCTCAACTTAACATCCCAGTGATCCCAGCTCTTATTGTGATAGTGCTCACTCAGGCTCACAAACAGCGCAAAATCATCCAGCCAGTAAGAGTTCTTCTCACAGAATTCCTCAAAATAACAATCCTTGCCTTTAACTTTGAATTTTTCAAACGCCTTTGCAAGTATCCTGTTCTTAAACTCAATCGCCTTTGCATAATCCACCTTCGCCGCCGACGCATCATCCAGCTTTATATCATCAGCTCCAACAAGCCCGTCCCGCACAAGCATTTCCGCGCTTATAAACAGCCCGTTACCCGCAAACGCCGAAAAACTGCTGTACGGCGAATTACAACTCCCCGGCCCCGAAGGCGTCAGCGGCAGCACCTGCCAGTAGCTCTGCCCCGCCTTTTCCAGAAAATCCGCGAATTTGTACGCCCACGGCCCAAATCCCCCGATCGCGCACACCGACGGCAGCGAACTGATATGCAGCAATATCCCCGAACCTCTCCGTTTTATCATTTCTTTTCCCCAACCTCTCCCGTTAAAAGCCCCAGCGGCATCTGTTCAAAAACATTATCAAGCCGCAAAAGCCTGTCTGATTTTATCTTCTTTTTCGTAAATGCGTCAGTAAATTCCGCCGGAAAAACACCCCGCCGTATCTCAACCGCCGTATCCCCCCACTTACCCCCAACCGGCACTTCATCCGCCCCCGCCACCCTCGTCAAAAATCGCCCAGCGAGAGTAACCGCCCACCTGCCCTTATATACCCGCGCAAATGCTATCACACTCCCAGCCGAGTCCCCCTGCGCATACAGCGGAACATATTCACCCCGCTCAAAAACCTCCCGCATCTGCCCCCGCACCCCCAGCGCCTCCCGCGTTACAAACATCTTTATCATCCCATCTTCGCTATTCGCCAGCATATCCCTTATGCACCCCTCCCTGTCACGCCCCAGCCTGCCTTCAAGCTCTTCAAGCATAGCCTTGCGCCTTTCAAAATCCACAGCCCTGCGATTATCCGGATCGACGAGGCTCAAATCCCACAACTCGCTGCCCTGATAAAAATCCGGCA
>Ga0209417_1007067_pt1 | contig 11064 bp, 14 predicted proteins | sample RifGroF2_FD_184002 | JGI IMG/M metagenome (GOLD analysis project Ga0209417, IMG submission 184002) | Groundwater microbial communities from Rifle, Colorado, USA - Groundwater F2 (SPAdes) (version 2) | ecosystem: Environmental > Aquatic > Deep subsurface > Groundwater | place: Rifle, Colorado... | reverse complement strand
AGCAAGTTTTAATACCTGCTGGTCGCTCTCTTCTTCACGGATAATTATTAACGTTTTTTCTTTTCACATTTAAATCTTTTTACAACAAACCACCCGATTGCCGAAATGTGCAAGGAAACAAAGCCCATGGTAATCGGGATTAAACTGTGTCTGATACCCGCCCAGATAAGGGTTGAAGAAACTTCTCCTCCATGATTAACTGCATCCGCCGTTTGAAGCAAACCGATGATCAGGCGAGAGAGTGGATACGAAAAACTCAACAAACCCAGTATTAGTATCGTATCAAAAAGAATCTGGGGACAGGATTTCTTCCGGATTCGTTGAATGATTATGATTCCAATTAGCAGCAATGAAAAAAAACACATCACCAAAACCGGAATCGTTGCATATATGTTTTCCGTAATGATTTTCATAATCGTATGTTAAGTTTGGTTTAGTATCTCCTTGAATCTCATCCTTCGGAATTCGGAACTCTCAATTCGAATCTCAACTTTCCAACTTCATTAATTTACGCTTGAGCCACCGTCTTCCGGCGGTCCGCCGTCCGCCGTCTGCCGTCCTCCCTCAGCTTCGCCCCCTCAGTCACATAAAATGTACTGATTTTTTTCGTTTCCTGCGTATTTAGTGGCCGGTCCGACCCGGTAAGGTTTTGTGGGAGATGAAGATAGGAGGGTGTATTTAGAAAAACAATGGTTTTAGTCAGAAAAGTGAAAAAGTTAATCGTGCCGCCGTAGGCGCTTTGGTGCTCATTATCTTCCGGCGATCCGGCCTTCCATGTTGATCAATCCGGTTTGGTGGAAGAGGACAGCAGGTCTCTGGTGATTATTCCCTGGATCAAATTGAAGCTGATCATTTGCTTTTCGTCTACGTTGGTGGCATAAAAGGTTCCGGTGCGCCAGTCCATGGCGCCGCCCGAAATCCAGCAATCGAGGTGGTACTTGCTGAGGGGATTTCCCTGGTAGTCGAACAGCCACAGTTCGCCGGGCTTGTTTTCCCTGGCTTTCCGGTTCTGATTCAGGGCGAGAAGATGGTTTTTGCCCATATAAGTGTTGACGAAATAGATTGTATTACCGGCTTCGTAAATATCATCTGAACTGGTGTTAAGTCGTTGATCTCCTTTTTCCTTGATGATACCGTTGAGGCTTCCGTCGAACGAATACAGGTGAATCCGTTTCACAAATAAATAGCAGATTGTGATTCGTCCATACTGCATGGATAACTCCATGTTTGAAAAGTGAGCATAAAGGTTTATCCTGTCCGGCAGTGACTGCGTGAACTCCAGTGGACGACTTTTTTCCTCCGTCATTCCTGTACGGGGATTGTAGGCTATTAAAACATCACCTTTTGTTCCAATAAAAGCTGAGTCATTGAGTTGGGCAACCTGATCAAAGTTCAGGTCTTCGGGCAACTTGTGCTTTGAAGTCAGGATCGGTCGTTTCGCCGCAAGAGACTCCATCAATCTGATGTTCGATACGGTCTTGGTTCCGAGGTCATATAGTTGGAAGATGATTTCACCGTTTTGTACAGTATAGACCGATGTAAATTCCGGCGTGAAGGCAAACTCATCCGGACCCTTGCCCCGGGCGCCGAAGGAGCCCATGAAGGCTTTTGTATCCAGATTATACACCTTAAACAGATGATCCCCGTTGAGGTCGATCACAACGATCAGGTTCTCAAAAATTGCCAGACCGCCGTAGCGGTATACTTCAATCCATTCCACTGGTTCCTCCTTCAGGGTAATCTCCTGTTGAAACTCACCGAACTCAACCAGGTTATTGTCCGCCGGGGCGGTTTTGCAGCCGGCCAGTAGCAGAAAGAAGAGAATTAGCAACAGGTAGGGCACTATTTTGTTGATATTTTGGTGGAAGGGAAGGTTGTTCAGATACGTTCATTATTATCCCCAGAAACAGCCGTGTTTATCTTCTTCCAGAAGGACAAAGAATTCCTTCAGGGTTTTACATTCTGCATGTGGCTGATAGCTCACCCATTTACCATTTGCCCTCATCCAATAGATTTTCCAAATACTTTTTGATAGGATGTACTTTGTTTTAACTATCGGGATGTTTAAGTATACTGCGGGATTATCAAAGCGAGGCCGGATTTCGAATACTTCCAGTGTATAGTCCACAAAGCTGTATCCGATATCAAGCTGATCTCTAAGGTCAACCGGTGGCCTGATCAGCTCGATTAGTTGTTTGATCTCAATTTCGAAAATATGCATCAGTAGAATTGCTGTATTACTTTTGTCCTTTTTGAACACCTCATTTTTCCATCAGCAGCCTGCATTTTCAAACCGTTACAATTTGTATTGTTCTACTTCGTTCATCGTTCTTTACTGAATGAAAGTCCTGATTTTGTTAGCTCATCTTTTAATTTTGGGATAGTGCTTTTACCCATTCCGTGTAAAGTCAAAATGTCCTTTTCGCTATATGTGGATAGTTTCTCCAAAGTTGTAATTCCTTCTCTCTCTAATGCTCGTCTGGCTGGTGCTCCTATTAGTGATAGAAAATTGTCCTTGGGTTTCCTTTCTTCTTCACAAATCGGACAAGTTGGACAGTCGCTGCTTTTATAGAACTTATGTCCATTTTTACAAGTCTTCAAGGTGGGTTTGGTTACAGTCATATTGTTATAAAGTTAGCCACTTTTTTGGGCAACTGATAGGGTGCTATGATGTCGATTTACAGGTCGGAATTCTCCATGACTCCGAAAAGCCTCGATGAAGTTTTCATTTTCTCCTTTTATCGTTTGGTCAACAATTCAAATAGTTCCTCGTTAATATAATAATTGCCCGTTCCCAGTTTTTCTTTTCTCAACATTTTATCATCAGATAATTTATTTAGATAATTCGCAGCCGTTAGTCTTGAAATCCCTAAGTCAGTGACGACAAACTCAATTTTTGTATATGGATGTTTGAATAGATTATTGAGAAGATCCTGGCTATAGAATTTGTAATTATTTCTTAGCCGATGTTTAAAATCAAGCATTAAACTCTTGATCTTGATTATCAGATCGATTGTTTCCCTGGCAGTGTTTTCAACTCCCTTTACCATGAATAGGATCCAGTCCTCCCATAAGTTCTCATCTCTTACATTTTGTAATAACCTGTAATAATCGGGTTTGTGTTGGATAATATAATTACTTAGATAAAGAACGGGTAATGTTTGTAGCTTTTCAATGATCAGATACAGAATATTGATTATCCTGCCTGTTCGACCATTGCCATCATAGAAAGGATGAATACTCTCAAATTGATAATGTATAATGGCCATTTTTATCAGAGGATCACAGTCTTGCATCTCAGAATCGTTAATGTACTTCTCAAGATTCGACATTAATCGGATGATTTCCTCATATTCCTGAGGCGGAGTGTAGATCGTCTCACTAGTCGCAGAATTTTTCAAAGCTGTTCCCGGAAGCTTTCTGAACCCGGCACTATTCTCTTCCAGTACTTCCTGGACTTGAAGGATCATATTATTGGTAAGTATACCTTTCGCAGAAATCAATTCAAATCCCTTTTTTAATGCTGAAATGTAGTTTTGAACTTCTTTCGCTTCAAGCGATTTGAAGCCTTCTAGATTTAATTCTGATTTGTACAAATCATCATGGGTTGTAATGATATTCTCTATTGCTGAACTATCTTTTGCCTCTTGCAAGCCAAGAGTGTTGATCAGAATACTTTGGTTTGGAATCGTTGAGGCAATTCCTTTTAACTCGGCCAATGCAGCATGAGCAGCCGGTAATGCTTTTAAAACTTTTTTAGTCTCGAGATCAACTTTAAGCGGAAGGTCACTTAGATTCCTGGAATTCATTATGTAAAGATTTTCAGATTATCTATACAAATATAGCTTATTCTGTAAAGAAAACGACAAAATCTTTACACTTCATAATTTAACTGTATAGCAACTGATAGGGTGCTGTGATGTCGACTTACCGGTCGGAGTTTTCATGACTCCGAAAAGCCTGGATGCAAATCCTTTTTATTCACAAAGTTCTTTCAACTTATCGAGAGCTTTTGGGTATGTCTGGTTCATATAATCTAAAAAATCTTCATCGGTGTCTAAGTCAACAGTAACGGTTGTAATTCCATTGTTTTCTTCGAAGGAATAGTTTTCAAATCCGTTTGCCCATTTTTCCACTTCTGGTCCTTCTGTAATTTCCTTGTCAGCTTTAAAAAGGCCATAATGTTGAATCGAAACAAATTGGTTGGGAATGTTTTCAGCTATTCTGGAAACCATGCCTCCCTTTTCTCCCTTCTCATCGACTCCAATAAATAAAATTTTATTTCCCTTGTCCCAGCTTCCAACATAGGTGGATGTCGGGTTAAACAAGGAAGTCCATTGCTCATAAGTTGATTTACTGCTGAGGCCAAGCATAAAATCATAAATCTTGGTAGCAGGTGCATTAATGCTTACTTTGTATTGTAACTTTTTCATAATATTAATTTTGAAGTGTTCATTTCCTCTTTTTCGCGAATATAGGGTGCTTTTTTGTCGATTTTATATAGACTCGATGTTTCTCGAGGCTGGATTATTGTTTTAAATTCTTCCTCAGAAACTCCCTCGGATTATCAAAATACTCGTTTAATTCCTCCTGGCCATTCTGCACATAGATATCCTTCAGGTGCGTGTTCGTGCTGTAAATTAATGATCCGTCTTTCAGCTTATGCCTGATGAGGATCGTTTTATTAGGTGCCGCAGGGCTAATCAGACAAATCCTGCCTTTATTGAATGGTATTTGCAGCGGCTTTAATCCTAATAAGGGTAATCTCTTTAACAACCTGATCATTTTGTATTGCCGTCTGCACAATCAAATCATCGGTTTTAAATTCAAATTTAAACCGGAAAGGAGCATTATCCGGATTAGTAACAACAAGCTCCCCGGTAGTTGGCGAAGTGAACCAACTGGTGCAAATCTCAATCACAGGAGAAGCTTCAATGAGTTCAGCAACAATATATTTATCGATTTTTTTATCGTAGCCATAAAGCTGTTTCACTGAACTTAGGATCTTACCGTTTACTGTAATCTGACTATTACATACCAATCCGGTTCCAAAGGCCACATTCTCGCCAATTAATACGGTGTCATTACCCAATTCACAGGTCCAGCGCCCCACAAACTTCTTCATCAATTCAACCTGGTTCAGGTCAATTTTCTTCAGCTTGCCCGGTGATCCAGACCCTGCGTGGCAGGCTGATAGGGTGAGGCAGAAAATGAGGGGCAGAATGAGGGTGGTTTTCATACTCTGATCTTTCGAATTCCTCTGGATTGAGTTTATGCTGCTAATTATGAGCCTATTTAAAACATTGTCGGATCAGAACTTGAACAAAATCGTCTTCGTTATCAATAGTCTGATTTGTATCAGCTACCGGTTTAGTCGACGGGTTTTAACAAAATCATCAGCCGGTTCTCGGAAAGTTTCTTATCGTGGGATATTCTAATGATTTCATCCCGGATTTTCGGATAGCGGACTTTCTTGCTCCTGATACACGCAAGATCGTAGCTATCGCTGATAGCCTCCGGGAAAACCCAGGCAATATAGCGCCTGATCCCCGGATCATAGCCCTGAATGAACACGGGTTCTATTCCGAACAGGTCATTGGTGAACGTAGGCGAGATCCATTTTCCTGATGTATCACATTCAGGTCCGTTATTTAATCGGAACATCGTCTGTTTTTCCTGATCATACACCACCTCATATCGCTCATCGTGATCAAATCCCGATATAAAGAAATACTTACCGTATTCGGCAACATACCTGATATTGGTCGTTTCCTTGTTTTTGGAACATGCAATAGTATGAGTTGGGATGGCTGATCCCTTTGGTGTCACGGTGTATACGGTATCATACTCCGGCTCCCAGTAAAAGATACGTTGACGACCCTGGAAAATCTGGCCTCTGGCATTTTTAGAGCGCTGATCAACCGGGCGAGGAAGTATCTTTTTAATAACCTGCATGTTCAGATCCAACAATGGAAGGCTGCAATAGTCCTTCTGAGGGGTTCGCGGCCTTCGGGTAACCAATACAAATTGTTCGTCATTAATAAACTGAATACCATCAACAAACCACTCTTCAAAGCACACTTTCTTTGTGCTGACTTCTCCAACGAACGCGCCATCTGTATTATACTTAATGAGTTTCTGACCGATGCCATCATGAATAAAAACGAACTGTTCGTTTGGATCCATCGCTGCATGATGCAGATTGTTGAACTCACCAGGTCCCTTGCCCTTCCTGCCAATCTGACGAATATATTTGCCTTGTCGGTCAAACAGAATAATCCGTTTCTCCATATCATCGAGAATCATCATATACTTCTTCCCGATAGACAAACTGGATGCATTCACAAACCATGAATCTGCGCCGGATTCAAGTAGCACAATCTCCGGATCCGAGGCCAGTTCGCTGAGTTTGAGATTTCCAGTTTCTTTCAAGCCCTCAGCAATGTCAATAGATGGAATTCCCGTACGGACATCTTTTGAATTACAGGCGGAGAGCGACAGGATGCCGCAAAGGATCAAGCAGTTCCTGCGATTCATGCCTCGTTAACGTTTAGGCCAGGCAACGGATAAAGGCTGTCAGGCATTACTTCTTTTTCGATTGTAAATATTCTTCCCTGATTTTCGCCAGATCGATTTTCGCGCAGTCGGATAATAGTGATCTCAAAATTTCCATTGGTACTTCCTCCGCGCTCGTGAAATTAATGCAGCCCTTTTGAAAACTGGCCTTAGGCATTAGCTCGCTGTATTTTGCATGTAAAGTTGGAACACTATAAATGGGCAACAGATGCAGGGATATGTGTTTCTTCACACTGGAGAGTCCATATTTGAACGTTCCCGGCGCGTTATAAATGATCATATCCTTTCCCATCATTTTGTCAACCAGAGCACTAACAGTTTTATCAGCCTTTACTATCTCGGAATGAATTTCAGACAAGAGATTTTGTCGTTCAGGTTCTTGCTGGGATATGTATTGTTCTATAGTCATGGTGATTAGTCAAAGTTTTATGCTCCTGCTATTTGTATGGTCATGCCCTGATGTTACCGGTCCACTATGTAATTCAGCTCGGTTGCCCCGCAGGTAAAGGGTCGGGTTGACACAAGTTTCAGGTTTATTTTGTCTTTGATATCCGTAAACAATTGAATTCCTTGCCCAAGAATAATCGGATTAACAAATAACCAGAAGCCGTCAATCAGGTTCAATTGCATCAGTGAATGGGTTGCCGTTGGGCTGCCAAAAAGAAGGATGTCACTTCCTGCCTGTTGTTTGATTTCCTGTATCCGATCCGGGAGGTTGTTGCTGATAATTGTTGTGTGAGTCAAACCCTTGTCTTCCAACGTTTTTGACAGAACCACCTTGTGAACCTTGCTATACCACTTTGAATGTTCAATGTCATGCTTCGTGGCTCCCGGCTGATCTGCCGCGGTAGGCCAGTACTCTTCCATCATCTGAAAAGTAACCCGACCGTATAATGCGGTATCGCTCTGGCTGATCCGGTTACCCACAAAATCAAAGATTTCCTCATCAACTTTGATCCAGTCCATCTCTCCGTTCGGCCCTGACACAAACCCATCAAGCGATATGTGCATGAATGAAATTATTCTTCTCATGTCGTTTTATTTATTGGATCAAAATCCACAATCCATTCAATCCCGTATTTGTCTCTGAACATACCAAAATAAGATCCCCCGGGGCCTTCCTCAATAGGTACTTCAACTTGTCCACCTGCCGAAAGTCCATTAAATAATCGGACTGCTTCTTCTTTGCTTTCAGCCATTATAGAAATTTTACTTCTGTTTTCGTTTTCATTCGTCCGTCCCATACTTTCCGGAACATCATTCGCCATTAAAAAGGTTGTTCCAACAGTCAGTGCAATGTGCATGAGTTTATTGGCCTCATTTTCTGATACCGGAAATTCCGGACCAGCAAAGTCTTTGAAGCGGATAATTTTTGCGAACTCTCCGCCAAAAACCGATTTGTAAAAAGTAAATGCTTCCTCGGCATTTCCGTTGAAGTTTATGTGAGGGTTGATTTGTGCCATGTTATAATTATTTTATGCAATTGAGCTCCTCAAATACATTCTAAACAATCGGGCAGATCGTAATGTTTTCCAGGGTAAATGTCCCAACCCAATGTGTTGACAAGCAAGCTGCCCCGCCAAATATTTCAGGATATTCGCAAATGGCATAATGTGATATAAGCCCACCCATGCTGCTACCCGCGATAAAGTTGTTTTCTATGCCTGTCTTTACAAAATGACGTATGGATATTTTGGTGTTACTCATTCTGATTTGAAATCGGTTAATTCATAGTTAGCATTGCGTCCTTTATCTTCTGTTGGTTGCAGGATGCCTTTTTGTACCAGGTCTTTTATATCCCTCAAAGCTGTGTCGGCAGATGTTTTGGTTAACCCAAAGAGTTCATTTGCCCTATTATTTTACCTTGCATGAGTCGTACTTCCCCAAATACGACATTTATAGCTTTATCCTGCCATGAAAAATCAGTCCAGTTTTCATGCTCGTAAATGTATTTAGCCATTATCTGATAGTTTATTGCGGTAAAAATTCAAATTATTAACCGCAAATTTGCGGCGATTGTTACGTTTTTTCACCGCAAGAGAACAAGGGGTAATACCTGGTAACGGTTTTCACTTAAGATCTGCTATTGAATTACAAAATCAATTTTCTCCATAGCAGTCTTCTCAAACCAAACAGCCAAAGTTTTTGTCCCATCGACATCTCTAAAAACGCCTTGTTTAACAGGCTGTTTTTTCCCATTTGCTGTGTGCATCAGGCTGTATAATATATGCCCGTTGTGCTTTATTGTAAACTCCGGAACATCCTTCTGGATTTTCTATTTCTTCACCAGAGTTAAATTTTGTGTAAAAAGCCCCGAATTCCCCTAATTTTAATTCGGGATGTAACTCTTTTCAATTCCAGGGTCCATTTTGAGAAACATTGGTAATTGAATTTCCTTTTAGGCGAAAGAGACCTCCTGATAATCCTAACCAAAGATTTCCTTTTTTGTCTTCCAATATGTCTTGAATGCCATAACCAAATGTCATTAAATCTTTTCCGTCATAGCAATAGGCTCCCAAACCATTTGCACCAATCCAAATGTTTCCGTTGTTATCTTCATTGATTGCATAAATGTCATTTTTGCTGAGACCTTTTGTTTTATCAAACCGGGTAAATGTCTTGCCGTCAAACCGGCTAAGTCCACCGTCTCCTGTTCTGCCACCCTGGCTGAACCAAATATTCCCTTGCTTATCCTCAATAATTTCTGTAATCCAGTCCTTCATGGTTAACTGATACTGCAATAGTGTAACATCAGGAATTGGAAGTGTAAAAGTTGAAAAAGTTGTTCCTTCAAGCCTCGAAACTCCACCCCAGGTTCCAACCCAAAGGATACCTTTTTTATCAATCAACAACTCAGATACCGTGTTGTTAACCAGACCTTCTGCAGTTGTAAATCTTGTAAATGCTTTACCGTCATATTTCGAAAGACCTGAATGCGTGCCAAACCATATATTCCCCTCTTTATCCTCGGCAAAACTTGTTACGGTATTTCCGCTCATTCCATCTTCAGTTGTAAAATAGGTAAGAGCTTTCCCGTCATACCTTGCTGCTCCTTTATTTATTGTACCAAACCACAGGTTCCCCTTTGAGTCTTCAAATATCTCCACCACATATTCATCTATTTGGGAGTCTTTTGGTTGAGATTGCCGTTCAGTCTTTGTATTCTGAGTGTTTGTCTGGGAATGACAAGAAGAAGTCATAGCCACAAATAACATTAAAAAGATAGCACCTGTTATTCTTAAATTAGAATCATTCATACTTTTCTTGATTAGCAACAGTTATTTTTAGTTCGTCCATGGTTCTTTGTTTTTAGCATTCATAAATCTTTGTCCGTCATAAATACTTATTCCTTGCCAGGTGCCAAACCAAAGTTGACCTTTGTTATCCGCAAGAATACTTTGAACCGTGTTTGTGGTTAATCCGTTTTCAGTTGTAAATTGGGTGAAATTCTCTCCATCGTAACGATACACGCCATAACCTTCAGCTGTAAACCAGATATTACCCTGCCTGTCTTCACAAAAATTATAGGTTTCTATACCGTCAATAATACCATCCTTAGTGAAGTTGGTGTATGTATTACCATCAAATTTACTCACACCGCCATTAAAAGTCCCAATCCAAATGTTTTCTTGCTTGTCCTCCAGGATATCCGCAGCATTATTGTCGGTAAGTCCATTTTTAGTTGTTAAATGAGTAAATTCCCCTTTATTGTATTTGAAAATTCCATTTCCATCGGTAACAAGCCAAATGGTTCCACTTTTATCTTCTATAATTTTAAAAACCAATTTATCAGATAGCATGTGGTTCGGATTTTCGACCATTGAGTCTGGCAACGAAAAAGGTATAAACTTCTCTCCGTCGAAATGACTGACTCCTCCAATCGATCCAACCCAAATTAGTCCGCTTTTGTCAATTGTTAAACCCCAGATTTCCTCATCCTCACCTTGCAATCCTTCTTTTTTCGAAAATGTTGTAAATTTTTTACCATCGTATTTTATGAGTCCATCGGAAGTTCCAAACCATACATTACCTGCTTTATCTTCTACAATTTCTATAACCCTCACATATGGATGGATTCCTTCGATTGTAATTGTTTCAAGTGTTTTCCCATCATAGCGGATAATCCCATTTCCATTTGTTCCAAACCAAAAGTTCCCTTTTTTGTCTTGATACATTGTCCTTACAAACTCCCTGACCATTCCATTTAAATTGGTGTGAATTTGCGGAAATGTCGTACTTTGATTAAAAGTGGGTTGTTGATTGCTTACTTGACCTGTGCAAGATGAGATTTGAAAAATGGAAACAATTAAAATTAAATTTCTTTTTAAAAATATTTTCTTGCTTTCAGTGCTTGTCATATTCTTGCTGTATTTTAATATGAAACACTTTTACTTTCAATATGTTTAATTCACTACAGTGGAGATAGAATTTCTGCTTTCAACAAAAGACGGGGCAACTGATAGGGAACTTTGATGTCGATTTCGTGGT
>Ga0209417_1007057_pt1 | contig 11072 bp, 3 predicted proteins | sample RifGroF2_FD_184002 | JGI IMG/M metagenome (GOLD analysis project Ga0209417, IMG submission 184002) | Groundwater microbial communities from Rifle, Colorado, USA - Groundwater F2 (SPAdes) (version 2) | ecosystem: Environmental > Aquatic > Deep subsurface > Groundwater | place: Rifle, Colorado... | reverse complement strand
CTCGTCTTGTTCGGCGACGGTGACGCCGGACTCGCTCCACCCCCAGACCCAGCCGACAGCCCAGCCGACAGCCCAGCCGACAGCCCGCCTGGCCGACGAAGTGGCAGACGCGGTATTTACGTCGAGCGAGTCGATGCGACGGGACAGGCCGCAGCCCGTCGGCACCCAAGTCGCGCCTGATAGGCAATGCGGGTTAATGATGATGCTCGGGCGTAGGCCGGATTCGGTCGTCGGCATATCGCACTGCTGCAGCATTTTGGCATTAATGAGCTTGTTTCCCTCGCGGCTCGACATCTTATCGCCGAGGCTCATCCCGCGTTCGTACCGGAGCTTGACGAGGCAGAACGTTTCGTCGTTGGCTCCCCGGGGCTTGTACACTTCCTCGACCAGCGCGGGCTCGTTGTACTTGTACACGACACTCTTGTCCGAGTACAGGTACCGATTTGCCTCTCCGCGCGCCGGGTTGGTATTCTTTTTCACCTTGCCAACCATGACGTTACCGCGGCGGACGATAGTGCCAGGGACCACGAACCCGTCGACGAGATTTTCGTACGAGTTGCCGGGCTTCATGTCCTTGGTAACCGTGGGGTCGGGATTACAGAACGACTCATTTTTTTCGAGCCGGATTTTTTCCGTCCGGTAGAACGCGCCGGAAAACAGCCCCCGCTGCACGGCAGATTTATTCATGATGGCGCTGTCTTCCATGTTGTCGCCGCCGCTGATCATGTACGCGACAGTCGTGTTAAGGCCGTTCGATATCATGTACTCTTGCATCAGGGTGCGGACCAGCGGTATTTCGTTGGTGTACTGGAAGATTTTGTTCCGGTCGACCCGAAACGGCGCCGCAAATGTGTTCCACCCGGCGGTTTGCCTCGCCTGTTGTGTTTCGTACGTCCCGCGGATCGGCTGGGTGTAGTTGATGTACGGCGATACGTGGGCGGAGAATCCGAACAGCGATTGCGGGATATCACAGTGCGTGAACCGGTGCGTTACATCGTGCTTGAATTTCTGCAAAACTTCTATACTCTCCGCGATTAAGCAGTTCTCGGCTTCCTCCGGCGTGATGTACTCCACGATGCCCTCTTGGAGCATCGAGTCCATCGTAGTGTGCCCGGAAAGTATTCCGAGCGCGTGGCCCTTTGTGAAACGGATATTTTGTGTGAACTCGATACGGGAAGATGGCGCTCTCGCCAATATGGCCGTGTCGTATTCTTTGAGGTTGTTATCGACGATGAGGAGCGGGCGGGTGATCCGCCCCACATCGAACAGGAACTCGATTTTGTTAATAATCGGGTTCCACGCGATTGTGACATTGCTGTCGATAATTCGCCCCTCGCGCCGGAGCAGCCGGTACCGGCGGACGAACTCCGCAGAATTGCGGCAGCAGCCCAGCCACTCGCCGTCGGCATAAATAGTCGCGACGTCCGGTTCGATAAGGGCGCTGGGCGGGATGATGTGGGCGGGTATCACGGCCTCGTCGGACAGTATGGCCACCTTCACGGCGTCGCTGCTAGTGTCCGAGCACACCGACGCGGTCACGGCCAGCTCTTTAATGATCCCCACCTTCAGCCCGGTATCGGCCGACCGGGATATGCACACGTACCCCGTGAACGAGCCGTGGATTCGCCGCATCATGTCGCCGCGAACGGTCTGTTTCGAGTTTTCGCTTTCGTCCTTGATCGATATCGTGCGCAGCGCCACATACATGTTGAGCATGTTTTTTCGCTCGAGTACGTGCGACGCCACGCGGTTGGTGACGGTCTGACGCCGAGCCGTAGTTACCATGACTTTCGACCCCGCGGTTAGCGCCTGCTCCATCGCCTTGTCCAGCTCCTGGCTCGACAGCGGGCCGCGAAACACGTCCTGAATTTTCGCGTCGGTGAGCTCTCCGAACGTGGTGTTGTTGAGCATCCATGTGAGCGCCTGCATGACCGGCCGAATAACACTTTTGTAGAAGTGGGTTTTGAACGCCTTGGCGATCGAGACGTCGGCGCCGTGGAGTCGCTTGTTGCAGTACGAGTCGCGGTCGGTCGGCGGAATAACCCCCATTTCGACGAGGAGAATTTCGCGTATCATCATACCGATGAATCGCAGCTTCCGGTAGCGCGAAGACTCGTCGAGTCCCATGTGCGGCAGCAAGATCTTGTCGAACGCCGAAGACAGCAGGAAATTGTTGAGGTACTTTACGGCGTCCTCGTTCGACTTATACGATTTCGAGCTCGACACGAAACTCACGAGGATCTCGGACAGCCGGGCCATGATGACGCCCCGGTCGAATTCGTCCACCAGCGACGCGTACTTTTCGTCGGCCTCGTGGAACGCCTTCTCCAAAATCTGCATCATGTACTGGGTCACGGGCGAGGTCGAATCGGTGTCGTACACGATAAGTTCGGCGATGTCCTTATCGGACGTCACGCCGAAGAGCCGGAAAATCAGGTAGAACGGGAGACGCGCTTCGTTGAGCGAAATGCTGTGCAATTCGATCGTGATTGAGCCCTTCACCATGTGCCGGATAATCAGCTGGGTGGAATTTTCGAACGCGCCGCCCAGCTGGGACAGGAATTCCCCGCGGATTATTTCGTTCTTGACGCAGTTGGGGTACACGTGGAGGTGGTTGAACCGCGTATTCTCCATACGCTCAACCACATACTCGTTGCCTTTCGCGATAAAGTAGCCGCCGGGCTCCATCGGGTCCTCTTCCAACTCCTTGAGGGCCGCGCGGGTGCAGTTCTTCGTGTGGCAGTGGTCGCACTTGACCATTATGGGTATGCGCGCGATCTGGAACTGCTGTATCTGCACCTCCTTCTTATCTTCGTGGCCGTCCTTGTAGCGCGCGGTCAGCCGCACCTCTGCGGCCATGCGAATCGGCGCCGAATACGTGAGATCGGAAATTCGCGCCGTGTTTGGGTACATCTCGGTGGTCTGGCCGAACGGGTACATCGATCTCACCGGCTTCCCGACGTAGACGTCTTTGAACCAGAACTCGATGCGGGTGTTCTCCCACTGCATATCCGCCTCGGTCTGCACCCGGCGATTCCTGATGGTGCGGTCGGCCCGGAAAAGGTCGGTGACGATGTGGGGCAGCCCGACCTTCAGCAGTCGATTGAACCCCTCGATGTTGCCGCCGATAAGCCCCGTGTGGTTGATGGCGGCGCGAATGAACGTGCGCATGTCTAGCGGCGTAAGGTCGGAATTCTCGACGCCGGCTATGTCGCCGTAATCTCGGGCCGGCGTGAGATCGTCCTGGTGGACGTAATTTGCCATCTTCGTGGCCAGGCCCGCGCCGTTTTCATCCTTCATCGCCGAATCGGTAACGCCAACGGTGCCGACGTCGACTGATTCGAGCATGTGCTCGCTGCTGCTTTCCTGGCCCCGGTCGTCATAAAACGTGTCTATGCCCGGGTTTGCGTTGTCTGCGGTGCCGGACATCTCCTATATACTATGTGTTTATGTCACTTCAAAATAAACACGCGCGGGCCGGCCCGCCAGCAGCGGCGCGCCTTTTGAACCCACGACTTTAGTCATATTATAATTGCGCATACCGTATTTGGCACGCTTCTTATATTCCCGGCCCGAGCCTCGCGTATACGTAGCACTTAAAGCATGTCGTCCGCAGTTGTGGCCGTAATAATCCTGGTCCTCATCATCATCGTAATATTTGTTGCCGTGCGCCTCGCCGCGCTGGAAGAATGCCTGACCGGCGTATGGGTGGGCTCGCCCGACTATCTGAAAACCTCCGGGCTGTCGAAATTTTATCTGTACCTCGCGCCGTCCGACATCGAGTTTATGTGGATGCTCCGCGGCGTCGACCGGCCGGGGTACCTGGTCATGGTGAAGGACGACGGGACGATTATATGTAACCAGTTCATCCGGCTGCGGTACGGCGCGGCCGCGCAGGTATGGTCCGCCGCGCGCGCACTTCTCGCAAAAAAGCATTTATACATTGTGTCCGGAGCGCGCTTAGAATTTACCGACGGCGATGCCATGACGTCGTTGGCGGGCGAGGGCGACGGCACCACGGATATCGGCGACGACGGCCCGCTACCGGCTGACATAAACATCTCGTACGATACGGTGCACGGGGCGATGTCGCTGTACGACGACTCCGGGGTGTTCGGGTATTTGTACAAAGACGGCTGGCTCTCCTCGACCGCCGAGGACGAGTACGCCCAATTAGAGGAATGAAAAGTGTATATATATTCGTGTGGTGGGGCCGTGGCGGCCCAGCCGCTGCGACTCACCGGCCGGTTTGATGGGTCACCGGTGGCGTTGTATCACTATACGCAGATGCTGTGTTAGGCGTCGTTTGTGGGATATCGGTTTTCCACAACCGGTGCATGACACGCCGCGCAGTGTGAAAACTGTCGCGTCTTTCGGCTTCCGGAAGAAATGTGTAGCACGTGAAGATGTTCTGCCGCACGAATAAGCCAGATACACGGCCCGTGACGTACCCCTGCACGGACGTGCACCCTGACCCCATAACTTCCACCTGTAGTAAATGTTTCGGCTTCTGGTGGGCCGACCCAGATGGGCGAAAGGGTAAGCCGTTAATAGTCGTCGCTGTCAACAGCGACCAGCAACACGGTGTTATTTTTTGGCCGGCCGCGAAAGTGCATTAAACGTTGCGCGCGATTGTATATAATATGGCGCGGCCGTATCTCGTCGTCGACACCAGAGAGACGAGCTTGCTGGATATATTAGACGCGGAGATGTCCGAGCCCACGAGCAGGGGCGTGAAGTACGCGCACATTAAAAAGCAGATCACGGTTGGCGACTACCTCATTTGCACACCGACCGCCCAAGATGCGCGAATACTTGCATGCATCGAACGTAAAACACTGATCGACTTTGCGGCATCATTACGCGATGGGCGCTACCGAAACACGGAAAAAATGCTGCGGCTGCGTGACGCAACAAATTGCCGGCTGTTCTACCTGATCGAAGGGCCGGCGTTCCCGTCTCCCAGCCGCAAATTTTCCCGCATACCTTTCAAGAGTATCATGGGCGCGATGACACATCTGATGATCCGCGATGGAATATTTGTCATACTGAGTGAGAACGAAAAGTGCTCCGCCTCGAGACTTAAAAATTTACTCATCTCGTATGACATACTGGCAGATGCGATAAGCGCGCCGCCTCATGGGGCAAGCGCGCCAGCACTAAGTGGTGGCCCACTAAGCGAACCACTAAGTGGTGGCCCACTAAGTGAACCACTAAGTGGTGGCCCACTAAGCGAACCACTAAATGGTGATCCGCTAAGTGAACCACTAAGTGAGCCACTAAATGACACACTAAGCGGCGATCCGCTAAGCGAACCACTAAGTGGTGGCCCGCTAAGCGAGCCACTAAATGACACACTAAGCGGCGATCCGCTAAGCGAACCACTAAGCGGCCCGGCAGTCGGCGGGGGCAATTGCGTGGTACCAAAAATCGCAGTAGAACGTACGCCAATATCCGACGCCGATCAGGTCGCGGATATTTGGTGCAAACTAAAAGGGGTATCACTCGTGACCGCGGCAAAATTGCGAACCGTGTGCTCGGTAATGGACGTCATTTCACGCAAAATTGTGCTCGAAGAGCTTCTCAATACCAGGCTCAACAGCGGCAGAACGATGATTAAATCTGCAGCCAGATCGTTGCGACTTTTGTACAATGGAGATCATGAGACACTCGTCCGCGTGCTCTCCGGAATAAACGGCGTCAGTAAAACAATCGCCATCGAGATAGCGGCCGCTATTGGCGCCGACAATTCACTTGCCGAACTGTCGAACATTCAACTGCACCAAAAAAATAGGACAGTGAAACTTGGCGCCGCGCGGTCCGAGCGTATTCTGCGGCTACTCAACTATCGGCAAATCTGCATAACACATTAGCAGTGGGGCATTCACGCTTAGATGCATAAGTGAGCATGAAAACGCGTAATTATGTGTGTGCAATCCCGATGTTTCGGCATTGTCGGCGCATGTCGGCGCATGTAGATATTCGCCGCTCAGCCGTCGTTCAAACCATCATAGTCGATGTTGTCGTAGCTAATATTGTCGTACACAGTTTTGCCGATGTATGCCGGCAGCGATCCGACGAAATCGTCCATAAGTGTAGTGTCCATCACAACATCTTTATCACTAAATATCGCCTTATTGAATGGGTCGTTTTTGGTTACCATCTTGTCGCTGCTCACAATATGAATGAGCTCTTTTTTGGCAAATTCCCGCATCGTGCCGTCCAAGCCCGCGGCCGTCATCGTTAGCATGCACAAAGTTTCTATCTCAAATTTCACAACATCAGATGGTCTACGAAGACGTTTCATAATTGCGAGGTTCGTATAGTACTGGCCCACAATGTCGGGCAACTTCTTGCCGAACGATTCAAGTTTGTCCTGTGAGATGCCGGCATCGATCAGTATACGCTTAAGCCTCTCCGGAAATATGGGCATCGTGAAAATCCGGTACGCATATTTGATAAGGTTGTAGTCCCGTACAAATTGCTGTACCATGCTGTCGATCAGCGGTATCCGCGGGCTGTCCACAGATGTAACCGGCCTGGGGGTGTACGTCCCGTCGACAATGGTGGCGTAGTCAACATTTTCCATGCTCCCCAGAACTTCAATAACATGCGGTCGTATTGACACTAGGTTAGCGGCTAAGATGACGATATCATAATTGTACTTCCATCCTCGCGCGAATGCCACGGCCTTTGCGTCGTTGTTGCACAGTATGCTACTGATGCTTAACGCCGGGCTGATGCCCTTATCTTCTTCGAAGATGTCCCCGGTCTCGTGTATCGACGAAATTTCTTGCCTGTATTTTGGTAGGTATTTATTATAGTATAATTGTGCGTCGCCCACAAGGCTATTGCGATGTTTGAGAAACAACGACGTGATATGGCATTTCGAGCATTCGTCGGCTTCAAATGTGTGCAGGTTGCCTTCCGGGCATCTCGTTTCGTAGAAGTCGAAGAACTCTTTTATTTTCGTCTTTGATATTACCGCTTTGCTAACCACCGTGCTACTCAGCTTCGCCGTATTTTTTTGAAGAATCTTGCAGACACTGCATTTGACATCCACCAACGTGTACCCGTGTAGTGGCGCGCTTGCTGGGCGCACTTCGTTGGGTGCCGATAGCGTGACCGCACGCGAAGCTTCGGCAAGGAGTGTACTTAGTTCGGATATCGTGTACTCACGCGTAGCCGCGTCACCGTCAGCCGAGTCGTCGTCTTTCTGGAACACGTATATGTCCCACTTATGGGGGTCGCCATTTTCATCGTACTGATATGATATCGATATACCTTCGGGGACTGTGTACTTACTGTTCTGCAACGATTTCACCATGTGGAATGGCCGCGCCGAGTTTAGGTACTGTCTATTTCGTATGCCAAATTCTTTGGGCAGCATGTACTCCAGCATCTTTGTAACATCTTTGCCATTTGCACGGTCGATTATGATTTTGTACGACTTTTTGAAATACTCGTCTGCTATATCGTCAAAATCAAGATTGCGAGAACGTGGCTGATGTACACCGAAGTATGTATTATGCGAGCTTTTGTGCTGTTTGTCGTGCACTTTATCATGCGGCTTATTGCGCTGTTTGTCGCGCGCTTTATCATGTGGCTGGCTATGCTCTTTCCCGCCGACCGCATGATATACTTGGTCCGATTCTTCCAACTGCGAAAACGCCTTCGCTGATTCCTGCGACGGCGGTGTCATCCTGTAAAATTTCGTGTATAATGATTTATCCCCCTGCACGAGATAGGAGTCTTTAATCGTCTTGACAAGATCCTGCAGCGACTCGCCCACCACCGTGCCAAATTCTTCGCGTATTGATTCACGTGTCACCGCGCTGCTCGCCGGGCTAATGGCGCCATCAACAACCGCGGCATTTTTTGCGTAGTTGTATATCGGATCTATGTCCACTATTTCGTTGATAACAATGCTGGCCGGGTCGGTTTCATATGACAATATTACGTTTCCACCCGTGTTAAACATGTACATCATAACGCGCCCCAGCTTTGAGGATATATACTCAGCCGACATGTCGGTTGTTTTCGAGATGTATTGATCGTATACTTTTGCAACATGTTGTAACACAAATTTGGCGTACACGGATATTTTCGAGCCGTTCTTCACGCCCTCAATTCCGATCTCGTTATATTTGCCAGCGGTATAGCGGACGCTGTTGATAATATATGCGTACACATAAATTGCGATCAAGACCATCACTAATGCCGGCGTATCTTCTTCGTCCGTGCCATTTCGGCTAAAATCATATTTACTGAGTATCTGATATTCTTGCGTTACCATAATGGGGTGGCATGTGTCGGCCAGCACCGATGAGAAATGCCGCGGATTTGTGGGATATGAAAACGTAAGTAGGTTACAAGCTTTTAGTGCTTCACCCCACATTATACGCGATAGCCCAGAATCCATGCGTCCAACAATGCCGAGTTCTTCCCCAGCACTTTCAGTGTTGAGGGTTTCGGCCAGGCGGGCGCCGCATATTCGGCAATAGAAGTGATACATATCTTCTTCGACTCTGTATTTCAGCGCGTATTTCGCCATGGCTTGCCGTATTTTATCGTAAGGGTCATGATTGGACAGCATCTGTACCATGACGCGATAGTGAGGACACATTATTGGGAATCCGCAAGATTTGCACATGATAAAGTTATTCAACGTTACCGCTCCAGTCTCATCTGCTTCGTCGGTTTCTTTATCAGTGCGGTCGAAAAAGCCGGCAAGCTGCTTGAGTATATGGCCGGCCTCGTTGTATGATGAACTCTGGTACAATTTTTTGAGCAGTGATACATGCGGACATTTATTATCGGCTTGAAGTGACCAATGGTGCTTGGCGACTTCGTAATCAATTAGTACAAGATCTCGGTTTCTGGGCTGTAAATATGCGAGTATAAGTTCCGGGTTCGATAAATCGACGACAGATTCGACAACTTCTTCTGCCATGTTGTACCCGAACTTATCAGCAATAATTGTCAGTATGTACTTGGCCTTGGAGTTTTTCTCGGCCAGTATACGTCTCGTTTCCTCCAATTTTTTGTGCGTCGTATCTACGATAACCAGGCCGGCGAGATATCGTTCCACTTCAGCAGACGATTGGCCGACGATTTGTGCGTATAACAGCGCGTCATCCCCGTTCGCATTGTGGATTATAGATAGCGGTGTCGACTCAAATTCGAGCAGGTAGTTGTTGTCGATCATCTGTGGGTTTGTAATTGCGAGGATCTTTCTGACCACAAATTCTACTGCCTCGTCTGTGGATAGCCTGGCCGGAGCGGGTGGCGCGGCTCGGGCGGGTAACGTAGCCGGGCCGGGGTATCCGGTTATAGAAGCAGCCGCCCCGGACATGTAGTACGCGTTGGCGATAATCATACACCGGATGAGTCGGGCGATTTTTTCGCGCCCGTCACTTGTGATATCCAAATACATGGCGCGCGAGCCGTAGCCGCGTATTTTATCGCGATCTTCTTTGGAAACATCGAGGGGGTTAAGCGCCGCAGAAAATAGGACGATTGAATTCTTAAGCTCTCGGTCGATAACTGATATACACGAAGGGGTGTATAAGCCAGTGCGATACGCCGCTTCAACGCCGGGATTTTTGTCGCCCATTATTATGGACACGAATATCGCACCAAACGCGGCCGGCCCTATCCACAAGCCTTTGACGAAAATTTGATCTTCCGCTGCGTGGTATAAACCCTTTCCTAACGAGCTGATAACTTTTTTACGCCTCAGAATGCGTACACCAACCGCGTGGCCATCCTGTATCTCGGTCTGGTCCAGCGATATCACCGGGATAATCGCGCTGGATGATAGAATGTGTCTAAGTGCAACAGAGTGTGAAACCGTTTTGTCCGATGGAATTGCAAGGCCCTTAATATCGGCGGCAAATTTGCCGAACGAGCGAATGGCCGACCGCTCGGCGAACGAGAACGACGCGCCGGTCCAATCACGTGAGGTAATATCGGATATCACCGATTCAAGTTCCTCCGCGGACTTGGTAAGAATACTTGTGACAAATGCTTTGGTGGCTAAAACTTTGATAGTTTTATCGTGCGGCCGCGGCTGTGTTTCAACATTTTTTACTGGTTCTTCCATAGCTAAGCTGTCGCCGGTCATGCGTGCTTCTGGCGCTCACTATAAATAAGCTTTAAAAATTCAACTAAAGACAAGATTGACTAAGTATATAGCATTTATTGCTAACTTTGAATTGAGCATTTATAGACTTATTCAAGTAAACAATGGATTTCGAAATTACAAACTTGGGCAAATTGCTAGAAATTATCAAATCTGTGGTGAATAATGGCGCATCGCAAGGGGATGTACTCGCATTCTTATTGGATTTGTGCCGTAAAAATGAGATGAATCTGCACTACGATATGTTCACCCTCACGTCCGACACCGTAACCAAAATCGTACCCGCGGCACCAGTGCCGCCGGCCGTAACTGAGACCACTGCGGCCGCAATGCCGCCGGCCGTAACTGAGACCACTGCGGCCGCAATGCCGCCGACCGTATCTGAGACCGCTGCGGCCGCAATGCCGCCGGCCGTAACTGAGACCACTGCGGCCACAATGCCGCCGGCCGTAACTGAGACCACTGTGTCGCACCAAAAAAAGCGCAAAAATGGACGGTCCGCAAAAATATTCAATATTCCGGTAAACATCGACAAGTATGGCTACATCCAATTCGGCGACGTGAAGTCGGCGCAAGACATTGAAGTTGATGCCGAATGCGAATCTCATTCGAACGCTCGCAATGGATCCCCACGCGAGCTAAACGAAGGCTATGGTAGGATCATCCTTTCGTGCAACCGGCGGAATATCTCGATGTCCACAAGATTGCCAGCTGAATGCAATGGTGTTGTTATCGACGCATTCAATGGCTGGAAGGTGCTCGCTGTGCCACCTTTCGCATTCAACCCGCGACCGGTTAAACGCCGTGTCGACATGTTTCTCGAAAAGGGGGTATACGATGTGCTGCGGGTGACAGATGGTACGATTGTTACAATATATGCATGGACTCATCCTGTTGTCGGGAAGATCTGGTGCATATCCAGCGGTAA
>Ga0209417_1007055_pt1 | contig 11076 bp, 8 predicted proteins | sample RifGroF2_FD_184002 | JGI IMG/M metagenome (GOLD analysis project Ga0209417, IMG submission 184002) | Groundwater microbial communities from Rifle, Colorado, USA - Groundwater F2 (SPAdes) (version 2) | ecosystem: Environmental > Aquatic > Deep subsurface > Groundwater | place: Rifle, Colorado... | reverse complement strand
AAAACCTCGAGGATTTAGAGCAGACGCTTGGAGTCACGTTTCAAAACAAAGACACGTTACGACAGGCGCTTGTTCATCGATCGTACCTCAACGAACATCCTGATTTTAGACTCGGCCATAATGAACGAATGGAGTTTTTGGGCGACGCTGTTTTGGAACTTGTTGTCACGGAAAATTTATATCTAAATTACGAAAATCCAGAAGGGGAACTTACAAACTGGCGAGCCGCGCTTGTAAACGCTGATATGCTTTCTGATCTTTGTCGTTTGTTGGAGATAGAACCGTATTTGCATCTTTCGCGCGGTGAATCAAAAGACAAAGATTCCAAAGCTCGCAAGTATATTTTGGCAAATGCTTTCGAATCAATCATTGGAGCAATTTATATGGACGGCGGATGGGACGCGGCAAAGTCGTTTATTCAAGAACGTGTGCTTTCGGAATTGCCTCGTATACTCAAACAACGATTGTATGTTGATCCAAAAAGTCGTTTTCAAGAAGCCGCGCAAGAACACGTTGGAGTTACGCCGTCTTACAAAGTTTTGTCTGAAGAAGGACCGGATCACGCTAAGCGTTTTGAGGTTGGCGTGTATTTAGGAAAAGAACAAGTCGCTGTTGGAACCGGAATGTCAAAACATGAAGCGCAAGTGGCCGCGGCAGGAGAAGCATTGAAACAAAAAGAATGGTAATAAAAAAAACCGCCATGAGCTAGTCGAATGGCGGTAGAAGAACTGTTAGACGACTTCGATGCCGCCGCTTGGAAGCGGATCTAGACAGAAGTCTTTTCTGATGAAGAGCATCTTGAACGAACTGGTTTGAGGGCCGCAAGAGAAAATCTGATATTGTGTTGTTCTTTTCTCGAAATCGTAGACGTGAGTGTAGTCGTCACGTCTAAGGAATTCGAGAACCGATTCCTGTGTATTCTTCAAAGTTTGAATATGGAATCTCGCCTCACACTCGATTCCGAGCTTTGCTTTCTGACCTAAACACGAATCGCTGAATTTGTATTCAGGAAAAAGAGTCGCTTTCTCACCCTCTATGACCACAACCCAGTCAGCACGAACGATCCGTGTTCCATCCTCGCTAGTAGCAACACTGTAGTTGAAGTCCATTTGCGCCTTTTCGCGCTCTTTTTTTACCGCTCTCATCAGTTCGACGCAAAGGATGCTACGTGCATTTCGCAATTTCGGTCTTTTTCCATCCCACTCCGCGAGTAGCACCCACAAGAATATCTCCGAACTGAAACATGAATTCTTGAACGGAACACCAAGGCGTTCCACGATAAGTCTGTCGTCTACCTCGCGAAGCACGAAGAAAACATCCTTCATCTCTGCATCATCGCATGGATCAATGTAAATCCCTTCGTGCATACCCCAGTAAAGTCCAGGCATGAACAGAGAGTGAATCCTTATGAAGGTGCTCTGTGAGATTGCTTCGCGTCCAAGCGCATGAATAGGAGTTGCGCAGTCATTCAGAAGTGAACGCTGTGAACCGATCCCGAACTTTTGCCAGAACTTTCCACTTAGAAGTTTTGTCCATCGCGACATGTCAGGCCGTTCAGCCTCGGGCTGGCTTTTCAGCCAATCCTCTATCTCCTCGAAGCCAAAGTATTGAGATTCCGCGAACCTTGCTCTTACGAACGCTTCTCTACGTTCATTGAGCGTCTTTTCGAAAAGAGCCATGTATCAACCTCCTACGGTTGGCGCTCCGGTTTTCTAGGCCGAAGCGCTATTTCGATGTTGCCAGGCCATTCCCAACAACGAGCTATTATTGATCAAATTGAAGAAAAAGTCAATAGGTTAGGGTTAAAATTTAAAATCCCGCTTTAACGGGATTTTAATTCAGTTACATTACGGAGTTGTTTGAGTTGGTTGTGGTTGAAATTGTTGAGGTTGCGTCATTGGCTGTTGGAATTCTCCCTGTTGCATTTGTTGCTGAAGTCCAGGAACAAATCCTCCATCTCCACTTTTACCCTGAACTGGCGTTTGCTGGTCTTTAATTTGATTGAATGACATGTCTTTTGGCAGTGTTTGATTTAATGGCTGTTCAAACTGCATCATTTGTCCAGATTCTCCTTGGTCTGGTTGCACAATAAAATCCTGTAAATCTTTTAAATTATCTTGAAAAGAATTTTGATCATCATCAGGATTCATTATTTTATTTTGTATTTTCTGGCATTCATCTCCTTGGCAAGTTTGAAACTGCCCTTCAAACTCTTGAATAAATTGCTGGTCATTTAGTTCACCATTGTCAGGAGAACTTTTGAAAGTTCCAGGCGCCATTCCGCCTTGCTGTTCTAAACTAGGTTTCCCTTGTGGAACAGATTGAAAATCCTGACAATTTTCTCCATCGCACGGCTGTTCTTGCGAATTCTGTTGCTCTTGTTGGTCAGGTGGCGGACCGAGTACTTGGTCAAAACAATTTTTCATTTTATCTCCCATTTCTTTCGGTGGCATGGCTGTACCGTTTTTGAATTTTTCCATTTGGTCGCTACCAACAGAAGAATTAAGACAATCCATAACTTCCGTAGGTGTTTGTTCCAACGATTGCTTAAATTGCTGTTTGCCTTGTTCCATTTTTTCTAAATCTTTTTCCGGAATTAGCCCATTGTCTTTTCCAAATTGAAAACAAGTTTCCTGATTATCAGGATTATCGCAAAAAGTTTCACATTCTTCTTTGCCTTTACAGCCACCAGGACCCTTGCCTCCTGTTTTTTTTATCATTTCAGCTTCTTTCTCATTCATAAAACCAGCAGCCACTGAAAAATCAACGCACTCTTGCATGTGTTCCTCGCTTTGGCAATATACGTCGCACTCCTCCTTGCCATTGCACGCCGGAGGTTTCACGCCTTTTTTTATTGCTTTCAGCATTTTTTGAGAATCTTGTTTTTGATTTTCATCCATCATTCCAGCTTCCAAAGCAAAATTTATGCATTCCTCCATATTATCCGGACTTTGGCAATATACGTCGCACTCCTCCTTGCCATTGCACGCCGGAGGTTTCACGCCTCGTTTGAGTGCTGTCAAGACTTTTTGCGACTGTTCCTTTTCTTCATCGCTCATAAATCCAGCTTCAATCGCAAAATTTATGCATTCCTCCATATTGTCTGGATTTCCACAATAAGTATCGCACTCTTGCTTATTTTTACACGCAGGAGGTTTTACTCCTTTTTTGATCGCCGCTTGAACTTTTTTAGCTTCTTCTAAATCTTCCTTTGGCATCAAATTATTTTTTTCAGCGAAAGAAACGCACTCGTCAATGTTTGCCACGTCATCGCAATACTCATCGCACGAATCTTTTCCATTACAGCCGCCAGGACCCTTGCCACCGGCATTTGCAAAATTATTCGCTATTTTCAATTCTTCTTCGGTCATCAAATTATTTTTTTCAGCGAATGCCAAGCATGGCTTTAAATTTTCCGACTCGTCGCAATAAGTACGGCAAGCATCTTGATTTTCGCAATTGCCCAGTTCCGTAACCGGATATTGAATATCAGCTGCATCAGCAACATCAGAATCAATTTGAGCCAAGGCACTTTGCACCAAAAGAACAGAAAAAATTATTCCAAAGCTCAATATCTCAAAATTTAAGAAATATTTTTTCATAATTTAATAAAAAGGATTCGTTTTTACACTCTTGAATGGATTCGTTTGATCTACAGGATTTAAATTTGGATTATTCTCCAAAGGATTTGTCACAATATCAAGTGATGGCAAAACTCCCTGTGTGGCGCTATCTGTAATTGATTCCGCCACATTGCCAGCCTTTTTTAAGGCCTTTTTTTCAACGCTCTCGGACGCGGTTTTCCAATAAAAATATACACCGATTACCAAACCGACAATCAAGATAATAAGAGCGACCGTAATTAAAGTATTTTTCTTATTTATTTGTAAAAGCATAGTATTATTTATACTCATATTTTATCATCATACAAAGATATAATCAAAAAACCGTTCAGTTCGTTGATGGTGCGCTGGGTGGGGATCGAACCCACGGCCAAGAGATTAAGAGTCTCCTGCTCTACCGCTGAGCTACCAGCGCATGAATCATCCAAATTTTGTCAGATCAATTGACAATAGTCAATAAATTTCCTATTATTCGTCCGTAATGCGGGCGTAGCTCAACGGATAGAGCGTCGGTCTTCGGAACCGTAGATGAGGGTTCGATTCCCCCCGCCCGCACCACGATAAAACATCCAAACTTGCTTTGGATGTTTTATGTTTGACTCGTAATTTTTGCTAACTGTCCGCAGGCTGCTAAAATATCGGATCCCATTGAACGTCTGCGAGTTGAGTCAACATCGCAATCTTGCAATACTTTTGAAAATGCCAACGTGCGTTCTTTTGAAGGAGCTTGGAATGCTCCTGTGCTGTTGTAGATCAAAACATTCACTTTGATATTACCGATCTTTTTCACATAGCTCGCCAGTTTTTTTGCATCTGTTTCTGAGTCATTGATTCCTGACAACAATAAGTATTCAAACGTCAGGTGATGTCTTCGATTGCCGTGGATTTTCAAATAATCTTTTGCCCAAATTGCCAAGTCATCAAGAAAAGTTGGATATGAAGACGGCATTATTTGCTTTCGAGTTTGCGCGTCCACGCTATGAAGAGAGATTGCGAATCTTACATGAGGCCATAGCGGGTCTGTCAGAATTTGGCGCATGCGAGGCAGAACTCCAGCAGTTGAGATTGTAATTCGAGTTTTGCCAATGTCAGTGTATTTGATTATCAAATTCAACGCATCACGGACATTTTCATAGTTGATAAGCGGTTCGCCCATACCCATTACTACAATGTTACTGATGCGTTCGTCAGGTTTTATTTGTTCCTGCCAAAAGCGAACTTGATCAACAATTTCATCCACGTTCAAATTTCTGATTAGTCCAAGTTTTCCTGTTGCGCAAAACGAACATCCCATAGCACACCCAATCTGTGATGAAATACAAATTGTCCATTGCTCGCGTTTATTTTTCATGAGAACTGTTTCTATTGCATGCGAGTCTTGTGTTTGTAAAAGAGCTTTGCGTGTCTCGAAATCATTTGATTCAACGATCTTGATACAGTTCAGCGATGTCCATTGAATAGACCTCGCAATCCCGCTTCTCATTTCTTTTGAAAGAGTCGAAAGATCATCCCAGCTTTTGTTTTGTGGATTAAAAAGCGCAGTTTGAATTTGGTCGTTTCGAAACTTCGGAAGCTTTGGAAAGAGTTGATCTATGAGTTCGTTTCTTGTTTTCATTTGCATATTTTATTCGTATCGAAGTGCTTCAATTGGACTTTTGATTGACGCTTGCCGTGCTGGATATAAACCGAACACAAGCCCGACAAAACCTGAAACACCAAGACCAAGAAGAACAGCGGAAATTGGAAAAGAAAAAGTCCATCCAAGAGAAAAAACGCGAGAAAGTATAAACGAAGTGAGAAATGAGAAAAATGCTCCAAGCATAATTCCAATCACACCTCCGATCGCTGTAAGAATTATAGCCTCAAAAAGAAATTGTTGCATAATGTCTTTTTCTGTCGCGCCCAATGATTTTCGTAAACCAATTTCGCGCGTTCGTTCTGTAACTGAAACAAGCATGATGTTCATAATTCCAACCCCGCCAACAAGCAAAGAAATCGCCGCGACTGAAACAAGAAGAATCGTAAGTATTCCAGTTATCATCTTAACTCGCTCAACCGCGTCAGCTTGTGTTGTTATATGGAAATCATCTTTTTCAGGATCGTCAATGTTGTGATTTTCACGAAGTGTTAACTGAATTTCTTTTACAACTCTTGGAACAATCTCTTCACTTTCAGCTTGCACAATAATCGAATTGAAATAATTTGTTCCAGTGATATATTGTTGAACTGTTGTATATGGCATTACAACCATGTCATCAGCATTGAAAAGTGAAACCTGTCCTTTTTTTGGAAGAGTCCCGATAACTCTATATAGCCGATCTTTGACTTTTATTTTTTCACCAACAGCGTCTGAATCTCCAAAAAGTTTATCTTTTATTTTTGAGCCGATCACAACAACACTGGTTTTTTGACGAATATCCTCATCTGTAAAATAAGTTCCTTTGTCAGGGAAGATATCTAAAATTTTTGCCAGCAGATACGAAGATCCAATCACATTTGTCCGTATAGACTCATTACCATAGCTCACTGTTGTAACGAGAATAATCTCTGGCGTTATTTCTTTTATCCCTTGAACATTGGACTGCTTCAAAAGCGCGTCAACATCTTTTTGTTTTAGGGAATCCGTGAAAAATTCCGCGAAACTTGAAGGGCCTTGTGGTTCTCTTCCAGGTTCAATAATAATTGTCCGTGATCCCAGACCGCGAATCTGATCCAAGATCAAATTTTCAGCTCCTTTTCCAACTGCCATAACAAGAATGATCGCTGTAATTCCAATAACGATTCCGAGGATTGTTAGAGCTGATCTTGATTTATGTGATTTCAAACCAGTAACAGCTGTTTTGAAACTGTGTTTTAGGATCATATTTATTTTATGAATTGCTCTCGCGCGTGGTGGCGTCGTTCAACAGTTTTATCGCTTTCAATTTTTCCATCGCGCATCGTTATAATTCGCTCAGCGTGTTCCGCCGTATAAGTCTCGTGAGTAATCAGTATTACTGTGCGACCTTGTTCTTCTGAAAGTCGCTGAATAATATCCATGACAATTTGTCCTGATTTAGAATCAAGATTTCCAGTTGGCTCATCAGCAAAAATTACTTGCGGATTGTTTACAAGCGCTCGCGCGATCGCGGCTCTTTGTTTTTCTCCACCAGAAAGTTGAGATGATTCATGATTGATGCGATGTGAAAGTCCCACAGCTTCAATAGCCTGAAGAGCGAGTTCATTCCATTTTGATTCAAGCACGTCAGAATATAGAAGTGGAAGTTTTACATTTTCAAGTACAGTTGTTCTTGCAAGAAGATTGAAAGCTTGAAAAACAAATCCCATTTTTTTATTTCGGACTTTTGCGATTTCCTCTTTTGAATAATCAGTCACAGTTTTTCCATCAAAACGATATTCTCCACCAGTATGCGGATCAAGAAATCCCAAAATGTGAAGAAGAGTTGATTTCCCAGAACCTGATGGACCCATTATCGCGATAAATTCTCCTGAATTAACAGAAAAAGAAACCCCTCTTAGGGCGGGGGTTTCTACACCATCGTTCACATAAGTTTTTTTAAGATTTGTAACCTCGATGATCGCCATATTTATTCAAAAGTGACGACGACAGTATCTCCTTCATTTATACCTTCAAGTATTTCAATATTTCCATATGAATCACGCATTCCCGTTTTGACTTTAACTTCTTTTGTTTCTTCTCCGTTCATCACTCTTATGGTCTTTTCTCCATTTTTTGTGACAACAGCTCGTTGAGGAACAGCGATTACGTTTTCACGTTTTTCAGTTGAGATATCAATGTTCGCTGTCATTCCGGATTTAATCCGTTCATCTTTTTCAATAAATTGGAGCGTGACTTTATATGTTGCGACTCCATCAATTATTGTTTCTGCTGGATCAATCGTGACTACTGTTACTCCAAAGACAATATCATTACCGTACGCATCAAGAGTGACTTTCGCGTCATTGCCAACATTTACTTTTGCAATATCAGCCTCTGGAATATTTGCTTCAATCTCAAATTGAGAAGCAGACATTAGAGAAACAATTACAGTATTGGCTGAAATAATTTCACCAACTTTCGCGTCTTGTTGTGTGATAGTTCCATTGATCGGCGCGCGAATAACTGTTTTTGAAATTTGCGCGTAGTAATTATTCACGTTTGCTTTTGCTTGTTTGATTTGGGCTTGTTGTGACAGAACATACGCTTCAGCTTGTTTAACTTGAGCTTCTTGAGCCGCAATTTGTTCGTCAGTTGCTTCGGCTTTTTTTAAGACAAGATTATCTTCTTCGAGTTGAAGATTTGACTGTGCTGTTCTTAGTTTTTCCTCTGCGGTTGTTAGATTGACTGTCGCGGTATTTATGTTTGTTCTTCCGGTTGACACATCGCTTTTATACGCGTCGATCGTTGTTTGCGAAATAGAAGAATTTGTTAACAGTCCATTTACTGCCAAGGCTGATTTTTCAAGTAAGTTTTTTGTTTGTGTTAGGTTTGCTTTTGCAGTATCAAGATACGATTCAAGATCGCTCGAGGTTCCAAAAGTTTCCAATGATGTTTGCCAAGATTTCAAAGTTGATTCAATCAAAAATCGTTTTGATTCAATATCTGACTCAAGTTGGCTGTCAGTAAAAAAAGTCAATTGCGGATTCGCGCCTTTTGGATTTAGGAAAAATTGATCAACTTTATTTCTGATTGCGTCGTCTGATTTTGTATACGCGTCTTGAATTTGAACAATAAGATTTTTTTTAGAATCCTCGAGTGAAGTTTTTGCGTTCGTAACTTTTGTTTCTTGAACTTGAACTTCCTCCGGCCTTGCTCCAAGTTTAAGTTCCTCAAGTTTTGCTTGTTGAGTTTCAAGAGCCGCTTGATATTGCGCGAGTTGGGCTTGCGCGCTTTCAACACCAGCTTGCGCTTGCGAGAGTTGAGCGGCCAGCTCGGAATTTCCAAGAACAATAAGAAGCTGACTAGCAAAAACTTGTTTGCCGACGTCAGCATACACTGCTGAAACTTTTCCACCTTTTTCAAACGCGAGTTCGACACTTTGCGCTGGTTTCACTCTACCAGTTACGCTCACTTCCTGTGTGAGATCAATACGCTGTGCAACAGCTGTATCAAACTCCTGTTTGTCTCCTCGATTTGAGAGGAAAACAATACCAAAGATGATTATTATCAGAATAATGGCCGGAATATAAACTTTTCGTTTTTTTAGGGCATTTATCATATAAATATGCCCTTAGCTTATAGAAGAAATCGAGTTGGTCAAGTGCTATTGACTTTTTTGGCGGAAAATGCTATATTTGGTCGTCTTCGTTTGGACCAGAAACACGTTCAAGTTGGGCGTTTGGAAGGGCCAAAAAGATGGAGGAAAGACATGCAGAGGTTTCGTCGCTGGTGGAATGGGCTCGATGCAAGCACACGCAAGAAGATTGACATCGTTGGTTCTCTGGTTCTCATGCTACTACTGGGCTCGTTCATAATCCGGGAGCTGAAGTGGCTGAAAAACTCGCCACAGCAGGAGCCGCAGAAGACCGCGAACGTCGAAAGTTCACAACAGACTGTCGTCACGAACGTCACTGCAACACCGAAAGAGTCCGCGATGATCGAACACTCGGTCAAGGCAGGCGAGTATATCATCTCGATCGCCAGCCAGTACGGTGTTCCGTGGGAGTCTATCGTTCTTGCGAACGAGGAAACACTCAAGACAAACACACAGAAATACTGCGCTGGAAGGTCTGATGAATACACGCATGGCAAGGCTCGGCGTGGACACTTCTGCAACTATCGGGTTTTCGATGAAAAGGGCAGACCACTCGTGTACGCAAACACGCTCATGCCAGAAGACGTGTTGAAGATTCCTTCGCGCACAGCGCCCGAACAAATTCAAAACGTCATCAATACTGTTCGCGGCAAGCGAGTAGTGGTCGTGATCGACGACACTGGAAGTATGGGCGGCGACGATGGAGTGGATGATCGCGCTCGAGTGTCAGCATGGTACTTGCAGGCGATCCAAAACGCTGACAAGGAGATTGTTCGCGTGGTCATGTTTGCAGAAGGAAGCATCAGGGAGTTGGATGCTACCTCGATCGACTTCCATACACGCGGAGGATTCGAGAACACGCGCTCGAGTACGCGAACATGAAGTTCAATCCAGACGCGATCGTGCTTGTGACAGACGAACCCGGCGACGACTGGGCTAGTTGGAAGACTCTTCATCTTCCGCCGGTCATCGCGCATTCACTTTCTCCTCTCTCGGATTTCCAGATGAAGGAACTCGCCAACTTCACAAATGGAAGGTTCTTGAACTCGCACGAAGGACCACTTGCAACAACCGCACCTTCACCATTTCATGGACAGAGTTTCTAGTCGATGCACTTGTTGGCTCTTACCCGTTTCAAGCTTCTCTTGGAACGGGCTTTTTGTTATGATAAGGACAACCTATGCTCTATTCTAAACTTTTTGGAAAAACAAACAAAACAGCTCCGCACGATGCTGATTCAACAAACGCTCGTTTGCTCACGCAAGCCGGATTTATCAATCAGCTCATGGCGGGTGTGTACACATATTTGCCGCTCGGTCTTCGAGTTCTCAAAAAAATTCACAACATTGTTCGAGATGAAATGAACAAACTCGGTGCGAGCGAAATTTACATGCCAGCTCTTCATCCAAAAGATGTTTACGACAAAACAGAGCGATGGGATAAAATTGATGTGTTGTTCAAATTAGAAGGACACGGCGAAAAACAATATGCGCTTGGTTCAACACACGAAGAAATCGTAACGCCTCTTGTTCAGCAGTACGTTCATTCGTATAAAGATTTACCGCTTTCGGTTTACCAAATTCAAGACAAGTTTCGCAATGAACAACGCGCGAAATCTGGTCTCTTGCGCGGTCGTGAATTTTCAATGAAAGATTTATACAGCTTCCATCTCACAGAAGAAGATTTTTTGGATTTTTACGAGAAGAGCAAACAAGCGTACTTAAATGTTTTCAAACGATGCGGACTTGACGCTCTGATTGTTGAGGCAAGTGGTGGAGTGTTTTCAAAATTCAGCCACGAGTTTCAAGTTCCAACACAGTATGGTGAAGATTTGATTTATCATTGTGCGTGCGGATTCGCGCAGAATCGCGAAATCGCTGAAGTGAAAGATGGCGACGCGTGTCCTTCATGTAAAACAGGAAAAATTATTGAAACAAAATCGATCGAAGTTGGAAATATATTTCCACTCAAAACTCGATTCACTGATGCATTTGGTTTCAAAGTTCAAGGGCCAGATCGACAAATGCATGATGTGCTCATGGGTTGTTATGGAATTGGCCCGTCGCGCGTCATGGGATCAATCGTTGAAATTCACAACGATGATCGCGGAATGATTTGGCCAAAGAGTGTCGCGCCGTTTGACGTCCACATTGTTTCACTTTCAAATAAAGACGAGATGATAAAAGAAAAAATTGAAA
>Ga0209417_1007054_pt1 | contig 11076 bp, 11 predicted proteins | sample RifGroF2_FD_184002 | JGI IMG/M metagenome (GOLD analysis project Ga0209417, IMG submission 184002) | Groundwater microbial communities from Rifle, Colorado, USA - Groundwater F2 (SPAdes) (version 2) | ecosystem: Environmental > Aquatic > Deep subsurface > Groundwater | place: Rifle, Colorado... | reverse complement strand
GAAATTCATCTGAAGAATTTAAATAATCCCGACAGCGCTCTATCCTGCTATCAAAGGAGTCTGAAGCTCGCTGTATCGGGAAGCGACGAATATTTCAGGGCAAGGTCGTTATACCGTATAAGCGAATCTTACTTTTCAAAGCTTAAATATGACAGTTGTGAAGTTTATGCGAATAGAAGCCTTGAAGCGGCAGACAAATTCAACTTCGGCGATGTATATCTTGAATCGGCATATAAGCTTTCCGAATTATATGAAAAAGATCAGACTGTCCGTGCGCTCGAAACTCTTGAGAAACTTTCAAATAAAGCTATAAAGATATCAGAAGATAACGAAAATCAGTTCCCTGAAGATCAAGAATGGACCGTAAGATCCGGTTATTCAAAACGGTTAAGTCTTCTGATAAAGAACCTTCAGGCTGAAAAAGCGATATCGTTGATTATTGAAAGGGATAATTTGTTCACAGCGAACGATCTTAAATATTTCGGCATGAAAAATGAAAAATTCAAGAATGAAATAAGCACAAAACCACTGAGAGATATTCAGAACAGGCTGGACGACGCATCAGCCATTCTAATGTTCCTTCCCTACGGCGGATCATCATATATCCTGACCGTTAAGAAAAACAGCTTCAAAACTTTTATGTTCAGCATAAACAAAGAAATAGCAGAGCTGCCTTCGAGGATAGAAACTAAAAGCGATTTCACGGGATACGCAAATAAAGCTTACCAGACCGTGTTCACGAAAGAACTCGCAGATGAACTCTCAGGCGTGAATAACCTTTTCATTTACACAGACGGAGTTCTGAAAAATTATCCGTTCGAAGTACTTTATGACGGTCAGAAATTTCTGATAGATAAATATAACATGGCTGAAGTAAATGATCTGAGCGGTTTCGATCCGGGCACAAAACCTGCACAGATTCAAAAGAGTCTGTCTTTTGTAAATCCTTTCACTGCGGAAAGCGAACTTGTTTACGCGGAAAGGGAATATTCGGCACTGTCAAGGATCAACAAGACCGCAGCTCTGACCGAGGATAAAAAAGCCACCGAAACGCTTTTCAGGAATGAAGGACTGAAGCAGTATAACATGCTTCATCTCCCGGTCCACAGCTTTATAATTAGCAAAGATTCAGTCAGAACATCAGGCAGATCAAGCTACATCCAGCTGTCGGCAGACGGATCAAATGACGGCAGGCTTGAATGGAGCGAAATAATCGCGCTCGACACAGAAAATAAAGAAATAATCCTTTCAGGCTGCGACACAGGCGGAAAGACCGGCGAAGATTATTTCGCGAATTTCGATCTTTCCTACGCATTCGGACTTTCAGGCGCAGGAACCGTCATATCAAGCAAATGGAGAACGGACGACCTCGCAGCTTCAGTCCTCATGAAAAGATATTTCAGATATTCAGCAGCCGGAGATGACAGGATAAGCGCGCTTTCCAAAGCCAAACGAGATGTCAGAACCTATTTCAATCCCCACCCTTACTACTGGGCTAATTTCAAGATAAATAAGTAAAAGACAAAATGAAGATATTATTGAGTATATTTATATTAGTTTTTTCAACTCTAATGCGAAGTGAAGAGTTGTCTTCGAAGGAGTTAAGCGATTTTATATTTATACCTAATATTTCGATAAATTCGTTTGAATCTTATGATGAGTATAATGGGAGCGCATTCGCTTATTCACCGTCAATAGGAATTGATGCCGAATATTCAAAAAGTCAGATTTGGAAGTTTACAGGAAAGCTTAGCTATTACTTTGTGCCGGATTGGCTGCCTGTCGAGATAGGGATCGGAGTTAAAGATATAAAAAAATTCAAGTCAGTTTCTAACATGAGATATTATTTTAGCGTAGGGTTGAATTATAAAATGTTCAGTTACGCAGGGAGTCAAGGTGAATACGGCTATAAATATTCGAATCAGCTTGAACCTCCATTTTATTACGATATAAACAACGGTGATTATTTCCAAACTTTCGGTGCGGAACTCAATTATGGATTGAATTACTGTATAAATGATAAGTTTTATTTAGATTTAAGAACTGGTTACAAAGCTTATTTGAGTTGTATGAGTTCAGATTTTAAAGCGGTCATTATCCGTAAATTGTCATCAGACAGCTTTACAACGCTGGAAGGTGATGATAATTATTTTAATCCTAATAGTTTTTATGTTAAATTGGGATTTGGAGTGAATTTATAATAGATGAAGTTTATGAAACTCAAATATATATTGATTCTTTCATTGATATTATCTGTTTCGTTATTTACTCAGACAGAAAGCTTGAATAATCAACCTGATGAAAGATTATGGATAAGTTTAGGTTTAGGTGTCAGTGATGATCAAATTGATCCTTGGCAACCTTATCCTTCTTCCGGATTCAGCTTTAATTATTCATATGGAAACAAGTTGTTCAGGTTAAGATATTATTATAACAGTCTCCACGCGCCTTTTACGGAGCAAATGAAGTGTGTTGAAGATATTGGCTTTCTTTATGGATACAGAAAGCAATTTGCAAAGGGAGCAGTATCTCTCAGTGTCGGAATAAGCCTTGTCAATGGTTTTTATTATAAATGGCTTGGACCGGAATCGGGAGAGACTTATGACCGGATAAGTTATTCTTCTGTCGGATTTCCGTTTGAAGCTCAACTGGACTGGCTTCCGTTCAGAAAGTTCGGCTTGGGTATGAGCATATACTGCGATCTGAATTCTGAGATGAATTATTACGGATTAATGCTTAGTGTCAATTTAGGGAAAGTAAGATGAGCAAAGTTATGAATATTAAGATAGTGTTAAGTTTAATTTTACTGTTATCGGTGTCAATATACTCACAAACAGAAACCCCGGATGTTGCTTCAGACAGCAGAATATGGTTTGGTATGGGAGCAGTGATAAGTAATTTTGAGAATGGGGGAGCCAGCGGAGGCTTCGGGGGCGATATTAACTACGCTACCGGGGGCAAGCTTTATAAAGCAAGATGTTTGTACGTGAAGGAAGTAACATTTATACCTTTTGAAGGTGAGCCGCCTGAAGGCAGTTTGTGGGAATCAGGTCTGCTTTTCGGTTTGATCAGCCCGAAATGGAAAAAAAGATTATCCATTGCTGCCGGAATAAGCTATGTAGGCGGTACGAAGATAATTGAAGAATATGTTAAAAAGGATATCAATACTGTAGGAATCCCTGTCGAAGTTCAGGTATTATTTTCATTTGACAGGGAAGTAGGAGCTGGTGTAACCGTATTCGGCGATTTAAATTCAGAAAACAGTTTCGGCGGAATTACGATAAGTTTAATTATGGGGAAATTAAGATAAAAATTACCCGACAAGTTATTTATTGCTTTTGAAAAAAAATATTCTTAGTATTACTTAGCAAAAATAGTTCTAAAAAAATAAAGGGGATGTAAATGAAGTTTCCGGCTTATGTAAAAACTGTATTCTTATTTGTTGTTTTGATGCTTATTTCAGGATGCGAAGAGATAACTGAAATAGGTCTGCCGTCGCAGGTGGCAATTCTCAATCCGGCTGACGGATCAGTTCTGACTGAACAGATGACAATGAATTTCAGCATTGTGAACGATGACAATCTCAGTTATACACAGATCGTTATTGACGGAACCGAAGTAGGCAGGCTTTCTAAGGGTCAGACCTCATGGAATTTTACGCCGGCTTTCTACAACGACGGGCTTAATCATACCCTGATAGCAATAACCACCGACAGCGACGATCAACAGAACCAGTCTGATGTCGTCCAATTCAGTGTTAGTGAATCTGCGATGTTATCTCCGGTTTATACGGTTCCCGATCCGGACCATATATATCTGGAAACTGAAAATGTAAGTATGTCGTGGGATCAGATCCCAAATGCAGTTGAATATACCGTACAACTGTCCGAAGATAAATATTTCGGTACGATCCTTTCGGAAAGCACTGTAACCGGCACCAGCGTTTCATTTGGAGTTCTGCCTAAGGAAGCATACTATACCCGAATGAGCGCAAAGAATGTCGCAGGAAAAACTGCGGCATGGTCGAATAATAGAAAGATTTATGTAGGTATTTTTGATATAACCTGGCAGAATGTATATGATTTTCCGGGACCTGCCTGGGCTAATGATGTCATCGTTCTTCCGGACAGTACTTTTGTTTCAGGTGGACCATGTTATGATTCATATCTGGAATATGCAAAAATGTCATTAGTAAAGACTGACCGGATGGGAAATATAGTATGGGAGAAACTGATAGGTGCCGAGAATGCAATTACATACTTGAATTCTATTTCTTACAGAGACGGATACATATACCTTGTAGGGGGCGAAGCGAATCCTGCCAATTACGACAGTAAACTGGTGATGGTTAAAACTGATACGGACGGAAATGTGATATGGAGAAAAACTTACGGGGCCTATGATTCATGGGGATATAAAGCATCTATAACCGAAGACGGTTCGATCTACATTACCTGTGATTACGACGGAGAAAGGTCGCTGTTAAAGCTCAGTTCTGAAGGTACAATTATCTACAGCTATACTCCGGGATATTACACAGATTGGCTTTATTTTACTTTCGATCCGTCGGGAAATCTGATCGTAATGTACGGCGATTATGACGACATATCTCATCTTGTGAAACTGAACGAGAGCGGTGAGCCTTTAAGCGATACAGCTTTAGAAAGTTTGTACATATATTCTGCAAGAGGAATAGCTGCCGATGCCGAAGGCATTTATATCATATATTCCGGCGACAATATAACCAAACTGGGCTATGACGGCACTGTTTTATATGAATATTCAGATTATTCAACTACATTATATTCTTTAAAGCTGGTCAACGGATCACTTTACGCTTCAGGATATGATTATTACGGCAATGCATGTCTGTTTAAAATCAGTACAACTCTAACCTCACCTGTAATAAAATCTTACGGTACAGGTGTACTGACAAATCTTAGGATCATGGATGACGGTTCAGCTATACTGTGCGGTTTTGATACTTATGATATATCTTCAAATACAAATATGCTTTTGATCCGTACTGATAAGGACGGTAACTGTGACGAAAAGTTTACGCCTGCTAAAACCGGGACTGGAACCAAGCTCAAAGTCAAGTATGACAGGATTAAATAAAAATAAAAAGCCCCGAAAAAACGGGGCTTTAATTTTACTTCAAAATATTTATGTGTAAATAACCGGTTCGACTTCATTCTCGATGACCATAAGTCCGTTCATAGCGAGAGCAGCCATTTCATCTTCACCCGGATAAACTACAACAGGCGCGATCCATGCGGTTCTTTCTTCTATCTGTTTGTTGAAATCGGGATTGTAAGCTATTCCGCCTGTAAGGATTATCGCGTCAACCTGTCCTTTAAGAACTGTAGCATTAGCTCCGATGTCTTTAGCCACCTGATAGATCATCGCGTCGTGTATCTTTATCGCTTCTTTGTCGCCTGCAAGGCATCTTTTTTCAACTTCGTAAGCGTCGTTCGTTCCGAGGTAAGCTGCAAAACCGCCCTTGCCTTTGAACATCAGCTTCATTTCATCGTGGGTATATTTTCCGCTGAAGGCCATTGCGCAAACATCTCCCGCAGGCAATGTTCCGCTTCTTTCGGGGCTGAAAGGACCTTCGCCGTCAAGAGCCTGATTTACATCAACTACCCGGCCTTTTCTGTGTGCGCCGACCGAAATGCCGCCGCCGAGATGAGCGACTATGACATTAACTTCCTCATATTTTTTTGAAACGCTTTTTGCATATTTTCTTGCTACTGCTTTCTGATTTAGAGCATGGAAGATCGATACTCTCTGAAATAACGGGTGTCCCGCTATTCTTGCTACATCATCCATCTCGTCAACTACTACAGGGTCGGCAATTACAGCTACTGCGCCGTTATTTAAGGATTTGACGATATCGTCAGCGATAAGCCCGCCTAAGTTGCTTGCGTGGTCTTTATTGCTGTTTCTAAGATCGTGCTTCATTTTGTCGTTAACAAGAAAAACGCCTGAAGGTACCGGTTTCACAAGCCCGCCTCTTCCTACGATTATCTTTAATGTTTCAAGCTGAATGCCCGCATCTTTCAGTTCTTTGAGAATAACTTCTTTTCTGAAATCGAACTGGTCGGTGATCTTTTTGAACGGCGCGATCTCCTCAACAGAATGCTTGATATTTTTCAGAAAGATCTGCTTTTCGCCGTCAAAAACGGCGATCTTTGTTGATGTGGACCCGGGATTTATTGCCAGGATCATTCTTGTTTCCATCTCACTCTCCATTTTTTATAATTAAATTCTAAGCCATAAGGCATGACATTGCTATACAGTAGTATTTTGAGTTCTCGCTTTCGCTCCTGCTCATTACCACCACCGGTTTTTCAGTTCCCTGAATAAGCCCGCCGAGTTCGGCACCTGCAAAGAGCATCAGCCCCTTATAAAAAGAGTTGCAGGCATCAAGCGAAGGAAAAATAAGTATATCGGCATCTCCGTCAACCGGAGTAATGACACCTTTGATCGCAATACTTTTTTTATCGCAGGCGAGAAATATATCAAGCGGTCCGTCAACTATACAGTTGGGGAGCTGTTTTCTTTCAGCCATTTTGCATATCGCAGAGTAATCTATCGTATTCGGAAAATTCGGGCTGACCTTTTCGCTTGCGCCGATCAGAGCCACCTTTGGTTTTTCTATCCCGAAAGCATTTGCCATTTTTATACAGTATTTTATTTCAGCTAATTTCTGCTTTAAGTCAGGAAAAGGAAGTACTGCGGTGTCTGAAACGAAAAGCAATTTATGATAAGCAGGGATCTGCATTACGGCGACATAGCTCATTATCGCATTAGGGGGAAGAAGCCCTTTGTTTTTATCAAGAACGGCTTTAAGAAATTCATCTGTTCCCACAAGCCCTTTCATAAGAACATCAGCTTTACCTGATTTTACCAGCTCCAGGGCTTTATCAATTGCGTCCGAAGGATGATCCACATGAATTATATTGAAAATAGACGGGTCAATGTGTTCATCTTTAGCCCTCTGCTCTATCTTGTTTTTACAGCCTACCATTATAGCTTCAGCGAAACCGGATTTTACAGCTCTGAAAATAGCACTTATCGTATTCTGATCCTCTCCGCAGGCAACCGCAACCTTTTTCTTTATTCCAGATCTGATGACATGATCCACCATCTGGTCAAGGCTGGTTATCGGCTGCATCCCGCTTCCCGCTTTAGGCATTCATAGCTCCGAGAGCTATAGAATAAAGTTTTGTTTTTACGCTGTCGCCTCTTGATGAAAGCACCGCAGGAACTTTGGCTCCGACTACGATCGCTCCCAATTCTCCGCCGCAGAGTTTTGTGTGGAATTTATAAAAAACATTACCTGATTCATAGTTAGGAAAGACCAGACAATCCGCATCGCCTGCAACTTCTGACTTTACTTTTTTTATTTCAGCACTCTCTTTATCAATTGCTACATCTAATGCAAAAGGACCATCAACTAAAGCACCTTTTATTTGACCTCTTTCAGCCATTTTAGAAATTATTGCCGCATCGGCTAAGGCAGGTATTTTATAAGAAACTTGTTCACTACCGGCTATGAGTGCGACTTTAGGTGTTTCAATTCCAAAAGATTTCGCTATTTTTATTACCCAGTTTGTAATTACTAATTTTTTCTCTATATCAGGTGCAGTAATAAATGCAACATCACTTACAACTAGAAGTTTATGGTATCCGACATTCTCAATTACAGTTACATGTGTAAGGACTGCGTTAGGAACCACTAACCCTTTTTCTTTGTCAAGGATCGCTCTTAGGTACTTGTCAGATGTTACAAGACCTTTCATTATAAAATCTGCCTTACCTTCATTGATCACTTCGATCGCTTTGTAAGTGGCTTTCATCTCATCGGCTTCATCTATTATCTGAAATTTATTGATATCAATTTTTTCAGCTTTGCAGACTTTCTCGATCTCGGTCTTTGATCCGACTAAGATACCTTCAATTATACCAAGTTCGATGGCGTTGCTTACGGCTTCAATAGTGTGCGCGTCGTTCGCGTAGGCTGCTACCATTCTTTTTTTCGGTTTGGCTTTTAATGCGTCAAGCATCTGGTCAAGTTTTGTAATAGGCATGATTTTCCCCTTATCAATTAATTTATTTCAATGATAGAAAAGCTATCAAAAGTAATTTTTTTGTAGTTTTTAGTCAAGATATTAATTTATTTAAACTAATGATAAAAAAACTGTTCTATTTTTTTTTAAAGCGCAGGGAATATTGACTCTATTCTTCCGCGTCAGGCATGATAAATATTAAAAGAATATACATCAGTATCCCCGGAAAAGCAGCAGAGAAAATAGTAGCGCAGACATAGGCAATTCTGACGACCGTAGGATCCCATCCGATCCATTCCGCTATACCGCCGCAGATTCCGAACATCATTGAATTCTTTTTTGATTTTGTTAATCTCATTTGAACCTCCTTTTGGCAGTTAGACATTAAATATTTAATAAAGTTGTCAAAAAAACAATTCTTTTTCAATAAAAGAAATTGTAATATAATTTTTTTAGTATTACTTTTAGGACTGAATTAATCAGAGGTTAATTTGCTTTATTTTTTAATAACTTTAGTATTTTTCAGCTCGATCGAGGTCGTATCAAAAGATCTGATGAAATACCTTGGCCCTTTCGAAATGACATTCATCCGTTTTTTTATCGGCGGATTAGTGCTTTTAACATTTTCATTCTTTAACGGAGCTCATAAACAGCTCAGAGATCTCGGCCGCAGCGACTATTCGCTGATGGCTTTGCTCGGATTTGTAAATATATTTTTCTCGATGACAATGCTGCAGTATGCAATAAAATACGGTGAACCGGCCGTAGTCGCGCTTATAATATCTTCAAATCCGATCTTCGTGTATATTATTTCACTTCTTCTGAAACATGAAGTTGTATCAATAAAGAAAATTTCAGGATTCATATTGGGAATTACGGGGATATCAATAGTACTTATAAAAAATTTCAATGACCTCGCACTGGAAGCGGGAGCGTTATACGCGCTCATCGGAGCAGTATCTTTCGCGGGATTCACTATTCTGAACAAAAAAGCCGTATCAAAGCACAGCCCCTTAATTGTAAATATAATTTCTTTCGCTTTCGGATTGATATGCATAGGTATATTTTTTGCTTTGAGAGGTTCGCTAGATATTACGGCTGAGCTCTTCGATTCTCCTGTCAGAATTACAAAGCTTTTTTATCTGGGCATTTTCGTTACAGCCATAAGCTATATAACTTTTCTCACAGCTATAAAGAGGATCGGGCCTGTGGCATCGTCACTCGTGTTCCTGTTCAAACCGGCAGTAGCGACACTTTTTTCTGTTATGTTTCTTTCAGAAGATATAAGATTGAATTTCTTCATCGGGTTGGTTTTGTCTTCAATTGGCAGTTATCTCATACTTAAGAAAAACAAAATGCCGGAGACGGTATGCGCGAAATAAAAACCTCGGATATAACTCAGGCTGTAAAAAACCTGTGTCTTGAAGCAAATTACTGCATGGGTAACGATCTGAAGGAAAGGATAAGATATTTTTCCGAGACCGAGAGATCTGAAACGGGGAAAGAGATACTGTCTGTGATCCTGGAGAATTACGATCTGGCAGAAAAAGAGAGAATGGCAGTATGTCAGGACACAGGTGTAGCGGTTTTTTTCGTCAGGATCGGGCAGGATGTTCACATTACAGGCGGGAGTTTTTATAACGCAATAAACGAAGGGGTCAGGCTTGGATATGAAGATGGATGTCTGAGAAAATCCATTATCAAAGATCCGGTATTTAAAAGGCTTAACACAAAGGACAATACGCCTGCGATCATCCATACCAGAATAGTATCGGGTAAAGAGCTCGAAATAACAATGATGCCCAAAGGCAGCGGTGCCGAGAATATGAGCGAAGTCAGAATGCTGAGAGCTAACGACGGCCTTAAAGAGATCAAAAACTTTGTCATCGAAAAAGTAAAGGATGCAGGCGGGAAACCCTGTCCGCCAATAATCGTAGGCGTCGGTGTCGGAGGAAATTTTGAAAGATGCGCTATACTCTCAAAGATCGCTCTGCTCAGAGAGACAGGCAAGCCGAACGGAGACCCGAACTGGGCAATGGTGGAAAAAGAACTTCTTGAAGAGATAAACAGGCTCGGGATCGGACCGCAGGGTCTGGGAGGAACAACAACAGCTCTCGGAGTGCATATTCTGGTTGAGCCGTGCCACATCGCCTGCCTTCCCGTAGCAATTAATATACAATGTCATGCCAACAGGCATAAAACTATAAAGATGTAAGAGGAAATTAAAAATTAAAACGCATTATTTAACTACTCCACTCAGATTAAAAGATGTAAATGAGCTAAACACAGGCGACAGGATATTTATTAGCGGTATTATTTATGCCATGCGCGACGAGGCTCATAAGCGTTTCAGTTACATGATAATTAAAAAGGAAAAGCTACCATTCAATCTGAGAGGGCAGGTGATCTATTATGTAGGGCCGGCGCCGACACCGTATGGAAAAGTAATAGGCTCGGCAGGGCCGACCTCCAGCTACAGAATGGATCCTTACACTCCTCAATTGCTTGAGAAAGGGCTAAAAGCAACGATAGGAAAGGGTCAGAGAGATAAGGCGGTTATTGATTCCATGGTGAAAAATAAAGCCGTTTATCTTGTTGCTGTTGGCGGAGCTGCGGTTCTTATTTCAAAAACGATCAAAAGTTCAAAAGTAATTGCCTTCAATGAGCTTGGTCACGAAGCCGTTAGAGAGCTTGAGGTGGAGAATTTTCCGTGCATTGTGGCAAACGATATTTACGGGAATGATATTTTTATACAGGGAGTGAATGAATGGAAAAGATAAAACTTGATCTGTCGAATCTGGATAAGGCATTTCCCGATGATTTTACGCAGGAGCAGATAGCTAAAGCTAAAACAATGTTCTTGAAGGAGCTTTCGGTTTCCGCGCACAGATTCTATCAGGGAAAGATACAGACGGTTCCTAAAGCCGGAGTGTTCGGGTTCAACTGGTTCAATGTTTATTACACTCCCGGTGTATCCAGGGTTTCAACCGATATCAGAGAT